>OHES01001026.1_pt1 | contig 14563 bp, 10 predicted proteins | sample 1567371 | NCBI WGS metagenome assembly OHES01 (sample SAMEA3879533, study PRJEB24766) | human gut metagenome | biome: human-associated habitat; feature: feces | place: USA | collected 1985/1987 | reverse complement strand
AAGTTTCGGTGATGACATCCACGAACGGCGCTTTGAGCCAGTCGGCGGTGGGATTGAACGTTGAGAATTTCGTTTCCCAGCTGTCTACCGTCGCTTCGACATATCCGCCGTAGCTGCCGCCTTCGAGTGCTTCGACAAATTGGTATAGGTGTTCTTCCGAGGGGATCACCATATTTTGCAGTTTGGTGAGTTTCGACCCCACGAGGTAGTTGTCGCGTTCCAGTTCGTCGTCTGTCGCTTCGTTCGGATTACGGTTGTAATCTTCGAAGTTGTCAAGGCATCCCGTCGATGCGCTTACTACTGCGATAAGAGCAACGGCACGAATTATTGTCTTTATTTTGTTCATAGCCGTTAGAATTTAATGTTAATATTGAATCCCAGGTTACGTGTCGAGGGCATCATGAAATAGTCCATTCCCTGATAGAAATTGTTTGTCGATGCCACGGCTTCGGGGTCGAACGGCGCTTTACAATACATCATCCACAAGTTGCGGCCAACGAACGATACGGTGATCGAACATATGTTGTGCAGCCATTTGCGGGGAATCGTGTACCCCAGCGAAAGTTCCTGGAGCCGGACGTTGGTTGCCGAGTAGGTGTAATACTGGGGTATTCCGCCCTGCGACGCTATGGCCGTATACCAGGTTTCCGGGTTTACCAGGCTGCGGCCGTTTACCAAAGCACCTCCGGCATCGCGCGCGGCAGCCGTTGCTTCGGACACGCCGAATAGATCCATGTTGGCTTGCGTGAGTGAATTGACGATGCCGCCGATGCGTGCCGTCACGAGGAATCCGAGGTTCAGGTTTTTCCACGATACGCTGTTGCGCCATGCGAGGTTATAGTCCGGGAATACGGAACCGAGTTTCATGTCGGGCAGGTTGTCCTCTACGACGACGACGTTGCCACCCTCGTCGATCTCGATGTTGCCTTTGTCGTCGCGCCGCAGGTCGGTCGTGGAATAAAGGTCGCCCATCGAACCGCCTTCTTTGAGAATAAATTTCGCACGCCCCAGTTTACTGATCTGGAGTCTGTTCATGGTGATCGTTTCCTCGGTGATCGGGTTGTACCACTCCTTGCAAAGTTCGATGATCTTGTTTTTGTTCCAGGAGAAAGTAAACTGCGAGTTCCAATTCCAGTTTTTCCATTGGTGGTCGTATCCCAGGCTTGCCTCGACACCCGTATTGCGCACGTGTCCGGTCTGAATATAGATGTCGGAGTAGCCGGACGATGCGGACAGATTCGGATTGAAAGTCTGGTTATAGGTGTCGGCGCGATACCACGATGCCGAGAGTGTGAATCCATGCAGGAACCGGGCGTCGAAACCTAATTCCCAGGTTTTCGTCCGCTCCGGGTAAAGCTGCCCGATAGGGTAGTTCGATTTGTCGTCCCAGCCGGAAATGGTGTCGTCGTAAGGGTGTGTGGCGATTGTCAGTTCCCGCGGAAAGGGGTTTGCTACCGAAGCCCACGAAGCACGGATTTTCAGGTAGTTGAACTTCTCCGGGAAATTGAATGTACTGCTGGGCAGCCACGATACGCCGACCGAGGGGTAGAAAAACGACTTTTGGGGTGAGTTGGCAAGTTGCGACGCCCAGTCGTTACGTCCGGTCGTCGTTACGAACAGTTGCGACTTCCAGCCCAGTTCCAGGGAGTAGAAAAACGACTGCGTTTGTTCGTGCCAGCCGGTTTTCGGCGTTTTCTTCTGGCTCTTGTCGAGGTTCACGACATTGAAGATGTTGGGAGCGCCGGCAATGGGGCCATATACCGAGAGTTCGTCGAAGCGGTTGTCTTTGATCGACGCGCCGATATGTGCGTCGAGCGAGAATTTCTCTTTGAACGTCTTGCTGAGGTTGAGCATTACGTCGCCGTAGGTCTGTCGTTCTTCGCCGCGGGTTTCGGTATATTTACCTTTTTTGCTGTTCTCCAGCAGCGTGGGGTTCGATGTGGCGTACAGTTTTTCCGTATATAAACTGTTGGTGTTATCGACGCGGATACGTCCTGCGACATTCATCCAGTCGGTGATTTTATAGGTAATGCCGCCTGTGAACATATAGCGCTTACGGCTGTTTTCGCGGGGGTTGCGGTAGGCGATCCAATAGGGATTCTGCATGCGCAGGTCGCCGCCCTCGCCCTGCGGCCAGAACTGTTCATAGATTTTGCGTGCGGGGTTCCAGCGCTCGAATGCCTTTACGAGCGAAAAATCATCGCCGCGGGGAAAGAGATAAGCCGATACGAGCGGGTTTGAGTACACGCCCTGGTTTATCATGTTGCGGTCTTTCTGGATGATGTAGCTGCCGCTTACGTCCAGTGTCAAACGGTCGTTCAGCAGGTTCGACGTGTTGCGGAATGTAAAGTTATAACGATTATACTTGTTGTTGGGGATCAGTCCTTTGGAGTTTACCGCTGCGGTCGAGAAATAGATTTGGTTTTTCTCCGTACCCCCGGACAGTGTTACGGAGTTCGTCAGGATGTGACCTGTTTGCAGGAAATCTTCGGGCGAGTAGTTGTAACGTGCCGCCTGGTTGAGCGGTGCGCCCCAGCTGTGGATCGTCGAACCGCTGGCTTTGCCTTTACGCCCCGTGCCGTAGCGGGTCTGGAAATCCGGCAGGCGCAGCGGGTTCATAAATTCCGTGTTACTCGAAACCTGTATCTGTGTTGCTCCGGCCTTACCTTTCTTGGTGGTAATGAGCATTGCACCGTTCGCGGCGTCGGAACCGTACAATGCCGCGGCTGCGGCTCCGGTCATAACGGATATGGATTCGATGTCGTCGGGGTTCATGTCGGCGATGGATTCCGTTGTGCCGCGTGATCCGAATTCCATGCTGCCATCGCTGGTGAAGTTGTGCATGGGAATACCGTCGATTACATAAAGTACGTTCGAGGTCTGCATAATCGACTTCATACCGCGCATAATGACTTTGGCCGAACCGCCCACACCGGACGAACTGGTGTTGATAACGGCTCCGGCGACTTTACCTGCGAGGCTGTTTACGAAGTTTGCGGATTTCACGGTCGTCACGGCTTCGGACTTCACTTGCTGCACGGTGTAGGCCAGCGCCTTTTCCGAGCGTTTGATACCCAGGGCCGTGATCACCACGTCTTCAATCTGCTCGGCTGCTTCGTTGAGTGTTATGGTAAAAAAGGTTTGTGTGCCGATTTTTACTGTTACGGGGTCGTAGCCGATGAAATTGATATACAATTCGGCGGTTTCCACAGGTGCGGGGACTTGGAGCGAGAAAGCGCCGTCAAGTCCGGAACTTTCGCCGATGGTCGTTCCCTTTACGACCACCGATGCCCCGACAACGGGTGTCCCTTTGGTGTCGCGCACGACACCGCTGACCTTTGTGGAACCGTTGTTTGCGGTTTTCTTGTCCGGGGCTGCGGAAAGATAAATGTTCTGCTGGTAGATTTTGTACTCGGTATCCGTTCCGGCGACCATTGCCTGCAAAGCGGTATCGAGCGGTTTATCGGCGACATTGATACTGATGGTTCTGTTAATGTCTACGCCTTTATTTACGATGAAGAAATAGCTGGTCTGTTTTTCTATTTCATTCATAACCTGCTCCATGCGAACATTGTCCATCTGCAATGTTACTTTCGCGGTCTGGGCATACGCTCCCCATGCGGAGAACGTGGAGCAAATCATGAATAGAAAAGTAAACCAGCATTTAATTTGCTGAATAAATTTATTATTCATAGATTTGTAGATTAGTGGTTGTTAGATTGGTTCAAATTCTATTAGCCGCTATGCCTGCGGGTGGTTGCTACACCTGCGGGCTTTTTTTGCGACTTTGAAAATTCATAGTCTTATCTCATAGGCATTGTCGGTTTTTGTTAGATAATCTCGTCATAGTTATTTTATGTGGATTACATTGTTTTCGTCTTTCTCATATTGGAACGGGGTTATTTTCTGCAAGGCCCTTAGCGCATAGTCCAGCCCCATATTGACGGGGATTTTTCCGCGGATAACGTCGATCTGCGGAAGTTCGGCCGTTTGGATCTGGATTTTCACACCGTATGTTTTCTCCATTTTGGCGATGATGTCGGCAAACGGGTGTCCAACGAGATTCAGAATACCCTCCGTCCATAAATAGTCGTCCGTATTCTCAATCCTGGTCAATACCAGACGCTTCCCGTTTAGGCATACCTTTTCGTTCGGGTCTAATATAATCTGGTCGCCGCTTGCCAGTTTGTTGGTTACTTTGACTTTTCCCCTCAATAATGCAGTCGTGAAGTCGTGTGTCAGTTCGTCTGCCGTTACGTTGAATTTCGTACCCAGCACTTCCACGTCGCAGGCGAAAGTTTCCACGATGAAGGGATGGGCGGCATCATGCTCTACGTTGAACATGGCCTCGCCGGAGAGTTTCACACGGCGATTCCTATTGAACCGTATCGGATATTCCAGTTTTGCCCCGCTGTTCAGGCAAACGCTGGTTCCGTCCTGGAGTGTAATGTCTATACGTTGTCCTGCCGGTGCGGCAACGGACAGATATTGTTTTGCGGTATCTTCGATAATGACGGTTCTGGAAGCGTACCAACTGCCAGCGACCAATAGTAATACTGCGGCAGCCTGGGTACAGATACGAATAAAGCGCTGGCGATACCATTTCAGGCGTCTGGTCGGCAGCTGCAGATGGGGGTGGTGCGGATAAGGGACATTTGCGATAAGTGCGTCCTGCATAGACCATAATGCATTTAGTTCTTTCTGGTTGTTGGGGTCGGCATCGAGCCAGTCTACAATCGTTTTTTCTTCCTGCTCGGAAGTTTGGCCGTTTATGTACTTATATAATAATTCTTTGTCCATTTTTTTACATAGTGTGGCGAGTGCATTATGAATTTGGGCAGCCCGCAGCGAATCCATAATTTTTCCCTTGGTAATTTTTCCCGATAACGAAATTATGCTTTGTCTGTTTACAACTATATGGTGCGTGGGCGCACGACATTTACATCGAAAAAGTGCGTTTTTCGTTAAATAAATTTTCTTAAAAAAATGGTAATTTTTTTAATTATCGTATAACGCTGGAATACAGGACGATAATTAAAATGATGAGATAGTCGTTCAGTGCGATTCGCATGATGGCCAAAGCCCGTTGGATATTGGCTGTGACGTTGCGCACATTGATTCCTGTAATTTCGGCGATTTCTTGGTAAGTCTTGCCCTCGAAGCGGTTGTAAAGGAAGATTTGCCGCATGGGTTCGGGCATTTTGTTGATCTGGCTTTCGATGATGGATTTTATTTCTGCCGTAAAGGATGCTTCGGGGTTGGTACTTTCCAAAACGGTGATTTTGGCTTTGATGCTGCGGTAAGCCGTCGTATGTATTTGTTGCTGGATTTTGAGTCTGTTTTTCTGGTTGCGCAGCCATTCAAGACAGCCATGTTTCACGGATCCTAAAATATATGCCTGGATAGTCGTAGTAATATTCAGCTTGTCCTTGTTTTCCCAAAAATAAAGGAAGCTGTCGGTAACGATGTCCTCCGCGGCCATATTGTTGCGGATGTATGACCGGGCGATAATGATAAAACGAGGCTTATACTCGGAGTATAATCGTTCGAAATTTTCGAGCGTGATATGTTTATCCAGTTCTGACATGCATGTAGATTGATTCAAAGGTAAACTTTTTTATCAAAATTCAAAAATTTATAGAATGTCTGTTGATATTGGGCGATGTGAAATACCGGGCTTATTCTTTCATGCGGAACGAACCGGAAAAAAGGAGGAGGTCAAATCATATCGTTATGGACACTTTCGGTCAGACGCGTCGAGTCCGAAAGTGAAACATAAAAAAAGCACATGAATGAGTAAGGCATCAAGGGAGATTATAAAACATTATAAGAAGAAGTGTGCGAGGAAAAAATCAATAAAATTCAGGCAAGTTCGTGTTAATGAGATTGAAATGATCTCGCTGGCTTTTTATTACTCTCGTGCAAGACAGCAAACAAAAAAAAGACAACTGATTGATCATCAATTGTCTTTTTCTTTTAGTTGTGCCCAGGACAAGACTCGAACTTGCACGAACGTAATTGTTCACTACCCCCTCAAAGTAGCGTGTCTACCAATTTCACCACCTGGGCATTGTACGTATCCTTTCGGATTTCGGGTGTGCAAATATAGGGCATAAATTTTAATCCGCCAAATTTTTTCTCCATGTAATATGGATTATTCTTCCGGCAGCGGCGTCGTGGCGACGCAAACCGCCGTGCTCTACCTGCCGCGGGGGCGGTGTCGATGTCTGCGCAGGTGCCTGTGCTTGGTGGTAAAGGCGGCGGAAGCGGTTGGGGCGGAGACCTTAGCGGGTTCATTTGCCAGGCCGATACGGCGGCGGAGCTGTGGCCGAGGTCGTGGCGGAACCGCCGGGCGTGTGTTACGTGCGCCGGTGCCAGGTTAAGAAAAGAGGGGCTGTCTAACAAGTCCCGAAAATCGAAAATCACCCCTGTCAGAATAAACTCCGGCAGGGGTGAAATCGTTAAAATTGGACTTGTTAGACAGCCCCCTCGATTTAGGACGGTCTTCCGTTACTCCTTCGAAGCCGGCAGGAATACGATCATGCCGCTCGGGCGGTTCGATAAGTCGGGCAATGCGATGTCCGTTGCCGGACGTACACCCGGCGCGGTGCTGCGCGTGCCCGATACGCTTACCGATTTCTGTCCCGTGATCTGGCTCAGGGCCGCTGCCAGCATCGGCTCGCTCCGGTCGCCGTAATCCTTCAGTTCCCCGTTCCATTCCTCGCACGCGGTGTCGACCGCCAGTCCGTCCTTGTTGACGGTCACCTGCTTGGCGTTGTAGCCCTGGAACGATATCGGGGCCAGTTCGTAGCTGTAATTGCCTACGGTGAATTTGCTGACCTCCATGCCGACGTTCTTGCCGTTGGTCTTTTCGCCGATGAGCTTCACCGTGAAACCGTCCAACCCGCGCAGCGTATTGATGACGGCTTCGCTCGACGAGGCCGTGTTGCCCGTGACGAGCACGTACAGCCGGGTCATGTTCAGCGCGTAGTTCCGCAGGTCGACGCCGTAATAGTCGCCGTAATAGAATTCGTCGAAGAATTTTTTTGCCGCCGTGTCATACTCCTTGCCGGTCTCCCTCTCCGTCTTTTCGACCGTGGCCATGCGGCTGTCGTTGTACCGGTAATATTCGTAGACCTTGCCCTGGCAGGCCGCGCCGGCGATGCAGGTGGAAAGCATGTTCGACGTGATGACGTGCCCGCCGCCGTTGTTGCGCAGGTCGAGCACCATGTCGGTGATGTTCCCGTCCTTGAGTTTCTTGACGGCCGCGAGCAGTTCGTCGTCATAGGCCGCGTCGAAACTGTCGTAGACCAGGTAGCCGATCCTATGCGCACCGGAGGCGATCACTTCGCTGTGGATTACCGGATTGGGGTATATTTCGCGTGCCGTGAGCGATACGGGCTGCGCGCCCTGCTTGTTTTCGGTGAGCTTGACCGTGCTTGCGCCTCCCGGGGCTATTAACGTGCCGTAGACCGAATTCAGGTTTGCGGCCGTGATGGCCGCGCCGTTGTACTGGGCGAAAAACGTCCCCCGCCGGAACCCCGCTTCCGATGCCGGGGAGTCCGGGTAGACCGACGTGACGACCAGCCCGTATTCTCCCGTAGGTTGGTTGTTGCCGTCCACAAACCTCACGCCCATCAGGCCCGCGATGCCGAAGCCGTACTCCTTCTTCTTTGCGACCTCGTGGTTGACCTCGGGCTTCGTCCCGTCGACGGCCTTTGTGAGGGGCGTCCGCAGCAGGTAGGAGTAAACCGAGTAGCTGCCGTTGCTCTGCCGTTTTTTGTCGAGGTCGTTGGTCGTCATCTCCAGCAGCGTGCGTTTCAGGAAATTGTCGCTGGAACTGATGTAATCCAGCGAGAGGTCGCGCGACATCTGCCGGTATTCGCCGTTCCACAGGTAGTAATACTCCAGGATCTTGTCTACCTGTTTGTTGAGCTCGGTGTCTGCGCCCGTGCCGCCGCTGCTGCTCCCGAGCTGGGTGATGGCGAACTGCGCCGCCCTCGCGTAGCCGCTCACCTGTACGGTGATGTTCGCGCTGCGCGTGCTGCCGGTCTCGTTGGCTTCGACGGTGATGTTGAGCTGCCGGTCGCTGCCCTTGTCGCCCGACGAGGTGAGTATCTTGCACCATTCCGGCTTGTCGCTCTGCGCCACCCAGTTGGCGGAGGCCTTGAACGTGTATTTCTTGGTCGTGCGGTCGGCGCCCACCGTTTCCGATGCTTTCCACGACGAGCCGGTTATGCCCGTCGTGTCGTTGTTTTTCGTGTCGTCATCGCCGCAGGATACTGCTGCCATGCCGAACAGGAGGACGGCGAACCATGTGTAGAGGATTGTTTTCATAGAGGCTGATTTTGTTATGCGGGCTAAATATAGTGTTTTTTTCGTGAATTGCTCCTATTTGCGGCGGCTGAAATCCATTTCGCCGAACAGGTATCCCGCCCCGCCGATGCGGTCGATGACGAACAGCACGTATCGGACGTCGACGGCGATGTTGCGGCAGATCGTTTCGTCGAACGCCACGTCGCTCATCGTCGAGCGCCATGTGCGGTCGAAATTCAGCCCCACCAGTTCGCCCCGGCCGTTGATGATTGGCGAACCGGAGTTGCCGCCCGTCGTGTGGTTGGTGGCCAGGAAGCAGACGTGTACCGTCCTGCGGCCGTCGATCGTCGTCGCCCAGCGTCCGTAGTCCTTCGTGGCATAGAGCTCGCGCAGCGCCTGCGGGATGTCGTAGTCGTAAATCTCGGGGTTGTCCTTGGCGATGATGCCGTCGAGGGTGGTCTGGGGCTTGTGGTATTCGCCGTCGGCATATTCGTAGCCCCCGACATGGCCGTAGGCCACGCGCAGCGTGAGGTTGGCATCGGGGTAGAAGGCCCGCAGGGTGTCCCACTCGCGCAGCCCCTTGATGTAGGTCGTGTAGAGTTCGTTGAGGCGTCCGCTGTTGAGGTTGCGCAGCGACTTGGTTCCCAGCATCCAGCCGATGTGGCCGAGCATGCGTTCGGTGTCCTTGTGTAGGGCGTGCACCGCCGTGGTGTCGGCGCCCTCCCGCCACAGCGTGTCGAATACCTCGCCGGCATAGGCTTCGGGCGACCCGCTGGCGGCGACGCCGGCCAGGAATGCCGGAATCTGGTACTGCACGGGGCAGCGGCGGGCATACTGGCCGAAAAGCCATTCGAAGAGCGCCCGTTCGGTCTGCTCGCGCCGTGCGAAGGCGGCTTCGGCACGCTCCTCGGGGGTGTAGCGCTCGGGCAGCGCGCCGAGCGTTTCGCGTGTGATCTCGCGGGCGAAATAGGCGTCCGCGATGCGGGCGTATTCGGCTTTGAGGTCGGCGACGACGCTGCGGTATTCGGGTTTGTCCTGCGCCCAGGCGGCGAATTCCTGCTCATAGGCGCGTTTCGAGGCCACGGTGCCCAGGCGGCCGATGCCCAGCGCCTCGCCCTGCCATTTCTTCCATGCGTTGGCGATCGAGGCGTGTTTGGCGGCGTAATGGATGCGCAGCGCCGGGTCGCTCTCCTGTGCCGCGGAGATGATGTCGAGGCGCCCCGTGCGGATGGCGATCTTGGCCGGGTCGGAGCGCTCGGCGATGTAAGCCACGGCGTCCGAGAGGATGTACTCCTGCGTATTGCCGGGGAAGCCGTAGATCATCGTGAAATCCCCCTCTTCGACCCCGGCGGTCGAGATGGTGAAATGCCGCTTGGGGCGGTAGGGAATATTCTCGGGCGAGTAGGCGGCGGGCTTGTTGTCCTTGCCGGCGTAGATGCGGAAGAGCGAGAAGTCGCCCGTGTGGCGGGGCCATATCCAGTTGTCGGTGTCGCCGCCGAATTTGCCGATCGACGAGGGCGGCGCGCCGACCAGGCGTACATCGTCGAACTGCTCGTAGATGAACAGGAACTGCTGGTTGCCGTAGTACATCTGCTCGACCGAGGCCTTGTAGCCCTTGCCTTCGGCCTCGGCCCGGTGGATGATTTCGGCCTTCGTTTCGCCCGCAGCGATGCGGTCGGTGACCTCTTCCATGCGGACGAGGAAGCGTACGTTGAGCTCCTTGTTGGGCAGTTCCTCCCGGCGCGACATGGCCCAGAAGCCGTTGGTCAGGTAGTCGTGTTCGACGCTCGAATGCGCCTGTATGGCGTCGTAGCCGCAGTGGTGGTTGGTGAGCAGCAGCCCTTCGGACGAAATCAGTTCGCCCGTGCAGCCGCCGTTGAACAGCACCACGGCATCCTTCATCGAGGCTTTGTTGATCGAGTAGATGTCTTCGGCCGTGAGGCGGAATCCTTTGGCGCGCATGTCGTCGATGCGCTGCGAGATGAGGCTCGGGAGCCACATGCCCTCGTCGGCGGAGGCCGCCAGCGCGAGGAGCGTACAGAACAGGGTAAGTAGCGTGCGTTTCATTTATTTGAGGAATTTGTCGAGTTCGGTGTATACTTTCTGGATCGGGAGCCCCATCACGTTGTAGAACGAGCCGTTGATCTTTTCGATGGCGGCGTAGCCGATCCACTCCTGGATGCCGTACGAGCCGGCCTTGTCGTAGGGACGGCAGGCGTCGAGGTAATAGGCGATCTCCTCGTCCGCGAGCGGGCGGAACCACACGCTGCTCTTGGCGGCGAAGGTGTGCGTCCGCCCGGGGGTGCGCAGCGTGACGCCCGAGACCACCGTGTGCCGGCGCCCCGAGAGGCGGCGGAGCATCTGCGCGGCCTCTTCGCGGCTGAGGGGCTTGCCGAGCACCTCGCCGTCGGAGACCACCACCGTGTCGGCCGTCAGCAGGATTTCATTCGGGGCCAGCGCCGCCGGGTAGGCTTCGCTTTTGAGCCGCGAGAGGTAGAGCGGCACCTCTTCGCCGGGCATGCCGGCGGGGTAGACCTCCTCGCATTCGTATTTGGGGGCGAGTTCGTACGGGAGCCCGCAGCCCGTCATCAGTTCCCGTCGGCGCGGCGACTGCGATGCCAGCAGCAGGCGGTAAGGCTTGAGTTTGTCTTTGAGCAACATGGTTATAGCGTGTTTTTAGTTTTCATGTGTCTTCGTTCCCGTTCCGCCCCGGGTCAGCGGATGTCGAAGTTGAGCAGTTCGCGGCCTTCGAGCACGGCGCGCAGGTTGTCGCCCGGGCGTACGGGCCCCACGCCGGCCGGCGTGCCCGTGTAGAGCAGGTCGCCCATGCGCAGCGTCATGTACTGCGACACCGAGGCGATGATCCGGTCGACAGAGAAGAGCATCCCGGATGTGTCGCCCCGCTGGCGCGTCTGCCCGTTTACCTCCAGCGTGAAGTGCAGGGACTGCACGTCGCCGCCCAGCTCCTGCAAAGGTACGAATCGGGGCGAGAGGGCCGCCGAGCGGTCGAACGCCTTGCAGCGCTCCCACGGCAGCCCCTCGGCGATGGCCTGCCGTTGCAGGTCGCGGGCCGTGAAGTCGATGCCCAGTCCCACCTGGTCGTAATAGCGGTGCGCGAAACGTTCGGCGATGCCCTTGCCTACGCGGTTGATGCGTACGACCAGCTCGCATTCGTAGTGTACCTCCTGCGAGAAGGCGGGGATGTAGAACGGGTCGTTGTTGCGCAGCAGCGCCGTGTCGGGCTTGAGGAACCAGGTAGGCTCCGGCGGGCACGGCGTGCCGCCGCCGACTTGGCGGTCGAGCTCCTCGGCGTGTGCGGCGTAGTTGCGTGCTATGCAGATGATTTTCATGGCGTTGTCTTTCGTTATTTTCAGTTGTGGTCGTACCGTTGTGCCCGAACGAGCATCCAAACGACGTAAGGCAGCAGGTAAATTACGTAAATCACTGCCAGCGTGTCCGTCTGGTCGGTTAGTTCCAGGACGACCGTAAATAGGATCCATAAAGCTCCCATAATCACGAGGTGGCGCCGCATGAACGAAGACAAGCCCCCGATGTCGACGTTTTTCTTCTTTGCGGGCGGCATGGTGTTGTAGCCCGCGATCAGCATCGGGAACCGCTTTACCAGCAGGCCGACGACGATCAGCAGTACGCCGCCGAGCAGGAGTATCGTGAAATCGTCCATAACTTTTGGTTATTTCGTTTCCGGTGCGCGCAATTCTGCGACCATCCGGGCGGCGAAACGGTCGCTGGCGCCCGGCCCCCCGATAACCGTACGTAATTCGGCGAAGTCGGCGAGCATCCGTCCGCGTTTCTCCCCGCCTGCGACGATCGCCCGCAGCTCGCGTTCGGCGCGCGTGGTGTCGAGGTCGGACTGGATGACCTCGGCGACCGCCTCGCGCCCGAGGTTGAGGTTAACGAGCGACACCCAGGGTACTTTCAGTACATAGGGCCGGAGCCTGACCTGGAACCAAAGCGTGCGGTAGACCACCACTTCGGGGATGCCCAGCAACGCCGTTTCGAGCGTTGCCGTCCCGGACGTTACCACGGCGGCTTCGGCCGCGGCGAGCGTCTCGTAGGTCTGGTCGCAGACGTAACGGATGCCGCTGCCGGCCATATACTGTTCGTAGAGCGCGCGGTCGAGCCATGCCACGCCCGCCACGACGAACTGGTGCCCCGGGAATTTGCGCGACAGGTCGGCCATCAGCGGCAGGTTGTCGCGGATCTCGCCCCGGCGGCTGCCGGCCAGCAGGGCGATGATCGGCCTGCGGTCGAGCCCGTGCCGGCGGCGGAACTCGTCGGGCGAGGGGAGCGAGGTGCGCCGGGCCTCGATGGCGTCTACGAGCGGGTTGCCTTCGAAAATCGGTTCGACGCCGTGCCTGGGGAAGTAGCCGCATTCGAAGGGGAAGATGACGAACAGCCTGTCGACCCAGCGGCGGATGGCCTTCACGCGCCACTCGCGCCATGCCCAGACCTTCGGGGCGATGTAATAGAAGGTGCGGATGCCGTGCTCTTTGGCCCAGCGCGCCATCTTCATGTTGAAGCCGGGGTAGTCGACCAGGATCAGCACGTCGGGGGCGAATGCCGCGACGTCGGCCCGGCATTCGCGCATCTGCCGTTTGATCGTCCTCAGGTTTTTCAGCACCTGCACGATGCCGAAGAACGAGGTTTCGCGGTAGTGCTTGGCCAGGTTCGCCTCGCCGCCCGCCGCGGCCATCAGGTCGCCGCCCCAGAAGCGCAGCCGTGCTTCGGGATCGGCTTTGAGGAGTCCTTTTATCAGATTCGAGCCGTGCAGGTCGCCCGAGGGCTCGCCGGCGATGAGGTAGTATTTCATTGCGTTGCGTTTAGCGGTAGGGTTTGTAATTCAGCGGGGGTATCCAGGAATCCGAGCAGGGTGTCGCACTGCGGGATGCCGTAGCCCGTTTCGAGGTCGGGCGCTGCGCTGCGGGTGCCCGAAGCGTGCAGCAGGCGGATCAGCTCGCGGCGTTTCATCGGCCTGTACCCCATGAGGGCGGCACACAGCCCCGTGACCACGGGCGTCGAGAACGACGTGCCGTTCGGGGAGTCGTACACCACCAGGTCAGGCTTGACGGGGTGCGGGTAGTAGCCGGTGCCGCTCTTGCCCGAACGCCCCGTGCCTTCGGAGTCGGCCGCGCCGACCGTGACGGCCTCGGCGACATCCCCGGGGAACGAGATGTGGCGCCATTTGTTTTTCCCCTCGTTGCCGGCGCTTTGTACGACGACCATGCGCGGGTGTGCATCGAGCAGGCTGTCGAGAAAACGCGAGCAGAGCGCCGTGCGGCCGTCGAGCATCTGCGGCGTATAGCCGTCGAAATCGTCGAATACGGTATAGCCCAGCGAGATGTTGACCACGTCGACCTGCCGCTGTGCGAGCCAGGCCAGGGCCCGGCACAGGCGGCGTTCGTCCTCGCGCGGCTCGCCGTGCTCGAGGTCGGATTTCACCAGGTAGTAGTCGGCTTTGCAGGCCAGCCCCAGCAGGGTGTCGTTGGAGAAGCCCCCGATGTTCCGTGTGACCCGGGTGCCGTGGTCGCAGTCGTCGCGGAAGAATCCCGTCGTGTCGCCGTCCGTCAGGTCGAGGTAGTCCGCGACCCGGAGACGGCGCGTGAAGCGGTCGTCGCGCAGCCCGCCGAAACCGGCGTCGACCACCCCGATGCGGATGCCCTCGCCCCGGGGTGTGAGCGAATCGAACCGCGGCCCCATCATCTGCCCGATGGCATGCGAATAGGTGTGTGCGTAGCAGGAAGTATAGCTGCGCCTGACCTCCCGTACGAGGTCGTAGATGCCGTAGGCGGCGAGCAGCAGGACGGCACCCCAGACGATGAGCGAAGTCTTCCGTTTCATGGCATTCGCTTATTCGCCCAGCAGGTCGGGCCGCAGCTGCCGGGTGCGTTCGAGGGACTGTTCGTCCTGCCACCGGGCGATCTGGGCGAAGTTGCCCGAGAGCAGCACGTCGGGAACCCTCCAGCCGCGGAACTCGGCCGGGCGCGTGTAGACCGGCGGCGCCAGCAGGTTGTCCTGGAACGAGTCGGTGAGCGCCGAGGCTTCGTCGCCGATGGCGCCCGGGATGATCCGCACGACCGAGTCGGCGATGATGCAGGCCGCCAGTTCGCCGCCCGTGAGCACGTAGTCGCCGATCGAGATTTCGCGCGTGACGAGGTGTTCGCGGATGCGGTGGTCGATGCCCTTGTAGTGGCCGCAGAGGATAATCAGGTTGTCGAGCGTCGAGAGG
>OHES01001021.1_pt1 | contig 14627 bp, 10 predicted proteins | sample 1567371 | NCBI WGS metagenome assembly OHES01 (sample SAMEA3879533, study PRJEB24766) | human gut metagenome | biome: human-associated habitat; feature: feces | place: USA | collected 1985/1987 | reverse complement strand
CCCGCGACCTACCGCAACCGGCATCGCGGACCCGAAGAGTTGCAGCCGACACCGCAAGCCGAAGCCGCCGTACGGGAAACAGCCGTTTCGGTAACGGCGTAACCTCATCCGACCCGACCCGCAAAGGCATGCTTCCGCCTCTGCAAACCGTCCTCTCCCGCACCTCGGGGACGGCGTGGTTCGCTTCGGGCCACCGCCGCGAATTTTCCGGCGGCAGGACACCGATTCGGATAAAATCCTTATCTTTGCGTGGAATCCGTTTTCCGTATCGACCGGCCGCATTTCGGCACGATTCGAACGAATTCGGCTCCGCGTCCGACCTTCACCGTCCCGGACGCGCCATAACGCATACGCCATGGAATTTTTCAATCGCATCATCACTCATTACGGCTGGGAAGGCACGGCCCTCGCGGGCGTCCTTCTGGTCATGTTCGGGATCCAGTTATATTACTACCTGTTCGTTTACGGGCGCATACCCAAATACAAGGACACCCGGCGTCCGGAGATCCTCTCCGAAACCCCTCCGGTATCGGTGGTGATTCCCCTCTTCTCGGAAGATTACGCCTTCGTGGAGGAGATCCTGCCGCTCATCGTCGCCCAGGAGTACCCCGACTTCGAAGTGGTGATCGTCTATGTAGGCCGGGACACCGACTTCTACGACGACCTGGTCCGCATCAAACAGTCGTTCCCACAGATCACGGCCACCAAGATCGAACTGAATCCCCGCTTCCCGATCTCGCCCAAAATGGCGCTCAACGTCGGGATTAAATCGGCCCATTACGAGCACCTTCTCTTCACCACACCGGACGTGTACCCCACCTCGGACCGCTGGCTCTCGCTCATGGCGAACGGCTTCCGACGCGGCGAAATCGTGCTCGGCTACTGCGGCATGGAGCGCGGGAAAGGGTTTGCGAACTACCTGATCCGCACCTGGCGGATGATGCACTCGGTGGACTGGATCTCGAGCGCCGTCTGCGGCAGACCCTACCGGGGCATGCGTCAGAACTACGGATTCACCAAGCGGCTCTATTTCGGCGCCAACGGCTTCAGCCACCTCAATATGAATATCGGCGAAGACGACCTGTTCATGTCGCGGATCATCGCACCCGGCAATGTCAGCGTGGTCCTCTCTCCCCGCGCCACCCTGCGTGAAAAGAGCTGGGGAGGACTCAGGTGGTGGATCGGCACCCAGCGTTTCTTCGGGGGAGCCATTCCTTTTTATCCCTTGTGGGTCAAGAACTTCATCCAGTGGGAACTGGGCAGCCGCATCCTCTTCTGGCTGGCAGCGATCGTCGCCCTGGCGGTGATGCCCTGGGAATTCAAGATCGCCGCAGGGGTACTGCTGCTCGCGCGTTTTGCGATCGTACTCGTCGAGGCGAGGCGCATCAGCCGCCGCCTGGGTGAAGAGAAAATCTGCGGACGTTACTTCCTGTACGACCTGCTGAGTCCGTTTTTCGCCCTGCTACTGGGGCTGTTGCTGCTGCGCAAAGACGAGCGGGTATGGAGATAGCCGACTATATCATAGCCGACGACCGGGTGCTCGTGGAGCTGGTATTGCAGGGCGACAACATCGCCTTCGAATACCTTTTCGAGCGTTACAAGGAGGCTATACACCGGCTCTTCATACAGCGCACCAACAACCCCCTGGACGCCGACGACCTGCTGCAGGAAACCTTCATCAAAGTCTATATCAACATCCACCGCTACAACCCGGCCTACACCTTCGGACAGTGGGTTTACACCATCGCCCGGAACACCTTCGTCGATTTCATCCGGCGGCGCCAGGAGGACCTGCCCATCGACGACAAATTCACGGCACCGCCCTCCAACAACCCCACGCCCGAAGAGAACATCATCCGCAAACAGCAGCGCACGCAGATCGAACGCTACCTCCAGGCCATGCCGCCGCGCTACCGACAACTGATCGTCATGCGTTTCTTCGAAGAGTACTCCTACGAAGAGATCGCCATGAAGCTCGAACTCCCGCTGGGCACCGTCAAGACCCAGATCCACCGCGCCCGGGAGCAGATGTGCCGCCTGATCGCCGCAGATGAAAAATCCTGACGTTTCCGACCGGCGAACGCCGCAGAACGAACCACTCCGACCTGCCCTAAAAAAAAATTTCAACGCCCACAAACCTTATGATTGCCCTGATCGACAAATACTTCCCCGACCTGACCCGCCCGCAGCGCGGGCAATTCGAAGCGCTGTACGCACTGTACGCCGACTGGAACACCAAGATCAACGTGATCTCGCGCAAGGATTTCGACCAACTTTACCTGCGGCACGTGCTGCACTCGCTCGCCATCGCCAAGGTCTGCCCCTTCGCCCCGGGAGCGCGGGTGCTCGACGTGGGGTGCGGCGGCGGCTTCCCGTCCGTTCCGCTGGCGATCCTCTTCCCCGAGGCGCATTTCACGGCCGTGGACTCGATCGGCAAGAAAATCAAGGTCGTGCAGGGCGTTGCGGAGGGACTCGGCCTCGCCAACCTCACCCCCCTCTGCGCCCGGGCCGAAACGCTTCCCGAACGGTACGACTATGTGGTTTCCCGCGCCGTGACGGAGATGCCGACCTTCGTCGGCTGGGTCTGGGATAAGATCGACCGGGGGCAAAAGGGCGCCCTGCCCAACGGCATCCTCTACCTCAAGGGCGGCGACCTCGCGGACGAGTTGAGCCGTACCGGTATGAAGTGGACGGAGTACCCGATCCCCGCATTCTTCGACGAAGCGTTCTTCGAAACCAAAAAGGTGGTGTACGCCGCCAAATAAACGGGGATTCACCCGACGACCGTTCCGACTGCCTGGCCATGCAGGAACTGTAAAAGGCCCCGCAGACGAAAGACAGGCCCGATTATGAAATCGTACCGTCCCGATTTTTCGGAATCGCAACTCAAGGCCTCTACCACCGGGAAGGGGCGAGAAGCCGGAACAAACGACCCGAATGCCGCGAAACGGCAGTAGCCGACAGCGGAAAACCATCCGGCAACAGGGAAGGCAGGAAGAACAATGCTAAAAATTCAGAAATTCAAACGACATAGCCTTATGAAAGAAACAGTACTGGTAACGGGCGGCGCCGGATACATCGGATCGCACACGGCCGTCGAGCTGATCCAGGCCGGATTCGATGTGGTGATCGCCGACAACCTCTCGAACTCCGACCTTCAGGCCGTGGAGGGCGTCCGCCGCATCACGAGCGCCGAAGTGCCCTTCGAGCAGATCGACTGCTGCGACCTGCAGGCGATGCGACGGCTGTTCGAACGCCACGAATTCCGTTCGGTCATCCACTTCGCCGCGTCGAAAGCGGTCGGGGAGTCGGTCGCCGAACCGCTCAAATACTACCGCAACAACCTGCTTTCGTTCCTGAACGTCGTGGAGCTGATGTGCGATTTCGGACGGCCCAACATCCTCTTTTCCTCCTCCTGCACCGTATATGGCGAACCCGACGCCCAGCCCGTCACCGAACAGACGCCCCGCAAGCCCGCCACGTCGCCTTACGGCAACACCAAACAGATCTCCGAAGACATCCTGCGCGACGCCGTCGCCGCCCATCCCGGTCTGCGGGGCATCGCCCTGCGCTACTTCAACCCGATCGGCTCGCATCCCTCGGCCCTGATCGGCGAGCTTCCGCGCGGCGTACCCCAGAACCTGGTCCCCTATGTGACGCAGACCGCCGCCGGGATCCGCGAATGCCTGAGCATCTTCGGCAACGACTATCCGACGCCCGACGGCACCTGCATCCGCGACTACATCGACATCGTCGATCTGGCCCGCGCCCACGTAGCTGCCCTGCACCGCCTGATCGAAGAGCGCGGCGCCGCCCCTTACGAGGTCTTCAACGTCGGCACCGGACGGGGCGTTTCGGTGCTGGAGCTGGTCCGCGGATTCGAACGGGCCAACGGACTGAAACTCAACTACCGCTTTGCGCCGCGCCGCGCCGGAGACATCACGGCGATCTGGGCCGATCCCACGCTGGCGAACACCCTCCTGGGCTGGCGTGCCGAGCGGCCGCTCGAAGAAACGCTCCGCACGGCCTGGCAATGGCAGCTGCACCTCGGACAGAGATAACCTTCCCGCCGACAGAACATATTGCGGAGAGCGCATCCGGAGCCGTTCCGGATGCGCTCTCCGCATACTCCTCCCTCCCGTTCCGACATCCGGCCCCGACTGGTCCTTCGCACCGAACCGACCGCCTCCCCTGCACCTGCAAAGGCTTTTTTCATCTTTTTCGCAACAGAAAGGAGAAGCGATTGATATTTTTTGTATTTTTGCATCAATTGGGAAAATAATGAACTTAAAATGCCGAAATTGCATGAAGAGAAGGTAAACGTCCTGAAAAAACCGGAATGGCTGAAAATCCGGCTTCACCGCACCGCAGAATACGCGGACGTGCAACGCATCGTCAGGGACCACTCCCTGCACACGATCTGCAGCAGCGGTCTATGCCCGAACAAAGCCGAATGCTGGAGCCGCAGGACAGCGACCTTCATGATACTGGGTGAAATCTGTACGCGCAACTGTCGATTCTGCGCCACCCTTTCGGGCCGGCCTCTGCCGCCCGATCCTTCAGAACCCGCCAAACTCGCCGAAAGCGTCCGTTTGATGGGATTGCGGCATGTGGTGGTAACCTCCGTTACACGCGATGACCTGCCCGACGGCGGCGCGGCCCACTGGGCCGAATGCGTCCGCGCGATCCGGGCGGAAAATCCCGACGTCACAATTGAGCTCCTTATTCCCGATCTGGATGCGAAACCCGACCTGCTGGACACGGTGATCGCCTCCGGGCCCGATATCATCGGGCACAACATCGAAACCACCGAACAGCTGACCCCCCTGGTGCGTTCGCGGGCCCGTTACCGTACGAGCCTCGACGTGCTGCGCTATTTAAGCGAAAAGGGCGCCGTCGCCAAGAGCGGCCTGATGGTCGGACTCGGTGAGAGCGATGAAGAAGTTTTACAGACCTTGCGCGACCTGCACGCCGCCGGCGTGGAGATCGTGACCCTCGGCCAGTACCTTCGTCCCACTCTGGAGCATCACCCCGTTGCGGCGTACATTACTCCCGAAAAATTCGACTGGTACCGGCAGCAGGCGCTCGACATGGGCTTCAGCTACTGCGCGAGCGGTCCGATGGTGCGTTCGTCGTACCTGGCAGACGAAGCGCTCGGCTCGGTGCGTCTGAAGCGACAGGTTTCCGCGAAAGCCTGAGTCTTCCCGCCGCGCGGGAAAAGGTCTGCGACAAAGAAAGTGTTGAACCGACGCTTTCCGGATTTACGGTATCCGTACGGAGCCGGACGGAGAGGTGTCGTAACGTAATTTACGATGTTTGTCGAATACCGGGACCTCGGACAAATGGACTACAAAGCCTGCTGGGAGTACCAGCAGAGGCTTTTCGACACCCTCCTGCGGGCCAAGGGAACCCCGGCGGAGGGCGCGGGCTATTTGCTCCTGGTGGAGCATCCGGCGGTCTATACCCTCGGCAAGAGCGGCCATGCGGAGAACCTGCTGGTCGGCGAAGAGTATCTGCGCAGCATCGGCGCCGAATTTTACCACATCGACCGGGGCGGCGACATCACCTTCCACGGGCCGGGACAGATCGTGGGCTACCCGATCCTCGACCTGGAGCGCATCGGACTTTCGCTGCGCGACTACATCGACGCGCTCGAGGGCGCAGTCATCCGGACGGTAGCCCGTTACGGCATCCGGGCCGGACGCATCGCCGGCGCCTCGGGCGTCTGGATCGAAGGAGCGCAGCCGGCGCGTAAGATCTGCGCGATCGGTGTGCGGGCGTCGCGTTACGTGACCATGCACGGCTTCGCACTCAATGTGGCAACCGATTTGCGTTATTTCACCCATATCAACCCCTGCGGGTTTACGGACCGGGGTGCCACGTCGATCGAAAAGGAGATCGGTCGCCCGGTTCCGATGGAGGAGGTCAAACGACGCCTCGTCGAAGATTTATGCGAGAATTTGAATGTTAAAATATATAAATAATAACAAATATGCCCATAGAAAAACGATGGGTAGTGAAGCCTCAGGGGAATCCGGAGGCGGTTGCCGCGATGGCTGCCGCGACGGGCATCTCCCCGGTCCTGGCCAATCTACTCGTACAGAGAGGCATAGACACGTTAGAGAAGGCTAAGAAATTTTTCAACCCCCAGCTTTCGGACCTGCACGACCCGTTCCTGATGAAGGATATGGACAAGGCGGTCGAACGGGTGGAGCGGGCCGTCCGCAACCGTGAGAAGATCATGGTGTACGGCGACTACGACGTCGATGGCACGACCGCCGTCGCGCTGGTTTATAAATTTCTGCGCCAGATAGGTCACAAGGACCTGTTGTTCTACATCCCGGATCGTTATACCGAAGGTTACGGTATCTCGACCAAGGGCATCGACCACGCCGCACGCAAGGGTGCGACGCTGATCATCGCCCTGGACTGTGGCATCAAAGCCATAGAGAAAGTGGACTATGCCAAACGCAAGGGCGTGGATTTCATCATCTGCGACCATCACCTCCCGGCCGAGGAAATTCCCCGCGCCGTAGCCGTTCTCGACCCCAAACGCGCCGACTGTTCCTATCCGTTCGACGAACTGTCGGGGTGCGGCGTGGGATTCAAGCTAGTGCAGGCCTACTGCCAGAAAAACGGAATTCCGTTCCAGCAAATCGAGCCGTTGCTCGACCTGCTGGCCGTCAGCATCGCCTCGGACATCGTTCCTCTGGTGGATGAAAACCGGATTTTAGCCCACTACGGGCTTCTGCGGCTCAACGCCTCCCCCTCGAAGGGGCTGCTCTCGATCATCAAGATCTGCGGCCTGGATCGACACAACATCACCATCGACGACATCGTCTTCAAAATCGGACCCCGCATCAACGCCGCAGGCCGTATGCGGATGGACGAAAACGACGAAAACGCCGCTCCTTCGGGCGGCTATGCGGCGGTCAATCTGCTGATCGAAGGCAACGAAAGCCTGGCCGAAGAGTTCGGCTCGGTGATCGACGGCTTCAACCAGGACCGCAAGTGCATCGACCGCAGCGTCACGCAGGAAGCCCACGACTTCATCGAGGCCCACGCGGAGCTGAAGGCCGCCAAGAGTACGGTGATCTACAACCCCCGCTGGATGAAGGGCATCGTGGGCATCGTGGCCTCCCGCCTGATCGAAACCTACTACCGCCCGACGGTGGTGCTCACGATGAGCAACGGGTTCGTCACGGGTTCGGCCCGCTCGGTGCCCGGCTTCGACCTCTATCAGGCAATCGAATCCTGTTCGGACCTGCTGGAGAACTTCGGCGGGCACATGTACGCAGCAGGACTCACGATGCGTCCCGAACGGGTCGAGGAGTTCACCCGCCGCTTCAATGCCTACGTCGAAGAGAACATCGACCCGATAACGCTGCAACCCCAGGTGGAGATCGACAGCGAACTCTTCTTCTCGAACATCACCCCGGCGTTCCGCCGCGACCTGAACCGTTTCCAGCCGTTCGGCCCCGGCAACCCCGCACCGGTATTCGTCACGCGGGGCGTGGTCAGCCACGGCGAAACGAAGCTCGTCGGCGCCGACTGCGAGCACCTGCGCATGGACCTGATGCAGCGCCAGAAACCCAACACGACGATTCAGACGATCGCCTTCCAGCAGCCGACCCACTACGAGTGGATCCGCGCGGGACATCCGATCGACGTCTGCTATCAGATCGTAGAGAACCACTACCGGGGCTCGGTTTCGGTACAGCTCCGCATCAAGGACATCAAACCCCTGCGGAGCAAGCAATAATACGGCCGGCAACATCCGTAAAAACCGGAGCTTTCAGGCTCCGGTTTTTTACGGATCCCGCCCGACGACACCGGCGGCGGCATTCCGTCCGAACCACTCCTTCCCGCTCCCGAAACGAAAAAATCCGATACAACAAAGTCGGGTTTTAGTTTCTAATTATTAGAAAAATCACTACATTTGACACAAAATAGTAATTGTTAGACCTTTTCTACCCAATATGAGTAAACCCTTCAAGCGTTATCTCGTCACCTCGGCACTGCCCTACGCCAACGGCCCGGTACACATCGGCCACCTGGCGGGCGTCTATATCCCGTCGGACATCTACACGCGCTACCTGCGCCTGAAAGGATACGACGTGATCTCGGTCTGCGGCAGCGACGAGCACGGCGTGCCCATCACCATCAAGGCCCGCAAAGAGGGCGTCACGCCCCAGCAGATCGTCGATCGCTATCACCAGTTGATTAAATCGTCGTTCGAAGGGCTCGGCATGTCGTTCGACATCTACTCGCGCACCTCGTCGAAGACCCACGCCGCGACAGCGTCGGAGTTCTTCCGCAAGCTCTACGACGAAGGCAAATTCATCGAGCGGACCTCGGAGCAATACTACGACGAGGAAACCCAGACGTTCCTCGCCGACCGCTATATCGTGGGCACCTGCCCCCGCTGCGGCAACGACCGCGCCTACGGCGACCAATGCGAAAAATGCGGATCGACCCTTTCGCCGGACGAACTGATCAGCCCGCACAGCGCCGTATCGGGTTCCGTACCCGTGAAACGCGCCACCAAGCACTGGTATCTGCCGTTGGACCAATACGAGGGTTTCCTGCGCGAATGGATCCTCGAAGGGCACAAAGAGTGGAAAACCAACGTCTATGGGCAATGCAAGAGCTGGCTCGACGGCGGTCTGCAACCGCGTGCGGTGAGCCGTGACCTGGACTGGGGCATTCCCGTACCGGTCGAAGGGGCCGAAGGCAAGGTGCTCTACGTCTGGTTCGACGCGCCGATCGGCTACATCTCGGCGACCAAGGACCTGACGCCCGACTGGGAGAAATACTGGAAGGACGAAGAGACCAAAATGGTGCACTTCATCGGCAAGGACAACATCGTCTTCCACTGCATCGTCTTCCCGGCCATGCTCAAGGCGCACGGCGGCTACATCCTGCCTGAAAACGTCCCTGCCAACGAATTTCTGAACCTCGAGGGCGAAAAGATCTCGACCTCGCGCAACTGGGCCGTCTGGCTGCACGAATACCTGGCCGACTTCCCCGGCAAGGAGGACGTGCTGCGCTACGTGCTCTGCGCGAACGCCCCCGAAACCAAGGACAACGACTTCACCTGGAAGGACTTCCAAGCCCGTAACAACAACGAGCTGGTAGCCGTGCTGGGCAACTTCGTAAACCGGGCTTTAGTCCTGACACACAAATACTTCGACGGTGCAGTGCCCGCCTGCGGCGCACTGACGGACTACGACCGCGAAACGCTTCGGGAACTCTCCGGCGCGAAGGAAGCCCTCGAAAACAACATCGAAAACTACCGGTTCCGCGAAGCCTTGAAGGAGGCGATGAACATCGCACGTCTGGGCAATAAATACCTGGCCGACACCGAACCGTGGAAACTCATCAAAACCGATCCCGAACGGGTCAAGACGATCCTGAACATCGCTTTGCAGATCACCGCAAACCTCTCGATCGCCATCGAACCGTTCATGCCCTTCTCGGCGAAGAAGATCGTCGGGATGTTGCAGGCAGGACCCTTCGGCTGGGAGAAACTGGGCAGCACCGACCTGCTCGCTGCCGGACATCGGATCGGCGAAGCCGTGCTTCTCTTCGAAAAGATCGAGGACGACGTAATCCAACGCCAGCTCGACAAGTTGGCGGCGACCAAAGCGGCGAATGCTTCGGCCGAAGCAGCACAACACGTTGAAGATCAAAAGGAAACGACGACTTTCGACGATTTTCAAAAGATGGATATCCGTGTTTCGACGATCCTCGCCGCTGAAAAAGTCGCCAAGACGAAAAAGCTGTTGAAACTGACCGTCGATACGGGCATCGACAAGCGCGAAATCGTTTCGGGCATTGCCGAATACTACACACCCGAAGAACTCGTCGGGAAACAGGTACTCGTACTGGTGAATCTGGAACCGCGCGAACTGAAGGGCATCCTCTCCCGTGGCATGATTCTGATGGCCCAGGACGCTTCGGGCAAATTAAGGCTGTTACAACCTGACGATCAGACAAATCCGGGTGCGACAGTCGGATAATAAAGATATTTCTTGAACAAAAGATACAACCTTTAATATTAAAAAACAATGGAGAACATCGATTGGGGCTCTCTCGGCTTCAACTACATGAAGACCGATTTCAATGCCCGCTATACTTGCACGGACGGCAAGTGGAGCGAAATGGAAATTACAAGCGACGAGTACATCAACATGCACATGTCGGCATCCTGCCTTCACTACGGCACGGCTCTTTTCGAGGGCTTGAAAGCCTTCCGGGGCGCTGACGGCAAAGTACGTCTGTTCCGCGTCGAAGAGAATGCAAAACGCTTGCAGTCGTCGGCAAAACGCCTCTGCCTGCCCGTACCGACGATCGATATGATCGTCAAAGCCTGCGTAGAAGTGGTTAAGCGCAACGAGCGTTTCATCCCGCCCTACGGCACCGGCGCATCGTTCTACCTGCGTCCCGTTATGTTCGGCACGACGGCAGGACTGGGCGTAAAACCCTCCAAGGATGCCTTGCTGGTGGTTTACGGCTCGCCCGTAGGCGCTTACTTCAAAGGCGGCATCAAGCCGATGAAGGTCGCAATCGACCGCGAACAGGACCGTGCTGCTCCACGTGGAACAGGCGACGTGAAGGTGGGCGGTAACTATGCAGCCAGCCTTATGTCGGGCGAGCACGGACACGAGCTCGGCTATGCGAGCATCATGTACCTCGACGCAACCGAGCACAAATACATCGAAGAGTGCGGCGCAGCCAACTTCTTCGGCATCAAGAACAACACGTATATCACGCCGAAGTCGAACTCCGTACTTCCGTCGATCACCAACAAGAGCCTCCGTCAATTGGCTCAAGACCTGGGTCTGAAGGTCGAGGAGCGTCATATTCCGGTAGACGAACTCCCGACTTTCGAGGAGTGCGGCGCTTGCGGTACGGCAGCTGTCATCTCGCCGATCGGCAGCATTTACGACATGGACACGAAGCAAACCTACACCTACGGCGACGAAGTAGGAAAGGTTTCTCTGCAACTCTATACGCTTTTGCAGGACATCCAGTACGGCCGCACCGAAGACAAACACAACTGGTGCACGATCGTCATGTAATCGACGCCTGCAAAACTCAAGAAAAAAGGATGTTCCACGTGGAACATCCTTTTTTCTTACTGCATATTTTCTTTGCCACCACTTACAAACAGCCGTAAAAAAATCGGGAATAGCCGCAGCTACTCCCGATATAAAAGATAGAAAAATACAATCGCACAATTTATCGACCGATCTTAATCCGCATTGATAAACGACAAATACATCCAAAAACGATTGTCAAATTTGGGAACATAGCGGTTAAACTGCATTACCCGATACTTTACCGACCGAATTTCACCAGCAACACATTCACATCCGCCGGAGAAACTCCGGGAATACGGGAAGCCTGCCCTATCGTCGCAGGTCGGATTCGGGTGAGTTTCTGCCGGGCTTCGATCGTCAGGGCATTCATCGAATGGAAATCGAAATCGGCCGGGATACGGATATTCTCCAGGCGATGCAATTTGTCGGCAATGAATTTCTCCCGTTCGATATACCCCTTGTACTTGATTTGGATCTCGGCTTCCTCGACGACCTCGGCATCCATCTCCTGCTCGCGCAGAAAATCGCCGAGCTTCGGTAAAACACCCGAGAGCAGATCGAAGGTCACATTGTTACGCATCAACAAGTCGTGCAGTTTCCGACCTTGCGAAATCGCGTCGCAACCGAGCGATTTCAAACAGTCGTTAATTTCGTCCGGTTTGACACTCAGTCCGCGAGCGAATGCTACGAGCGATTCTACGAGTCGATTTTTTTTGCAGAAACTATCGTACCTTTTTTGCGAAATCAGCCCGATTTTATATCCGATCGGAGTCAATCGAATGTCGGCATTATCCTGCCGCAAGAGAATCCGATACTCGGCACGCGAAGTGAACATACGATAAGGCTCATCCACCCCTTTGGTCACCAGGTCGTCGATCAATACCCCGATGTAGGCTTCGTCGCGTGCCAATACCAGCGGTTCCTCCCCCATCCTGCGGCGATGCGCATTGATACCGGCCATCACCCCCTGCGCCCCGGCCTCTTCATAGCCGGTCGTCCCGTTGATCTGGCCGGCGAAATAGAGTCCGTCCACCAGCTTGGTTTCGAGCGAATGGTGCAGTTGCGTCGGCAGGAAATAGTCGTACTCGATCGCATAACCCGGACGGAAAATATGCAGATCTTCGAACCCCTCGATGGCGTGCAATGCCTCCCACTGAATGTCCCAGGGCAACGACGAGGAGAACCCGTTCAGATAATATTCGTTGGTCGAACGACCCTCCGGCTCGAGAAAAAGCTGGTGCTGGTCCTTATCGGCGAATGTGTTGAGCTTGTCCTCGATACTCGGGCAATAACGGGGACCGATCCCCCGGATCGTACCGTTGAAAAGCGGCGAATCGCCGAAACCCTTCCGCAGAATGTCATGCACCTTCTTCGAAGTATAGACCAAAAAGCACGGAAGCTGATTCTGCACCGGATGCGTATCGGCGGAAAAGGAAAATTTCGAGGGATTTTCATCCCCGTATTGCGGTTCCAGAATTTCGAAATTGATCGTCCGCGCATCGAGTCGTGCAGGGGTCCCGGTCTTCATCCGGCCGGCTTCGAAACCCATCGCCACGAGCGATTCGGTCACTCCGTGCGAAGCCGAATCCCCCGCACGGCCGCCCTCGGCGTGTGAACGACCGCAATACATCACCCCCGCCAGAAACGTCCCGGCAGTCAGGATCACACAGTCGGCCGAGAACTCCACCCCCATCTGTGTCCGAATCCCGCGCACTTGCGGCCGACCCTCCTCCGCAGGCCGCTGCCCGAAGAGCAGTTCGACCGCAGTGTCCTGCCAAAGATAGAGGTTGGGGGTATTCTCCAGCGTACGCCGCCATTCGGCCGAGAAACGCGACTTATCGCACTGGGCCCGGGGACTCCACATCGCCGCCCCTTTCGAGCGGTTGAGCATGCGGAACTGGACAGCCGTAAGGTCGGTAATCCGCCCCATCTGCCCCCCTAAAGCATCTATCTCTCTGACTATCTGCCCTTTAGCAACACCGCCTACGGCCGGATTACAAGACATATCGGCCAACTTGGTCATGTCCATCGTCACGAGCAGCGTGCGGGAGCCGAGCCGCGCTGCCGCCGAAGCCGCCTCGCAGCCGGCATGACCGCCGCCGACCACGATGATATCGTAATGTAAAACCATATCTCCTTTTCCATGAATTGCGGAAAACACCGCCGCCCGTCAATCCGACGACCGACCGCCGCACGGCAAAGATACGAACAAAGTCGCTTATCCGAAAAAGCCGAAACCGCACGCAACGGGAACTTTCGCCCAGCTATCCGCCGTCCGACGGCGAAAGTCGGATCGAAAACGGCAACCTCGCGGCAAAACGTCGCCGCAGCGCCGAAAAGATCAGCAAATACGGGCTGCCCCAACAAAAACGGATTCTCCCCGCTTCCGGCACACTCCGGCGACCCGCGCGGGAAAATCCCGAACTTTGTCAGCATTTTCCCGCAAAAATAAACTTCTCTCCGGCAAGGAACCGGCAATCCCTGCCGCCACATTCCCGAAGAATACAAACGATTAAAGGGTTGCGGACACAACCAACGGCCGGATCCGTCCCCGCACGGCGGAAACGCCTCCTCCGAAAGCCGAATCTTCGCAGTCCACCTTTCCCGGCTACCGATTCGCCGCGCAGCGGACCCGATCGACAGCCCCCACAACTGCTGCCGCAGCCACCGCAGCCGGCACTTCCCGCAAGCGAATTCGTCCGCTTCAGTCCCAACGAAGGAAAACGCGATCATAACGTCCTTTTTGGAGGCGCAGCGACCCGAATCTCCCTCCGAAGAAAGGATTTAAGAGAGAGTCGGCATTACAGACACGGCCTCCGGCCGCGAACGAACGACCGTCGAATGACGGACATTGAAATATACGATTGCCGGGGAAAATCCATCTTTTTTCGGGAACCGGTTCCAAACAAAAGACGAATCCGCCCATAAACCGCCGTTTCAGCGTCTTTAACGGTCCATTCCGCCGTCGGGAACAGAACCGACCGTTATGGTATATTCGAACGATTTTAAGGAGCATTTCAGGCGTTAAAAATACATCCTTTCGTGAAAGAGTTCGCAACCCTGCGGCCGGATCCCTCTGCAAACCGTCTTTTCAGCACCTTGAACCGCCCATTCCGCCGTCGGGAAGAATCGACCCTTATGGTATATTCGAACGATTTTACGGGATATTTCAGGCATTAAAAATAACCCTACCGGGAAAGGGACCCGCAACTCCGCGACCGGATTCCCTCGCAAAGCCCTATTTCAGCCCTTTGGACAGCTCATCCCACTGTCGGAGGTAGTGATCCTCCTTACGGTGCATTTGAGCGTTCGCACGGGGTGTCTTATCCTTCTGTCCGCACAGATGGAGCAAACCGTGCACCACCACGCGGCGCATTTCGGTCAGCTTCGCGGCGCCGTATTCGCGTGCATTGTCCGCAACGGTTTCCACATCGATGAAAATATCGCCCGACACGATCCGGGCGCCCTTGCGGTCGCTGTAATCGAACGTGATGACGTCGGTATAGTAGTCGTGCCCGAGGA
>OHES01001010.1_pt1 | contig 14768 bp, 8 predicted proteins | sample 1567371 | NCBI WGS metagenome assembly OHES01 (sample SAMEA3879533, study PRJEB24766) | human gut metagenome | biome: human-associated habitat; feature: feces | place: USA | collected 1985/1987 | reverse complement strand
GTCCATTGGCAGATAATTCGACACTCCATGTGTTACCGTCGGTTCCGTCCCATAAAATGTCGAATGAATTTTCGGTTTGATTTTCTGTCCGTAGATTCGTAGGAGTCTGCGCTACTGTTTCCCAACTGTAATCGGTATCGATAGCGCCCATACACCATGCTTGATTCCCTTCGGGCTCTGCTAAGTTGGCCGTGTGGTCTCCATTACCTTCTGCGAAATTGAAATTTTTAATCAGTCCTGTCGTGGACGGTTCTACTTGTTTCTGATAATTATTTTTTATTTCTTCTGCTGTGCGGGCTACACTCCAAAGTCGAAAGTCTGCCATTTTGCAATTGCAAGGATTGCCCCACGGAGCAGTTCCCAAAAAAAGAGGCTTTCCATCGGCTTCCGTATTATATCCTGTTGTATTCTCCTGTGTTCCGGCTACTTCACCGTTAACATAGACAATCATCTGACTTCCGTCGGCGACACAAGCGATGTGAGTCCAGTTCTCTTTCCAAGAAGTAGGATCGATCCATATAGATGCTCCGTCCAACTGAAATTTAAACCACCCGTCGAATCCTAATGCAAATCCCTTGTCGTTGTGCATATTGCTGGCGAAAAATCCGGTACTATTGTCTATATATAACCATGTTTCTAAAGTCATTTGATTAGACCCGATTGTTGTTTCCAACGCATTCATACCGGCAGCCGATGTTTTGAAAGAAATAGCTCCGATGTCCGCTTTTGTAGGCATAGCTGCAAAAAGACAAGCTGTTATTAAACCTGCGATTTTGAATGAAGTAATTGTTTTCATAGATTTGAAATTTAAATGATTAAAGAATTATTTACTGAGAATTTCTAAAATGGATTTTCTGAATTTTTCTATTTCTGCATTGTTTTTCGAGTATTTTTCGGGCGATTGGTATATAGATTGGAAAAGGGTTTCGCTTTTGGCTCTTCCTATTTTCTTTTCGAGCTTGGCAAGGTATTCATAGTCTTCCATACTGTCTCTCCAACGTTCCATTCGTATCGATACTACGGGGCTTGTGCTGTTGAAATATTGGCCGGGGTAAATCAGCACACCGTCGCCCTCGGGGAGGTCTTTGCGAAAAGCCAATGTGTCGGATTCGGCATAGGCATTGACTGCCCAATATAGGAATCCGGTGGTACGCTCTTTCCAGCTGCGCCATAATACAGCTCGATGCTGGTATCCGTCCATCGTGAGCAATAGATTGGGCTGCTCTTCTCCGGGTCCCATGCAGACATAAGTCCACCATTCTTCATTGCCTCGGAGAAGAGAACGGCATGTGTCTGCGTTGGCTTCGTTCGCTTGTAAAGCCCAAGCGCTCATACTGAAAATTTGAGTGTCTCCTCGCCAAAGGTCGAATACGGAAAACAACCGGTCTTTGTATTTCCCGTCTTTCGGTCCGCAGTAAAAGGTCGTGAGGACTTTTGCTTCGGGCATGAGCTTGTGTATTTCTTGGGAATATTGACCGATGAGGTGATACTCTTTCATATAAGTAGGTTCGTCCCATAAGTAGAAGTAGGATTTATCGAGTAAATCGGTTTGTTTTAATTGCTGTAATAAGCTGTCCAATTCGTTGTGTGACAGAGAGTGGTAGGGGACAGCGAACCGATTGAATCGTTTGTCCGATAGGAAAGGAACCGTTCGCTTGTCGTTCCATTTCCACGGAGATGAAGATGCTTCATGTTTCATGCTGTTGGCCAACCATGTGGAGAAATAGGGGTTCATGCGATAATCAAGGCATAATTCTGCCCATTCCAGTTTGTTTTGCAAAGTTTGTTCTTTCGAAGCCGAGTCGATGAGATTCTTTTCTATGATCCCGAATGCTGCTGGTAGCGAAGGTGTCGAGGGTAATGTCGTATCGTACACTTGAAGATCGATTTTTATTTTTTGCCGTTTTCCGTTACCATCGATCGAAATTTGTTCTTCGTATTTCCCCGGTCGGGTCGACTCGGCCGTACGGAATGTAATCCATAGTTTAGCGATAGAGTCGTTTAAAGTAACTTGTTCTCCATCTATGGGGACTAAGGCATCGTCGAATCCATATACCGATTTGATTTGCCGACAACTATATCGGATAGAATTGTCGGCATTTTCGTTTCGATGTATTTTATAGGTCTCTCCCGGACAGCCTTTGAAAACGATTTGGATATGTTCCGCTTCATTTTTAGCGAGGAATAACGTGCCGGAATTTCGAGGTTGAACTTTATAAAAATCAGATGCTTTTTCGGTCGAAGGTATAAGGTAACATTCGATTGTTTGTTGACAAGAGATTAAAAAGAATGTACAGCTTATGATGAGAAGCCGATAGAAAAGGTGATGTTGCATATCGAAATATTTATTCTGTGATGTTTTCAATTAAATTTTTACGTAGAGCCAATGCGTATTTGCTTTGATCTGTGTAATTCGAGGGACTCTTATAAACGTTGTTGAGAAGAGATAAGGCGGCCGATCGTCCGAGTTTTTTTTCGTACAAGACCAACATATCGTAATCTTCGGCTCCATCGCGCCATCGTTCCAACCGGACAGAGGTACAAATTTTGTTTGTGCCGAACGATTCACCGGGATAGATGAGTATCCCGTCTCCTTCGGGCAGTTCAGGGCGAGGTCTGAGGGGATAAACGCTGGCGAATCCGTTGACGACCCAATATAGGAATCCGGAATTTTGTTCTTTATAATTACGCCACATGGTCGCCCTGTTACCGATAGCGGTAGAATTTGAAGCAAGCCCCGGAGTGTTAGACATGCACACGTAGCTCCACCATTCTTGTCCTGATTTTAATTTGGCTTTGCATTGCTTCGAGCGATTTTCATTATCCTGCAACGCCCATACGCCAGTACAATAAATAGATGTCGCTCCATTTAGAATGTCGAATACGGCGAATAAATCGTCTTTGTGTTCTCCGTCGGTAGGGCCGCAATAGAATGTAGTGAGCACTTTGGCTTCCGGTGCATATCGATGAATGCGATCCGAAAGAGTTTTGATTTGTTCATATTCGTTGGTCTTTGTAGGTTCGTCCCATACATAAAAAAATGCTTTGTTTAGCAATCCGGTTTCGCGAGCTTTATTCAGCATTATCTCTAACTCATCGTCGGATAACCCATGCGATGGCAAGGCAATACGGCTAAAACGTTTGTCTGCCAAGTATTCCCAAGTGCGATCGTCATTCCATGCGTATGGCGAGGAGAAACATTCGGTTTTCATCGTTCCGCTCAGCCATGTGGAAAAGTAGGGCGATATGCGATATTCCAATAAAAGATCCGAAGCTGCTTTGCGCTTTTCTATTTTTTGTTCTTCCGATAGACCGGTGAATATGAAGTTTTGAGGGTTGATTCCGAATACCGAGGCAATAGATGGAGTTTCTGGCAAAGATGCGTTAACGACATTAATCGATATAGCTACGGCATATTCTTTGTCATCGGTTTTGAATCGTATGATTTCTTTATGTCGTTTAGCCTCGGCTTCGGACCTGACTTTAAAAGTGAGCCAAGCTCGCACTACTTTGTCGTCGGGTTCTATTTCGTTATCGCAAGGAATCAGAACATCGTATTTCCCGTTGAAAGCTTCCAGTTTCCGACATTGAAATTCAATGGCATCGTTGTTGCCGATACGTTCTATTTTCAGACTTTTTTTACTATCGGTTTGTATAACGAGCTGTACACTTTCGTATTCGTTACGAACCATATTTATATCGTATCGGTTTTCTGGATCCGAGTTGGAATAATTTTCTATGTTATCCAGACTGTTTAATAGCCAAGTATTGGTCGCTACGGAGGGAACGTCGTTGTCCGAATTTTCTTTTTCACCCGGCCCGTCGTCTTTACAGGCGGCAAGTAAAAACGAGAATAGTATTATATAATAAAAATGTGATGATTTCATACCTACAAGACTATTTAGTTAGTTTAATCAGTTTTACGCCATGCGCAGGAACAGAAAACGAGACTGAGTTATTTTTGATTTCCATTGATTCGTTTTTCCACAAATCGGTGATGTGACCGTCTCCGATATAATTTATGGTTTGTAGTGGAAAGGTGTAAGATTCTATATCTTTATCGGTAGTGTTAAATATGGCGATATAGTGGGTCAATTCGTCTTCGCTTTGAGCATACCAAGCGATTATTCCATTTCGATCGAACAATTCTTTATTTCCTTTGGAATATTGATTAATGTCAAGTACCTCTTTATTTGTAATCAAGTTTAGCGTGAAATCGTCTATTTCGGGTAGATTACAGCCAATCATCAGAGGGGATCTAAACATGGCCCATAGTGTGAGCATTGTGTATTGTTCGTCTGGTGTAAAATTACTCATTCGGGGAGTCCCTCTCATGGCTCTTTGTGCCATTGGGCCTATGGGGAGCATATCGGCGTCGGGCCAGTGCCCTTTACAAATATACTTTTGCCATTTCCGGCAAAGTGGAAATTGTTCTTTCAGAGCCTCCCAGTCGTCCCAGAAGTCTTCGGAAATGCGCCATAGTTGGGCTACGCTTTGCAAATGTTTTATGTTCTCGACAGGGGCAGGGCCGGGAGAAAGGCTCAGGACAAAGGGCCTTTTTCTTTTTCTTGCGGCTTTGGTTATCGCTTCTATTTCGTCGTGTGCATAAATGGGAGATAGTAAATCGTCGGCCTTTATATAGTCTATTCCCCATGATTCATAAAGTTCGAAAAGCGAATCGTAGTATTCCTATGCAGATAATCGGCGAGAGGTTTTTACCCTTCTCCGTTTTTTGAGCTCCGGGCTTACTCATGTCTATCCCATAAAATCCGAAATACCATTTGCATCGAGAATCGGTATTGACAATGTCTCGTGCTCGATATGATGTCCCTTTTATGGGAGTATTAGCTTCGACCGCTTGAATGGGAATACCTCTCATGATGTGTATACCCAATTTTAAGCCTCTGCTATGCAGATAATCGGCGAGAGGTTTCAACCCTTCTCCGTTTTTTGCAGATGGGAATTTTTCCGTATCGACGATGAGGCGTCCGAATTTGTCGATGATTTGATGTGGCGTTGACGATTCATATTGCTCCAAAGTCTCCATGCCGGGCGCATACCAACCGGCATCGATAACAATGTATTCCCAACCGTATTTTTTCAGATTTTCGGCCATGAAGTCGGCATTGGCTTTAACTTCGTCTTCTGTTACAGAAGTTCCAAAGCATATCCAGCTGTTCCAACCCATCGGTGGGCGTTCGGCTAATATTGCGATGGATTCCGGTTGGTTGGTTTTGTTGTCGTTGGTGCAATTAGAACAAAGTAGGAGTATGAGTAGCCCTATTGCAATTGAGGTTTTGATGTTCATGATATTCAGTTATCGGGGTTAGGATAAGTATGTTATACGTTATTGCCGAAGGATCCGGCAATAACGTATAGCAATAGTTTAATCTAATACGCAGCGGACACTATATCCTCTGTTCCTGTCGTAAGGATAAAGGGCGGCTCCTGAATCGTTAAGTGTGAATCCGTATGTTACTCCCTGATTGGGGAAGTTTACGGGATCGGGATTCCACGGGTACACATCTCCGTCTTTGGGAGCTGTCGAGGTCCAGAAATAGGTATTGGCAAAGGCTTCTATTACATCGTTTTCAGGTATGCTCCAAATGTATCCAGTCCCAGCCATATTGAATCCGATAGAGTTCATACCGACATCTCCGGCATTAGGATCCCAATAGCTTTTTTCTTTTAATATAGTGGCGGGCATAGTGGGGTCACCGCAAGCATTGATTAAGAAGTCCCATTCAGTTTTAGTCGGTATGTGCCAACCTTCGGGCGCTATACCTTGAATTTTTTCACCTTCTTCTGCTCCACGAGTGCCCCGCATGGTGGCGGTCCATGTGTAATACCCTCCGAAAACTTTTGTCCAAGATTCGTCTTCTCCTTCTTGGGGAGTATAGAATTTTACATCATTTTCTCCAAGAGGAGTTCCGTCGGAATAGGTCGTCGCTCTTAAATTGTCGGCCAACCATACGGCATAATCTTCGGATATAGGATCGAAAACACGACATACGCGATATTCTTCGTTGTCACGAGGATCGATGAAAGGTTTATAAAAACGGAACAATTTCATGCTGCGAATTTCGCTGCGGGACAAGGTTCCTTCGTTTTCACTTTCGACCGCCCAATATAATTCACCTCTTTTGTATTCGCCTACGCCCAGTTTACCGAGTAAGTCGTCGAGGTCTTGATGGGTGAGAGATGTGTACATTTCGGTTCCGATATCAATTCTCTCGATGTTGTTCATCTCTTCATCGAGGCTGAATATAAGAGCGTATGTAGCTCCTTCTTTATCGCCTTCCCATTCGAATTTCAGTTTTCGTGTAGGATTTTCGTACAAAAGATCAAACTCTTCCAAATCGTCGGGCGCGTATAGTGTAATGTTACTCTCTTGCCCTTTGGGGTCATTGTCATTGTTGTCCTCGGAACATGAGGTCGTAGCAATGAGTAGTGCTGCTGTTAAATAAAAAAGTGATTTTTTCATTGTAATTGTGTTTTTAGGGTTGATGAATTATTTAGTGATTTGTATAGTACCGATTTGTAGCCAGTCGTTTATGAATTTCCCGTTTTTTACGGCAAGATTCAATCCTGGTTTTTGATTTTGGGTATCGTCTGTAATGGCAACTGCCAATATGTATTGTCCGGCTGGGACAATTAAAGATTCGCTGGTTTTATACGTTTTATCGGTTCCTTTTATCCATGCCGACGGTTCTGCGTTTTCATCGGTGATCCGTTGTTTTATTTCATGGCTTTCGGGATCGAGTAGGGCAAATGAAACTTTATATTTATAGTTCCATCTTTTGTTATTGTTGGGACATACGCCTACCCCGCTATTTCGCCATGTATGCTTTATGGATAATGTATTTCCCATTTGTACCGATGCTGGATATTCTATTTGGATAGGGGTTAATCTGTATCCACCGTTACTAATGAAGTCTTTTACCAAATCTTTGGCGTGGGTTATCCAACCTCTGGTTTCGGTAGCCTCTCTCAAATCGAGTGTATTGGCATGTCCTCGTATAGCGTCTTTATAAGCCTGAGCATAAAAGTCGGACCATGATTTGAATTTGTCGGCATAAAGCGGATCGGTGTTCCACGGTTGATAGCTGTCGGAATTTCCTCCCCAATAGCAGCCTTCGGCTATGAATGCTTTTTGTGGGAAGAGCGAGTTGATGATATTGACTTCTGCATCTTGGAACCAATAACTGCCGATTCCGTCACGGCGAGTCAAAAAATCGTGTTTGTCGATAGCCAATCGTTTTTCATATTCGAATCCTATTTCTGTTCCAAAGTTCACGACAAGTAAAACATTTTTGAAATTCTCGGCATATAGGTCTGTAATCCATTGATACACTTTGAATTTATTATTGTTGTTCAAATATTGTACGTGATGCCCTTCACCCCACCAGCCTAAATTGTAAGCGTCGATAAAATCTACTTGTTCGGGATTGTCGAACTCTTTGGCGAAAGCACGGATAAAATTCCCGAATTTTTCCTGAAAGACGGGGTCGTCGGCATAGGGAGTCCAGTTGTTGTTTTTATTTGCAGGGTCCCAGAGCTTATGGACTGCATAACCTTTGGCTCCGGCCTCTCTTACGAAGTCGGGAGTACCGTTATGAATATTGTCTTGTCCGTCGATGTAAACTCTGAATGCCAATTTCAATCCTCGGTCAAGGGCGCCTTGAATGAGCGCTTTGAAATTCTCGTCATGTTCCCATGCGTATTTACCTTCTTCTGGTTCGAGCTCAGACCATCGGGAACGCCAATAGAAAATAGAAGTATATTTTTCTGCTGCGGCTCCCTGTTGATTCCAATAGGTATTCGCTTGTGCGACGTAGTCGTTTGCATCGTCGTATAAAGTCCAACCCGATGCTGGATTGCGGATAAGTGTATTTAGGTCGGGTTCGAACGAGATTATTTCATCTCCCGATTGTAGATTGTCTCCGCCACTGTTCTTTTCACTGCACGCTGTAAGATTCATGCAGATACAAAATAGGAATAAATTAGGAAACAGATATTTAAAATTTAATTTGTTCATAACTAAAAACCTTCGTTATTTTTAAGATTTGGATTTTCATAAATTACCGATTGTGGTATTGCATATAGAATGTGTTTGGGTTCGGCCATAAGCTTGCCACGAGCAATGGCATTGGATATTAGTTCTCCATGACGAATCAAATCGGGGCGACGCATGCCTTCCCAACAAAACTCCCAACCTCTTTCTTTTAATAGGTGTGCTCTGAATGCATCTTTATCGGTTATATCATTTATCTCTTTTTCGTATTTGCTGCCTTTGTAATTATCGAATGCTCGTTCCCGTATTTCATGAACGAGGTCTTTGGCCTCTTGGGTCGGACCGTATATTTCGTTCAGAGCTTCGGCTCTGGCCAATATTACTTCGGCATATCGGTTTATTACGTATTCGCTGGCATCCCATTGCCCTGTCGTGCTAGGATTTTCTTGGTATTTCATTGGAACAGCACCCGGTTTACCCGTGTATTCAGTACGGCGGTCGACCATCTTTTTTCCATTCCAATAGGTCGCCAACAAAGCATTTCTCCGTTTGTCTTTGGGATCATAGGTGTCGTAAAAATCCCAGGGAACAAGGAAACCTCCCCATTTAGTCAATGCTATTCCGTTTTGCGATACATAATCGGCGGGTAATGCATGTGCGAGGAAACAGTTTCCTAAGCCGCCTTCGGGGAAATTGGGTATTGGGAAAATTACTTCGCTGTTCCTTTGATTCGAAGGAGACCATATTGACATGTAATCTTTTTGCAGGGAGTATTCTCCGTCTTTTATCATGACTTCGGTAATCGAATCTACCCGATTCCACCACATCATAGCTTTGCCTTCGTCGTTTCGATAGTGGCGTTCTTGACCGGCTTCATGCATATAGAGTTTCAACATATACATTTGAGCGATACCTTTGGTCATTCTCCCGTATTCGCTTGCCGCGAGCAGACTGGCCGGTTTCAAATTTTCTTCTGCTTCTTTTAATTCAGTGTCTATGAAGTTGACATACCATTCTATCGAGGGCCGTTCTGGCATATAAGATTGGGCTTTTTGAGGATCGAGGGCTATATCTGGATCGGTAATTAATGGTACTGTTCCGTAGAGATCATATAGATCATATGCCCACATAGCTCTGAGACATCGGACTTCGGCCATATATCTGCGTTTTATTGGAGCGGATATAGATATTTTTCGCATGCGTTCCAGCAGAGAGGTCGCTTTGGTAACAGCGGGAACTAGTCCGGTATAAAATTGCCCTAAATCGGTTGTTTCGGCAGTCCACAGAAAATCGAGTTGTTTGTCCCATACCCAGTTGCAGTCACATTCATCGGTACAACCGATTTGCATAGTTAGTAGAGAACCCCATGCACAATTATAGCGATCCCAGCCTCCGCCACGTAGTTCGTGGTATATCCCGGTGACAGCGGCTTTGACATCGTTTTCGGTAGTCATCACGTTATCGGAGCCAAGTTGATCATAAGTTTCGTTTTCCAAAGAGCACGAATATGCTGCTATGAGAAACAGCGAGGAGAAAAATATATTTTTAGTTTTCATAATTCATATAGGATTAAAAGGTTATGTCCACTCCAAAAGAATAGGTACGTTGATTGGGGTAACCGGCTTTGAAATCGGTTTCCGGGTCATTGCCAGAGTAAGGTGTAATTACGAAGGGATTTGAAACATCTGCAAAAATCCGGGCTCTGGAAAATACTTTCCGTATCCATTTTTGAGGAAGTGTATAACCCAGAGTGATATTTTTACAACGTATGAACCAAGCATCTTCCCACAGATAATCAGATGGCTGCGGGTATTGGCTTACGAATCCAGACGGATATTTGCTGTGTGGGTTTTCACTAGACCAACGTTCGGATATTTCTTTCATCATGTTTTGTCCGTTTAGAATAAAACGAATATTGGGAATGGAGAATTTTCCACGCGTGGCGTTGTTGACAATTCGGTCGAACATGCCGTAAAAGAATATATTCAGATCGAAGCCTTTGTATTCGAATGTATTTCCAAATCCGATTGAGAAGCCCGGATCGTATGTTCCCAATAATACGATATCCGCTTCATCGATAATCCCGTCCGGGGCATCTGTGTATTGAACGTTTCCGTTTTCATCGGGTATAAGGTTCCCGAAGTCGTCTCGGAGATAACCGTTTACGTCTTTTATTTTATATTCACCGGGCAGCAGGTTGGGCATGGAAGTGGGAGGTGTCTCGTCTATACCCAGAACTCCGTCGGATAGGTATCCGTAGTGAGCTCGAATGGGATCATTCGCTTTTTGCCAAGGGCTTAGTTCGTCTTCGGGATTACGCTCTTTCCAACGGTCTACATATCGGGTGAAATTAAGTTCAGTGTCCCATTTGAATTCTCCTGTAAAATTTCGGCTTTTCAAGGAGATTTCTATACCGGTACTTTGAGTTTTTCCGATGTTGGCGGCTACCGTAGATACTTCCATGAATGATTTTAGCGAGCGGTAACCCAAAAGGTCTTTCACTTCTTTTTTAAAATATTCGAATGTACCACTTAACCGTTGGTTGAAGAATCCGAAATCCAAACCGAAGTTAAATTCGGTTGTTGTTTCCCATTTTAAATCTGGGTTGGCGATTTGCGATTTTGCCGTTCCGGTGTTAATCGAATTGCCAAACACATATTGTTGCCATGCTGCCGTATAGTATTCAAAGGCGTTATTCCCGATTTCACTGTTACCCGTCTGACCTAAACTTATTCTCATTTTTAAGTCGGAGAGGAAGTCGACGTCTTTTAAAAAGTCTTCCTGTTTGATACGCCATGCAAATGCTCCCGACGGGAATATTCCGTATCGATTGTTTTCACCGAATCGGTTTGAGCCATCGACACGAGCAGTGAGAGTGAAAAGATATTTATCGAACAAGTTATAATTTATTCGACCGAAGTAGGAGATGAACATAGTTTTTGACTTGTTGGAAGCTACCGTGGGGCGGGCTGCTTCTCCGGAAGCCAGTGAGTTGTATTTGAATATATCGGTGAAAAATTGTGAATTGGCGGCAGAGAATCCTTCATTGTTGAAATCTTGATAGGAATATCCTGCTAAAATATTGAACTTGTGCGCTTTTGCAATATTGAAATTATAGTTTACGGTTGCTTCTAACAAGCGGTCGAATTGCTGTGCCATACTTTTGCTGGCTTTTCCTCCTTCTTGCTTACCGTATAATGTAGTAGTGGGTATGTAGGAATTTCTTACACCGTTTTGGTCATCGAATCCTATATTGATTTTTGCAACCAATCCTTTTATAATTTCTGCTTGAAGAAAAGCGTTCACCAATAATCTTTTAGTTTGTGTATAGTCATCTATTTCGAGCATGGAAACAGGATTGGGTACAGTAGTCATTCGATCGCTTTGTGCATAATCCCCGTTTTTGTCTCTGACAGGAGTCGTCGGGTCGTACGACATAGCCGAGTTTATCAATCCTGAGTTTTCGAAGTCTTCTGTTCCCAATGGAACATTCGAGGACTTGATGTAACTTTGAGTCGCATTGATTCCGTATTTGAATATTTTATTTATTTGATGTTCGATGTTCAGGCGTCCGGTATAGCGGGTGAAGTCGCTGTTTCTAACAACTCCGTTTTGATCGAAGAAGTTGAATGATGCCATGTATTTCAGGTTGGAAGTTCCGCCAGATACCGATAAATTGTGTTGGTGAATCATACCTTCTCTGGTAATTAAGTCATACCAGTCGGTTCCTTTCCCCGCATTTTTTATATCTTTTGCGTCATAAGGATAGACGATGGGGTCTTTTATCGACGATGGGTTCGTATTTCCGTATGGATATACTCTGTTGTTATAGAGCCATTGCTCTTTGGCGAATTTGTTGGCTTCGGTCATGAATTCTTCGGCTGTCATCATTTCCGTCTTGTTGGCAATTTGTTGGACGCCATAGTTTGCGCTGTAATTGACAACGGGTTTTCCCTCGCGTCCCTTTTTAGTCGTAATGATGATAACACCGTTCGCAGCTCTTGCTCCGTAAATAGCCGTGGAAGAAGCATCTTTTAGAATCTCTATGGATTCGATGTCGTTGGGGTTGATAGAGTTCAGAGGATTACGAGACCCGAAATCGCTATATCTGTTGTCTGCTGCCGGTTCGACTTGGGATCCTCCTACTGGAAATCCGTCGATGATGTATAAAGGTTCGTTTCCGGCTCCGGTAGATGCTTCGCCTCGTATACGTAGAGTGACGCCGCCACCCGGTTGTGCGCTGTTTTGAACTGATGTTATCCCGGCGGCTTTTCCCGATAACATGTGAGAGATCGATGTGTTGGCTGCCATCGGAAGGTCTTCGGTTTTTACCGTGGTAACAGCTCCTGTCAGGTCGCTTTTTTTCATACTGCCATATCCGATAACGACCACTTCGTCGAGGTCATTTATCTTTTCTTGTAGGGTGGCGTTCAATATATTCCCTTTTCCTAATTTTAGTTCTTGGGTATCGTAGCCTACATAAGAGAATTGTATAACCGATTTGTCGGGTACAGTTAAAGAATAATACCCGTCTATATTGGTTATCGTGCCTTTGTTGGCTCCTTTTGCAATGATACTTACCCCGATGAGCGGTTCACCTTGTTTATCGGTTACTCTACCGGAGATTTTTTTGCTTTCGGCTGTGCTTCCTATCTGTTTCGAATCTTTTTCAGGGGCTTTAATGATTCTTACCATTTTACCTTCTATTTCGAAAGAAACCGGTTGGTTTTGGAATATGGTTTCCAAGACCTTTTCGATAGGTTGGTTTTGCAAATCGGCATTGACTTTTTGTCGTAAGTTTACATCATTTGTTTTGACAGAGAAAGAATACCCTTCTTGATTCCGAAGAATTTCCAAAGCTCTTTCTACTGTTATATTCGGGAAGTTGACAGATATGTTTTGTCCGTATCCCATAAAGACGAAGCATAATAAAAATGGGATTATGCCTTTCTTGCATCTCCCGACAATGTCGGCGGAGTGATGAATTTTGTGCCTTTTCATGATAAATTAGTTTGATTGTCAATAAATTTCTATGATTTTACCATCTCGTTTGATTGTTAAATATCCGTCTAAATTCATGGCCGATAGAATGTCATCTAAAGTTTCGTTGTTGACAAATGCCATGTGATAAGGAATTTGTTTGAGTGAATCGTTTTTGATAATTATGTTGACATCGAAATTCCGCTCTAACTGTTTGGCAATATTTTCCAATGTTTCGTTTTTGAAATAGTATTTTCCATCTTTCCATGAAGAATAGTCGGATAGGATAAAATTTTTCTTTTCCAGATTGTGGGTTGTGCGATTGTAATAAACTTGCTCGCCCGGAGAGAGGATACATTTCATTTCTTGGTCTGTCGTACTCGGATAACAGAACGCTACCGATCCATCGAGAAGGGCTACTTCTATTCTGTTGTCGTTGCTGTACGATTTTAAATTGAATTGGGTTCCTAAAACTTCTATACTGCTTTCGTTCGATTTAATGATGAATGGTTTTTCTTTATTTTTTGCCACAGAAAAATGACCTTCTCCCGTAAAGAATATTTGCCGGAAACGGCCGATGAACTCTTCGGGGTAAATAATAGTGCTGCCGGCATTCAACCATACAGTGGTGTTATCGGGCAAAGTGATATGTTTGATGTCGCCATATCCGGCACTTTTTTCTATCCACACTATGTTTTCTTCTTTTTGGTGCTGATAGAATAAGTACCCCGAAAATATAATCAGAGGGAGAATGAGGATTGCCGCAATACGTTGTATCCAGAGAAACAAGTTTGGTTTTTTAGACTTGTTTTCTTGGGGTGCGGAGCTCAGTAGTCGGGCTTTGAATTGCTCGAAAGCGGCTTGTATCTCTTCGGGAGAAGTAGATGATGTAGTATCTTCCAATTCTTCCCATAAGGAGAATAATAACTTTTTGGCTTCTTGACTGTTACCGTTCTTGAAAAACCAACGTTCGACCTTATTGCTTATTTCGGGCGTGCACCGGTCGAAAAAATAACTGGATAGTTCTTGTCTGGTTGGAGTTGGATTCTGCATAATTTTATCTTATATAATATTATACGATTGAAGGAAATTACACACGTAACGACCGTGAAAAAATTTTAATATAAATCTTTATCGGAAAGAAAATGACGATAGGAGATAACAGCTATTTATTTAATAAAGAATATAAACAGCCAGAAAAGGAAGTCTCCTAAATTTTTTTTAATGGTAGCCAATGCGAGGCTGATGTGTTTTTCTACCGTACGTTTGGATAAACCGAGGGTTTTGGCGATTTCGTCATTGCTTAAGAATTGTTCTCGGCTCATTTGGTATATTGTCCTTCGTTGCGGAGGCATGTTTTGCAACGTACGATTGACAATGGATTTTATTTCTTTGATGTTATATTCCGAATCGATTTCGTACTGTAAATTTTGTGGAGTAGACAACATTTTTTCTTGGTATCCGAGCGAATAGTGTTTTTCTCGAAAAAAGTCGTAAACTTCATTTTGTACGATGGTGAATATGTAACTGCTCAAAGTGTTGTCGGACGAGAGTTTTTCCCGATTGGACCACAACTTTAAGAATACATTTTGTGCTATTTCCTCGGCTTCGTATTGATCTTTTATCATACCGAATGCAAAGCTTTTAACCCGAGGATAATATGCGTTGAACAAAATCTCGAATGTTTTGATTTTGCCTGCACGTATCTCTTCTATTTGTTGACTGGTGATTTGCATAAAGTGATGCTGTCGAGGAGCAGCTTGTTTTATCGGCA
>OHES01000997.1_pt1 | contig 14879 bp, 10 predicted proteins | sample 1567371 | NCBI WGS metagenome assembly OHES01 (sample SAMEA3879533, study PRJEB24766) | human gut metagenome | biome: human-associated habitat; feature: feces | place: USA | collected 1985/1987 | reverse complement strand
CAGGCCGGGTTGAGCTGGATAACGATACTCAGAAAGCGTGAGGGGTATCGCAAGGCCTTCTGCGATTTCGACGCCGGACGGGTGGCACAAATGACCGACCACGACGTCGAACGGCTGATGCGGTTCGACGGCATTGTCAGAAACCGGTTGAAAATCAAATCCACAATCACAAACGCAAGGCTATTCCTCGCCATACAGGAAGAGTTCGGCAGTTTCTACAACTACACCCTGTCGTTCTTTCCCGACCGGAAGCCGATTATCAACACCTTCCGGTCGTTGAGCGAGATTCCGGTATCCTCGCCCCAATCCGATGCCATGAGCAAAGACATGAAAAAACGGGGATTCAAATTCTTCGGCAGCACGATTTGTTACGCCCACCTGCAGGCGGCAGGATTTATCGACGATCACCTGACGGACTGCATTTGCCGAAAAAGATAAATAACACATAGATTGACAGTCAGGCTGCTGAAAAGCCAAACGGGTATTCCTTTGTCTTCCTTTATCCGCACATCGAAGTCTTCTCCCTGGGAGACTTTTTTGCGGGCGGCAGGCCGGACAAATGCGAATCGCAAGCCGATAAATCCCAGAAGCCTTCCATCCCCGTATTGGGCGGAAATTGCAGATTTATTTTGCAAATGCGTGTTTATTTCATACCTTTAAATCGAAATCCGAGGGGGGGGGTGAAACTGAAACCAACCCTTATGACCAATGCGGGCAACACCGCGCAGGGACACGCATATTTTCAATCTGCCTCTTCCCCCAATCGTTTAACTAAAACACTTTTTAGGATGAAACATTGGGGTCTTTTCTTTTTGGCGCTCTGCTGCGCGGCCTGTCACGACGATGAACCGGCGCAGAGGTATTACATCACCCTCGATGAAGATGAAATCAGGGCAGATTATTCCGGGATTCAGCAACGTATAGCAGTTTCGGCCAACTGCGACTGGACTATCCGAAATATTCCGCAATGGTGCATTATCGAAAAGGCCGTTGCGGATAACGCTGCGTATCTGAATATAGAGGTGCTGCCGAACGACACGGAAAATCCGCGCGAGGCAACAATAACGCTTGCCTGCCCGCATGACAGGTACAAACTGACAACCGCCGACCTGTTCGTTTCCCAAGCCGGGCAAAAAAAGCCGGAATACGACCCTTTGCAGTGGCACACGTTTGCAGTTAACAAATTCAACGATAACAAATACGACCTCCTGCCGGACAATGTCACGCGCAAATACCGGCTTTCGGCCGAACAGTCATTTGTAAACCCGGCATTCAGGACGCAGGTTTATCCGGGACATTTGATTAACTGCCATACTGACAACCGGACATTGACGGTCTACGACCAATATACTTACAACCCGATTAACATCAGTGCCTCTATCAATGGGAAGCTTTATGAAAAGGAAATGCTGCCCACGTTCGACGGTATGAATGAAATGGTGCAGCAAATAACCTCCGAATTACCAGCTCAAAGTCAGCAATTCAACTATATCGGCCCTTTGCAATACCACTCACACAGGCATCTGCACCTGCTGGGGGTAGGCAACCTGGGCCTCAACCTCGATGAACTGCTAAGCGGGAAACCCTACACCGAAAAAGAAATGGGGAAACGGACGGGGGTTTTCTATAACTATTCCCGGGAAATGTTTACTATTATGATGGACTATCCCGATAAATTAATCCGAGAAACAATCAGCGAGGAACAACTGCCCGATATGTCCTATATTACCCACATGACCTTTGGCCAAATGTCTTTGCTTTTCGTTGAGACAGACCAGGAATATACGAAGGCAATAAGCGTTGTTGATAAAATTATCAAAAAGGAAAAGTTGAGTGCGGATGACATTCAGGTTAAAGCCGATCTTCTCGTCTATTATGTCTATTTCGACAAAGGCAACAACCCGCAAACGGTTACGGGCGGCAGCGAACTGATCGGAAGATTCGTGAACGAGATCGGCTCGCTGAATATCACGCCTTTAGGATTCACCACAAATAAACTATCCAACAATCAGGTTGGAAATTTAGTCATAGAATTTGCATTGCCGTAAACCGGATCCCTTCGGAAAAGGCAACCGGAGAGGGAATAAATTCCGGTTTCAATACAGTGCGGCAATCCCCGCCTCAGCGCATCAGCAGCTTATACCCCACTCCCCGCACGTTCACCAACTGGATCGACGGGTCGGCCGCGAGGCGGTGGCGCAGGCGGGTGATGAAGACATGCAGGCTGCGGGCATTGAAAAACGAATCGTCGCCCCAGATATTCACCAGCAGGGTTTTCATCGGCACGATCTCGCCTGCATTCCGGCAGAGGTATTGCAGCACTTCGGATTCGCGGGCCGAAAGTTCCGTCACCACGCCGTCGCACGAGAGCCGCTGACGCTCGGCGTCGAAACGCATACGCCCCAGTTCGAACACACGTTCCGTACGCGCTTTCCCGACGCCCGCACGCCCGGCAAGCGCCCTGACCCGCACGATCAGCTCGCTCATGGCAAAGGGCTTGCGCAGGTAATCGTTGCCCCCGGTCTCGAATCCCTGCACCACGTCCTCGGCCGCCGAGCGCGCCGAGAGGAAAAGCACAGGCACCCCGGGCGCCTCGCGGCGCAGACGCCCGACGAAGGTGAACCCGTCCATACAAGGCATCATGACATCCGACACGACCACATCGGGGCGCGACCCGCGGAACGCCCGCAACCCGGCCTCGCCGTCATGGGCGACCGTCACCTCGAACCCCTTTTCGGAAAGGGTATCGGCAATGATCCCCGCGAGGGTTTGCTCGTCCTCTACGAGCAGCAGTCTGATCTTATCGCCCATCGTCCGGAAGTATCAGGGTGAAGGTCGTACCGCGCCCCTCGGTGCTCTCCACTGCGACCGAGCCGCCGTGTTTGGCGGCGATCAGCCCGACGTAATACAGCCCGAGGCCGAAGCCCTTGACATTGTGAATGTCGCCCGTAGGCACGCGGTAGAACTTATCGAAGATATGCGCCTGCGCAGCACGCGGGATACCCACGCCGTCGTCGGCGACGCGCAGGACGACCCGGCCGCCGTCACGACCGGCCGAAATGCGGATATGCACCTCCTCGCCGGAATATTTCAGGGCATTATCGACCAGGTTGTCCAGGGCATGCGAGAGGTGGAAGCGGTCGGCGAAGGCAGTCAGCCCTTCGGGTGAAACATCCACCGTGACCCGTGCGGGTTTGGCCGCCTGCATCCGGAACTTCTCGGCCAGCGCCCCGAGCATCCCGGCCAAGGGGATACGCTCGCGGCGGAGCGTGAAATCCTCGCGTTCCTCACGCGACATGGTGAGGATGCGCTCGACCATCTCCGACAAAGCCGTCAGCTGGCTGCGGATCACACCCAGATACTTCGCACGCCGCACCCCATCGTCGGCCGCCCCGAAATTCTCCAGCGCGTCGTTGGCCGCATAGGCCACGGCGATCGGGGTCTTCAGCTCATGGGTGATATTGTGCGTGAAATCCATCCTCATCTCCTCGAGCGTCTTCTGCCGGAACAGCGTCCGCAACAGGTAGATGACCACGAACGCGACGACGAGCAGCATGAGCACCGAGGTGAGGATGATGCCGAACAGCTCGCGCAGCAGTTCCCGGTGGGGATTTTCGATCTTCACCCGGAAAAGCAGCTTGTCGTCCGTGGTAACGCGCGAGGTGAACACCTTCGGATTCCGTATCTGCGGAGCATCCTTCTGCGAAGCGATGACCGCCTCCTCCCGTTCCGCCCCCGTTGTCCGCGCCGCCAGGCTGTCGAGCCGGATTTCGGCAACATCGCCGCCGTCCCGGCCGCGGATCACGTCGACGCTGTAGGGCAGGCCGATGCCGGCATCGGCCAGGTAACGCGTCAGCAGGGAGTCGTAGCGGGACAGGTTGAACTGGAGGGCCGTGAACGAAGGCATATGCACCTCCTGATAAATATAACGGGTCTTGTCGCCGCGGCGCAGGGCGATGTTCGTCCGCACCGTGTCGACCTTCGGCCGGAGGGAGATCACCTTGCCGACAGTTCCGAGGTTCTCTACCGAGATCGCACCGATCATATCCGTCCTCACGGAGTCGATATTGCCCGTCGTCACGACCGACGTCCGGGTCTGCGACGTCCGGCGCCGGTTACCTATCAGCAGGTCGTCGTACGCCGCGCGGTTCATGGCGAGCGTCACCTTGCGCGAAAACTCCTCCGCACGGTCGGCATACATCCGCCACAGGCTCCACGCCTGCACGAGGGCCAGCGCCAGCAGGGCGCCGATCGCGCAGAACGAGATATTTCTGAAACGGTTCTTATCCACGGCCGAGGGGTTTATACCGCAAAAATACGAATAAAAACACTCCTGCCGCCGGCGTTAACATTATTTAACACTTCTTAACGCGGCGTTAACCATCGCCCTTCGTTTTTCGGGGTAATATTGCAGCGTAAACCAACACACCGAAGCCATGAAAACAAAACTCACCTTCCTTATCATCGCCGCCGCGCTGGCAGCCGCAACCGCAGGACGGGCGCAGACCGTCATCTCCTACTCGACCGACGGCGGGGCACAGGCCCTCGAAACGGGCGACATACCACAGACTGTACTGGACACCGCCACGCTCGAAGTGAGCTACCGCATGGAGTGGCTGCGGCGCCCCGACAGAGAGAAGCCGATGCAGGATCTGCTGCTGTTGCAGGCCGGCGGGAAGGTTACGAAATTCTTCTCCTACAAGACGCTCCAGCGGGACTCGCTGCTGCGCATCACCCCGGCCGAGCAGGTGCTGGCCAACGTGGGCAACTTCAAGGGCGGCCTGGAGGCCGTCGTATTCCAGAACTACCCCGCAGGCGAGATGACCTGCACCGACAAGATCTCACGGGACAACATGCTCTACACCGAGCCGCTGCCCGAAATCGAGTGGACGCTCCGCGACGGGACGCGCGAGGTCATCGGTTACGACTGCCGCCGTGCGACCTGCCGCTTCCGCGGGCGCGATTACGAAGCCTGGTACACCGAGGAGCTCCCGCTCGCCACCGGCCCCTGGAAATTCCGCGGGCTGCCCGGACTGATCCTGGCCGTGAACGACACGGGCGACGACGGGGGCATCATCCGCTTCGAGGCGACCGGGATCCGCCGCGCCGAAGTTCCGGTGACGATGGCCGACCTGAACTACCTGAAAACCTCACGCAAAAAATTCATGGCCACCGAGCGCAAATTCATGACCGATCCGATCGGCTACATGCAGGCCAATTCGAACATCAGGATCACGGTAAGAAACGAGGACGGAACGCCGCGCGAGGGTGCCGACCTGCTCCGCGAATACAATCCGCTGGAAACAGAATAGCCCCGCGGCGCGATGAAGTACCTGCTGACCCTGCTTTGGTCGCTGGGCGCAATCGCCGCCCAGGCCCAGGAGTATACGGGCCACGTGGCCGACAAGGAGGACGGGGCGCCCGTCGCCGGGGCCATCGTCACGGCGCGGGACTCCCTGGGCAAGCCGCTGGGTTACACGACTACCTCGGCCTCGGGCGATTTCGTGCTCAGGCCGCGCGGGGACGGGACAACCGCGCAGCTCGACTTCTCGACGATGGGCTACCGCCGGCAGTCGGTTCCGGCCAACGCCGGGCGGATGCTCGTGCTGCTGACGCCCGAGACGACCGACATCCGCGAGGTGACGATCCGCGCCCCGCGGCTGAGCTTCCGGGGCGACACCGTAAGCTACAACGTGTCGCGCTTCACCGAGGCGCAAGACCGCTCGATCGCCGACGTACTGCGCAAGATGCCGGGCATCGAGGTGGCGAAATCGGGCGAGATACGCTACAACGGCCAGCCGATCAACAACTTTTACATCGAAGGGCTGGACATGCTCGACGGCCGTTACGGACAGGCGACCAACAACATCGCGCCGCAGGACGTGGCGAGCGTCGAAGTGATGGAGAACCACCAGCCGATCAAGGCGCTCAAGGACATCGTATTCAGCGACCGCGCAGCCATCAACCTCCGGCTGAAGCCGCATGCCAAAGCCCGCTGGACGGGGACGCTGCGCGGCGGTGCGGGCTGGTCGCCGGCGTTGTGGAACGGCGCGCTCTTCGCCATGCGCATCGGTGCCCGGGGGCAGTCGATGGTCAACCTCAAAACCGACAACACGGGGCAAAACCCCTCGGCCGAGACCGAACGGCTTTCGGTCGAGGACATCCTCAACGGCGGGGCCAACGACTACAATCCCGCCGCACACCTTTCGGTCGGCACTTCGTCCGCGCCGCTCGACGATACACGCACGCGCTTCAACCGCTCGCACATGGCCGGGCTGAACAACCTGCGCAAACTCTCCGAGGACTACCAGCTCAGCAGCTCGCTCACTTGGGGTTACGACCGCCTGGCCTCGGATCGCGCCGCCCGGCAAAGCTGGTACCTGGCGGACGGCACGCGCGTGGACACCGAGCAGGAGTCGGCCGCTTCGTGCCGGCAACAGCTTTCGGCACGCATCGCACTGAAAGCCAACACCGAGCGGTTCTATATGCAGGAAAAACTCGAAGCTTCGCTGGCATGGAACGACCTCCGTGCCGTGCTCTCGGGCAGCTACCCCAACCGCCAGCGTGCCGAGGCCCCGGCCTACGGCATCGAAAACGACCTGAAATATATCCGGCGCACCGGCACACGTTCGCTCACCGTCACCTCCTACCTGAAATACCTTACCCGCCCCCAGTCGCTCGATGTGGTGCGCGAAACGGGCAGCCAGCGGCAGACGATCGCCGACCGCGCTTTTTACATGAACCACAACGCGGCATTCGGCACACAGGCCGGGCGGTTCGCCTTCGCCTTCAAAGGCGGAGTTTCGGCACTCTTCCGGGGGCTCGTAACAGACCTGACGGGCACCGGGCTCGGGACAGGCACCGCGAACGACCTTTCGGCCGGCTACGCAGGCATCTACCTCCAGCCGGGCATCACCTACCGCTCGCAGCGGCTGCGGCTGACGCTCGACCTGCCGGCAGGTTACCGCCGCTATGGGCTGCACGACAGGATCGACGGCAGTCGAACCCCGGCGGGCATTTTCACCTGGAAGCCCCGCGTCGCGGTGAAATGGAGCCCTACGGGACGCCTTTCGCTTTCGACATCGGGTACGGTCGGCCGCGACGCGGCGGACGACAGCCGCATAGGCAACGGCGCCGTCCTGCGCAACTACCGTTCGGTGCTCTGCGGCGTAAACGAATACCGGCAGGCGCTGCAACGCAGCCTCTCGGCAGGCATCGCCTACAAGAACCCGATCGGCGGGTTCTTCGCCAGCCTGCTCGCGGTACGTTCGTGGAACGACCTGCCGTTCCTGCCTGCGCAGCGCTTCGACGGCGACTATATCGTAAACTACTACGTGCGCAGCTCGAACCGCGTGCGGTCATGGTACCTGTCGGGCGACGTCAGCCAGAATATCGACGCCCTCAACGGTCAGGCAGGCCTGAACGTCGGCTACAACCTCAGCGGCACGGAACTGCTGCTGGAAGAGGTGCCGACCTCCTATGAAAATTCCACCCTGACCGTCGCGCCGCGTTTCAACTTCCGGTTCGCCGCCTGGGTAAACACCGAATACTGGCTGGAATACCGCTATACAACACTCTCCATCCGCGGCCGGGAGCCCGACGGGCGGCACGATTTCAACCAGCGGCTGACCGTAAACCTCGTACCGTCGAAGAAATGGGTAATCCAATTCACGGCGGAGCACTATTACTCGCAGCTTTCGGCCGACCGGAGCAAGCATCTGCTACTGGCCGACGCATCGCTGCGCTGGAAAATAAACGGGAAATGGGAAGCTACGGCGACCGCCGCAAACCTTTTCGGCCGCGAAGAATATGCCTATACGACCTTCGACGGAGTAAGCTCGGGCTCCTACCGCTATGCCATCCGCCCGCGCAATATCCTGCTGGGCGCAAGCTGGAAATTCTGACAACCGCCGCACGACGCAACGCCCGGGCCAGTCCGGGGCTTCCGGATCAGAAATTGCGCCCCGCGTCCCACCACAGGCGCGTCCCACCGTGGTCTCCGCCGCCGAGTTCCGCGACGAGCGCCGCATACTGCTCGGGATCGGACGTCGCCAGCGCGGCCGGGAACGGCAGCCGGCGGATCATCGTTTCGGTATCTATATAGCCCTTGCTGTGGTTCAGACGCACGGGGAACAGGCGAGGATATCCCGTCCGCCGCTGTTCGGCCCAGGCCTCGCACCCTTCGGGATACATGGCAATCCATTTTTGGGTGATGATCCGCTCGAGCTTCAGTTCGTCGTCCGCCGTCGCATCCCAGTGGGGCGACACGCGGCACCGGGCGGCAATGTCGTTCCCCGGGTCTACCGGATCGTGGTAATCGGCCGCCATGGCGTCGCTCTCCAGATAGTGTTCGGCCCCGGACAGCTGCCATTGCGTGAACGATGCCGCAACGCCGTTGCGGTAACAGAGCTCCGCATCTTCGTCCGTCCAGCCGCGCAATGCCGCTTCGGCACGCAGGAACCACACCTCGGCCGCCGTCATCAGGACGGCATCGGTATCCGTATCCACCGTAAGGCGGGAAAATGCCGCGTAATAATTATGCGAGAAACCCGTCCCCTGACGGATTCCATGGTATTGCCCCTTCAGGGCGACCGTCCCGTCGCCCGCATCGCCGGCAATGACCACGTCGCTGCCGCAGGGCTTGAAAAACTTCGGCAGCCGCGGATCCCCGTACCCGGTCAGGACGGATTCCATCGAAGCGTTCATGGCCGCCTCGTTCCAGTTCAGGTTGATCTCGCCCAGCGGATTGGAATAGGTACCCGAAGTCTTCACGGCGGCATTTTCCATATTGGTCTCGATCACCCCTCCGGCCGCCTGCGCCGCCTTCCGGAATTCCGCACGGGCCTTTTCGGGCGCGGCAACAGCGATACGCACGGCAAGGCGCATGCGCAGGGAGTTGGCAAAACGGAGCCAGGCCGCATAGCTTCCGTCGAGCAGCAGGTCGAACCTGGAAAACTCGCCGGCCTCGGGCTGCCCCCCGACCCAGGCCGCCAGGATGTCCGCCGCCTCGTCCAGGTCATCGAAGAAGCAGCCGTAGACCTGCTGCTGGCTGTCGGGCACGTATTCGCTGCCGCGGTCGGCGAAATGGCTGTAGATCACCGGCCCGTAGTAGTCCGTCACGCGGTGCATGGCCAGGACTTTGAGTATCTTGGCTATGGCATAGAACGGCGGCATCTTCTCGCGTGCCGTCTGCTCCAGCTGGTAAATCTGGGGCATGACATAGGAGTAGGTGAACTGCCACATGGCGCTGTTCCAGCCGTCCTGCAGGTTGTAATCGGAGTTGTGGCTGCCGCCCTGCAGCGGTTTGGGATCGTGCATATAGCCCGAGAACATATCGGCATTGAGGTTCTGCGTCATCTGAAACGGCCAGTTCTTGCCCTTGCCGAAATCGTAGTTGAAATAAATCCCCTGCTGTACGATCTGCAGGCGGTATCCGAAGCCGTTGTCGTCGGCCTCGAGATCCCCGTCCGAAATCCCCGAGAGGTCGTCGTTCAGTTCCCGGAAATTCCCCGTGCAGGCCCCCCAAAAGGCTGTGCAGAATGCGGCGAACAGATATATGTAAAAGCGCTTCATGATTCTCAGAACTCCAGTTTTATGTTAAAGCCGATACTCCGTACGGTCGGCATGCCGTAGACGTCGATCCCCTGGTTGTCGTTGCCCGTCGAAAGGACGAGATCGGGATCGAACGGCGCGGCATTGTAGATAAAGAAGAGGTTGCGGGCCACCAGCGACACGGTCATGCCGCTGAATACTCGCGTACGGCGCATCAGACGCTGCGGCAATGCATAGGACACCGCCAGTTCGCGGAGCCGGATGTTCGTCGCGTCGTACATGTAATACTCGGTCACACCTGCGCGGCCGCCGACCAGTTTGTAAAAACCCTTCACGTCGTCGATCCGCTGCCCTTCGAGCATCACGCAGCCCCGGTCGCGGGCATCGGCCGTTGCGGCCGACACCCCGTAGGAATCCAGGTCGGCCATCGTCTGCGACAGGAGCCGTCCGCCATAGCGGCAGTCCAGCAGCACGGACAGCGACATGCCCTTATAGGAGAACGTGTTGCCCCAGGAGAGCGAGAACACGGGATTGGCATTGCCGACCTTCACCGTATTGCCGTCGCCCACGGTGCGGGGCAACCCGGCGGAATCGCCTTCGGCCTCGTAGACGATCCTCCCCATTGCGTCGCGCTCGAACGCCCGCCCGTAAATATCGCCGATAGAACCTCCCTCGACGAGCTTCATGGCATAGGACGATGAAAAACTCGACGGGCCGTAGACATATTCGCGCAGCTCGTCATGGAGTTTTATCACGCGGTTCCTGTTATGCGCGAAGTTCACCGTCGACTGCCACGTCAGCGCACCTCCGTAGACCGGGTAGGCGTTCAGCGACACCTCGACGCCCTGGTTCTCGATATTGCCCGCATTCTCGTAACGGTAGGCATACGCCTCGCCCGAAAGGGCCGGAAGCTTGAAGAACTGGTTGTGCGTATTGGTCTTGTAGTAGATCAGGTTGACGCCCAGCCTGTCGTCGAGGAACCTCCATTCCAACCCCGCTTCGAGGGCGTTGGTCATCTCCGGTTTGAGGTCGGTGCCGGGGGCGGCGTCGGCGGCATTGATGCCCCCCGCCGGCCGTAACGTGCGATTTGGGGTTGGTGATGAACATGGGGATGTCGTTCCCCACGCGGCTCCATGTCAGGCGAACCTTGGCGAACGAAATCCACCGGGGCAGCTCGAACATCTTGCCGATCACCCACGATGCGCCTGCCGAATAATAGAAGAACCCGCTGCCTTCGTGGGAGGTGTAGGCGAGCGTCGATGCCCAGTCGTTGCGTCCCGTAACCTCGAAATTGAGGCTCCCGGCATACTTGAACGACGCCGTGGCGAAAAGCGACTGCGTCTGGCGCCGCGCATCGATCTGTTCGTCGACATAGGCCGAACCGTTCATGACGATATTGGCGACGTTGAACACGTTGGGGAAATAGAGCGACGCCGTCTTGGAATCTATACGCAGCGAGTTGACCGTCCGGTCGTTCAGCCCCGCACCTGCGGTCGCGCTGAACTCCCAGTCCGGGGAGAGGCGTTTGTCGAACATCGCCAGCAGTTCGCCGTTGAACAGGGTTTCCGAGTAGCTGCTCTCGATATAGCGCCCGTTGGCACCGGCCAGCGCAGGCGCCGTCGAAGCATAGAATTTCTGCCGCACCTTGTCATTCACATAGTCCACATTGCCGCGCGCCTTGAGCCGCAGCCAGCCGTTCACCTTCCAGTCGGCGGTAAACGAGGCCATGACCCGGTTGCGCAGGCTCCTGCTGCGGATGCGGTTGACAACCCAGTAGGGGTTCTGCTCGAAATCGTCGCTCGGGGCGATCCAATCCTGGACATTGAGTTTGCGGCCGGCGTCATAGACCTCGAAATGCTCCCGGTAAGGCGTGATATCCACCCCGCGGGGGAAGCGGTAAAGCCCGACCAGCGGGTTCATATAGAAACCGCCCGGCACGGGTTTGTCCTCGACCACCTGGCGCATGAAGCTGATATTCCCGTCGAGCTTGAGCCGTTGCCGGAAAAGCCCGGTCGTGGTGCGCAGGTTGAAGTTATGGCGCATCAGGCGGTTCGAACCCGTGATTCCCCGCTCGGCCGTATTGGCATAGGAAAAATAGTTCTGCACCTGTTCCGACCCGGAGGAAACCGAGACCGCATTCATCGCCGTGATCCCCGTCCGGAAAAAGTCGCCCGCATTGTCGTAGGTCTTCATCCGCGCACGGGCGCCCCAGCTTTCCACCCCGCCGCTCACCCCGTAGCGGTTCTGGAACGCAGGCAGGCTGAAGGGGGACTGGAGCGTAAGGTTCGAAGTGAACGTCACGGGTTGCTGTTTGCGGGCATTGCCCTTTTTGGTCGTAATGAGGATCACGCCGTTGGCGGCTTGACTGCCGTACAAGGCGGCGGCCGGGGCACCCTTGAGGATCGAGACGCTCTCGATATCCTCGGCATTGAGGTTCGAGATGCCGTCGCCGCCGTCGCGGTTCCCGGCATCGGCCACACCGCCTATGGCCGAGTAGGCCTGCTCGGGGGTCGAATTGAGAATAGGCATACCGTCGACCACATAGAGCGGCTGGTTGTCGCTGGCGACCGACCGCACGCCGCGGATGCTTACCTTGGCCGAAGCGCCCGCACCCGACGAGTTCTTGTTCACCTGCACGCCGGCCGACTTGCCCGAAAGCGACAGGATCAAGTTGGGATCCTTCACCGCCGTGAGCTGCGACCCCCTGATCTTATCGGCCGAATAGGTCAGGTCGGCATAGTTGCGTTCGAGCCCCAGCGCCGTCACGATCACCTCGGCGATCGCCTTCACATCCTCCTGTAACACGATTTCGAATTCGGTACGGGTTCCCGTCCCGATACTCTGGTCGATATACCCCAGACACGAGACATCGAGCACGGCACCGGGCAGGACGGCGATCGAGAATTCGCCTTCGGAAAGGGTCGCGACCCCGTTCGAGGTACCCCGTTCGACAATGGTAGCCCCGGCGACGGGATCGCCCGATTCATCGGCGACACGGCCGTTGACAACCACCTTCCGGGGCGGGGACTGGGCATGCGCCGCCATGTCCGGCAACAGGCACAGGCAGGCAAGCAGGGCCGCCATGCACTTCCATCCCCTGTGCAGCGGCCACATTTTTCTCAGACAATACGTAAAAGGCATCACTATTATGGAACAATTAAGTACAAAATTATAAAAATTGGCATATAAATCGTATAATAAATGGAAATTTTAGCAACTATTCCGACTATCCGGCATTCAAAACAGCCCGAAATCCCCCTTTGCACGACAAAATGCAGCGGGGCATTTCCAGGATGCCCTCCGGGTGCCGGCGAAGATTTCGGGGATTATGGTAACCCAAACCGTAATCCGTATAACCGCAATTCCGCAGGAAACGGTATCTTTGCACCATACAACCAGTGGGAAACGATATGTCCAGCACGAAAATAAGACGCACAATGGGAATCCTGACAGGAATAATACTCGCCGCCGCGATCGCCGGCCTGATAATCCTCAACCTCCCGGCCTTCGGACGCCTGCCGCGGGGCAGCCGGCTCGAACGCATCCTGCAATCGCCGAACTACCGCGACGGGCAGTTCCGCAACCTGGAAGCAAGCCCGATGATGACGGGCGACAAAAGCCGCCTGAGCGGCATCCTCGAATTCCTGTTCCGAAAAAAGGAGGGGCTGCGCCCCGACGCGGCCGTCCCGGCCCTCAAGACCGACCTGCGCGCACTGGATCGGGACAGCAACCTGCTGGTGTGGTTCGGGCACTCCTCCTACCTGCTCCAGGCCGAAGGGCGGCGTGTGCTCGTCGACCCCGTATTCCGGGCCGCCGCACCGTTCTCCTTCCTCAACAGGCCTTTCAAGGGCACCGACATCTACCGTCCCGGCGACATGCCCGACGTGGATTTGCTCGTCATCACGCATGACCACTGGGATCACCTCGACTACCGTACGGTCACCGAACTCAAATCCCGGATCGGGAAGGTCGTCTGCCCGCTCGGCGTCGGGGAGCATTTCGAATACTGGGGTTTCGACCCGGAGAAAATCATCGAACTCGACTGGCACGAAACGGCTGCGCTCGGCGACGGGTTCGCGGTGCACTGCCTGCCGTCGCGGCACTTTTCGGGACGCGGACTCAATCCCAACCGGACGTTGTGGGCATCGTTCCTGCTGGAAACCCCGGCACGGCAGGTCTACATGGGCGGAGACGGCGGTTACGGCAAGCATTTCGCGCAGATCGGCCGGCAGTTCCCCGGCATTGACCTGGCGATCCTCGAAAACGGACAGTACAACGAAGCATGGAAATACATCCACACGATGCCCGACCAACTTTCCCTGGCGGCCAAAGAACTGGGTGCCAAGCAGATCATGACCGTCCACCACTCCAAGTTCGCCCTCGCCAGACACCGTTGGGACGAACCGCTGGCGACCGAAGCGGCACTGGCCGCAGACACCGCACTGCATGTACTGCGCCCCGAGATCGGCGAAGTAGTCCCGTTGCGGAATGCACCCGCAGCCGTCCCCGTACCCTGAGCCCGGCATTCCGGCCGGCCCCGGGCATCTACACCCGGGGCGCGGGGCAGGGCATCCAGCCCAGCCCCGCAGACAGGTGCCCGCCTGCCGCGAAAGGGATGTACGGCGTACACCCCAGCCCAACCGTCCGCCGATCGAACCGTCGGGAACTCTGGTATGTAAATTGCTGTCAGGGAGGGAAAATCCGTATGCTATGGAAAATTTCTCAACCCTGATCGAAAATTCGAAACGCGCCGTGCGCTATTGGTGGCTGCTGCTTATCATCGGCATCGCCCTGTTCGTAGTCGGCATCCTCGTATTCGTCTACCCCACACAAAGTTACCTGGGCATGTCGCTCCTGTTCGGGTGGCTGATGCTGATTTCGGGCATCCTCGAAGTCGTACTCTCATCGGTCAACAAACATTTCATCACCGGACGCGGCTGGATGCTGGCGGGCGGCATCATCGAGATCGTGCTGGGCATCATCCTGATCTTCAACGTCGCGCTTTCGGCCGTTACGCTCCCGATATTCCTCGGGTTCTGGCTCATGCTGCGTGCGTTCGGTGCCATCGGGCTCGGCAGCGACATGGGCGCCATGCAGATCGCCGGGTCGGGCTGGACTATTTTCAGCGGCATCCTGCTGCTGCTCTGTTCGCTCTGGATCCTTTTCCAGCCGCTCGTATTCGGCACCACGGCCGTCATCGTATGGGTCGGCATTTCGCTGCTCTTTGCCGGGGTCGCCGCCTGCTCGCTCTCGCTCCAGCTCCACCGGGCGCACCGCTGCCTCGGCGACCGCTAAAGCGGCCACGACATATCACCCAAAAGCCCCTG
>OHES01000989.1_pt1 | contig 15052 bp, 5 predicted proteins | sample 1567371 | NCBI WGS metagenome assembly OHES01 (sample SAMEA3879533, study PRJEB24766) | human gut metagenome | biome: human-associated habitat; feature: feces | place: USA | collected 1985/1987 | reverse complement strand
AAACAGTGGAAGTGATTGTAGAACACGCAGGAAAGAACTTGAGTGCTTATATCGAAGGTGCTCCCGTTATTACCGTAGGCAATGACATGAAGGAGATTGAGGATAACATGAAGGAGGCAATAGAGTTGTATCTGGAAGATAATCCTAATCCTTGTGAAGTGTTGTCTGGGGAGTTTGAATTGAAGTTCAAAATAGACGCTGCTACTTTTATCAACTATTATAGTAGCATCTTTACTAAGGCTGCTTTGAGCCGGATTACAGGAATCAATGAGCGCCAACTGTGGCATTACGCTGCCGGAGTGCATAAGCCTCGTAGGCAGCAATTGGAGAAGATTCAGAAAGGTATTCAATCTTTGACCAAAGAATTGTCGGCTATTAATTTGTTATAAACATACGTCAAAACTACTATGGAAAAGAAATCGAGGGTGTGTCAAAACGTAATTTGATGAAAGGACAACTTTTAATCTGAAACTAGACTCCCTAAGTCAATGATGAAAAGAGCCATATCATTACTCAAAAACAGAGTTTGATATGGCTCTTTTATAATTGTTAGTTACAATCTGTAACTTTTTAGAGTGGTCATTTTAGTTTTGACACACCCTCTTAATAAGAGATATATCCGTTCTCTCTACAGATCAAGATCATAAAGGTATTGCGGGAAATGAGTGATAAAGAGCTTGCACAAAAGACTCCATTTCATCATGATGAAAAATACTATAGGTCCTCAAAGGAAGAAATAATATCAAATCCAGTACCATTTGATGCAATACAAAAAGAATAATTGAAGAATTTGAAAAGATAGAAATCAATAGATAAAATTATAAAGATTGTATTGTCTATTCTTGTAGCGTTGCTAATGTCCTTGGCAGGCTGGATGGCTCATGCATGGAAAAATCGAGGTAAAGTAACAGCAGAAGTAAAAAAGCTATAGCAGATTTAAATAAACAACACAAAAAAGCATTGGAAGCATAAAAAAAAGATTATGATGAGAGACTTAAGGCAAAAGATAAAATTATTACTGAGCGAAAAAACAGATAAATGAGTACAAACAAGAGATTATTTCGTCTTCTTCTTAGTTAAGAAGTGAATTATATAATCTATAATATATATCAGAAGAATGAAAAATACCAGATTATTCATGTTTGCGGCATGCACACTTTTTTTAGCAGCGTGTGGCAGGCAAACCGTGAAGATTATGACTCCGCCAGATGCGTCAAATCGTGTTTTGTTTGGTGCGGAGCAGTTACAGGCTACCTTGGATAAAGCCGGTTATCAGGTAATGATGCAGCAGGGAGACACTACATTCTCCGATCCCGAAATCAAAACAATCTTGCTGACGGAAGTGAATGACACGACACTCAAGAAAGAAGGTTTTCACATTTCGACAACCGGCAATCTGACCAGAGTGTCCGGCAGAGATGGGAGTGGCGTCATTTACGGATGTCGCGAACTGATAGACCGTGTGAATGATTCGGATGGTCGGTTGAATTTCCCGGAAGAATTAAAAGACGGTCCTGAAATGGTATTGCGTGGGGCTTGTGTAGGATTACAGAAGATGACCTACCTGCCGGGACATGGTGTATATGAATATCCGTATACTCCGGAAAGTTTCCCCTGGTTTTATGATAAAGAACAGTGGATTAAATATTTGGATATGCTGGTTGCCAATCGCATGAATTCATTGTATCTCTGGAATGGGCATCCGTTTGCTTCTTTGGTGAAACTGGAAGATTATCCGTTTGCACTGGAAGTAGATGAAGAAACATTCAAAAAGAATGAAGAAATGTTCTCTTTTCTCACAGAAGAAGCGGACAAGCGCGGTATCTTTGTGATACAGATGTTTTATAATATTATTCTTTCCAAACCTTTTGCTGAACATTACGGGCTGAAAACACAGGATCGTAATCGTCCTATTACTCCTTTGATTGCCGATTATACACGCAAGAGTATTGCCGCTTTCATAGAAAAATATCCCAATGTAGGACTACTTGTTTGCCTGGGTGAAGCGATGTGTACGGTAGAGGATGATGTGGAATGGTTTACAAAAACAATTATTCCCGGAGTGAAAGACGGATTACAGGCATTGGGACGTACGGATGAACCGCCTCTTTTGTTGCGTGCACACGACACGGACTGTAAACTGGTGATGGATGTTGCATTGCCGCTTTATAAGAATCTTTATACGATGCATAAATATAATGGTGAATCGTTGACAACTTACGAACCTCGTGGCCCCTGGTCGAAAATACATACGGATTTGAGTTCATTGGGTTCCATCCATATCAGTAACGTACATATCCTGGCCAATCTGGAACCGTTCCGTTGGGGCTCTCCGGATTTCGTACAGAAAGCGGTAACTGCCATGCACAATGTACATGGTGCCAATGCGCTGCATCTTTATCCGCAGGCTTCTTATTGGGATTGGCCCTATACGGCTGATAAATTGCCGAACAACGAACGTGAGTTCCAATTGGATCGTGACTGGATTTGGTATCAGACATGGGGACGTTATGCATGGAACAGCCACCGGGATCGTGCTGACGAGATCGGTTACTGGAATCATCAACTGGGACAGTTCTACGGAACATCCGACGAGAATGCAGGCAATATTCGCATTGCTTATGAAGAAAGCGGAGAGATTGCTCCGAAGTTATTGCGCCGTTTCGGCATTACGGAGGGAAACCGTCAGACATTGTTACTGGGTATGTTTATGAGCCAGCTTGTCAATCCGTACAAATATACCATCTATCCGGGATTCTATGAAAGCTGCGGACCGGAAGGCGAGAAGCTGATCGAATTTGTAGAGAAAGAATGGAAGAATCAGCCTCATGTAGGTGAGATGCCGCTGGATATTGTCGCTCAGGTGATTGAACACGGTGATAAGGCAATAGCAGCGATTGACAAGGCAGCCGGTTCCATCTCCTCCAACAAAGAAGAATTCGCACGTTTGCAGAATGATATGCATTGTTATCGTGAATTTGCGTATGCGTTCAACCTGAAAGTGAAAGCCGCCAAGCTGGTATTGGATTATCAATGGAGCAAAGACATCAAAAACCTTGAAGAAGCTATTCCTTTGATGGAACAAAGCTTGGAGCATTATCGTAAATTGGTGGAATTGACAGACGAACATTATTTGTATGCCAACAGTATGCAGACAGCTCAACGTCGTATTCCTATCGGTGGAGATGATGGAAAGAATAAGACTTGGAAAGAATTGCTGGTACACTACGAAAAAGAATTGGAGAACTTCAAAGCTAATCTCGCCCTGCTGAAAGAAAAACAGAATGGAAATGCGGTGACTGAAACTGTAGAGATTGCTGCCTGGGCTCCTGCAAACGTAAAACTGATCTCTAATTATCCGGCAGTGAAAGTGGAGGAGGGTACTTCTTTATTTGTCGATCTTCCGGGTAAGATAGAAGCAGTAGCTCCTGAATTGAAAGGAATGAAAGCGCTTCGTTTCAATGGAAACGAGCAGAGAGAGAAAGGCACGAGTATCACTTTTGAAACAGATGCTCCGGTGAAATTATTAGTAGCCTATTTCAAAGATGACCAGAAAAAGTATGCAAAAGCTCCGAAACTGGAAATCGATGCATCAGCCAATGATTACGGTCAGGCGGAACCTGTGTTGACGAATGCTGTCCGTATCAACGGAATGCCTTTGGCAAATGTACATGCATATAGTTTTCCGGCCGGAAAGCATACGCTGATGTTACCCAAAGGTTATCTGCAAGTGCTAGGATTTACTGCTGCAGATATGAAGGTGCGTAATGCCGGACTTGCCGGGGATGAAGAAACAATGGATTGGTTATTTTACTAATATTTCACCACAGAGGACACGGAGGACACAGAGTTCTTCTCTCTCTTTTCCGTAAGTAAAACAGAGCGATAAATACGATTATAAATACGTAAGACTCTTTGTTACTCTATAGTGAATAAAAATAGTAAACCTCTGTGTCCTCCGTGTCCTCTGTGGTGAAAAATAAATTATCATTTAATGGTTATGCACTATTTAAGTATTAAACGATTAGAAAAAGTATCATGATGAAGAAGTTATTGCTGGCTGTTTTTAGTATAACCACTACCTTTTCTCTGTATGCGCAACGCGAAGTTCCGCAGGAACGGATGGAGCAGATTTATGAGGAGGTGAAGACACCGTATAAGTACGGTCTTGCCATCGCACCGGCAGACAATCATCATAAAATCGATTGCCCTACCGTTTTCCGTCAGGGAGACAAGTGGTTGATGACCTACGTCATCTATAACGGTAAAAGTGGAACGGACGGGCGCGGATACGAGACATGGATAGCGGAAAGCGACAATTTGCTTGAATGGCGTACATTAGGACGAATTCTTTCTTACCGGGATGGAAAATGGGACTGTAACCAGCGTGGCGGCTTTCCTGCATTACCGGATATGGAATGGGGTGGAAGCTATGAACTTCAAACTTATAAAGGCCGCCATTGGATGACGTATATCGGTGGCGAAGGCACCGGCTACGAAGCAGTGAAAGCTCCGCTTTACATCGGACTGGCATCAACAAAAGGAGATATTTCCACTGCCCACGAATGGGAATCTCTGGACAAACCGATCTTGAGCATCCACGATAAAGATGTCCAATGGTGGGAGAAACTGACTCAATATAAGAGTACTGTTTATTGGGATAAGGATAAAACATTGGGCGCTCCGTTTGTGATGTATTACAATGCAGGTGGCCGTCATCCGGAAACGGATTTAAAAGGAGAACGTGTCGGCATTGCTCTTTCCAAGGATATGAAGACCTGGAAACGCTTTCCGGGAAATCCGGTCTTTGCACATGAAGCGGATGGAACGATTACGGGAGATGCACATATCCAGAAGATGGGAGATGTGTATGTGATGTTTTATTTCTCTGCTTTTGAACCTTCGCGTAAATATAAGGCATTCAATACGTTTGCCGCCAGCTATGATTTGGTGAACTGGACTGACTGGAAAGGAGCCGACCTGGTTATCCCTTCCAAGAACTACGATGAATTGTTTGCTCATAAGAGTTATGTGGTAAAGCATGATGGAGTGGTTTATCATTTTTATTGTGCGGTAAACAACGCAGAGCAACGTGGCATTGCCATCGCTACCAGTAAGCCGATGGGACGTTCGGCGGTTCGTTTTCCGAAACCGGAAATTAAAAATCGCCGGTTAATCATTACATTGAATGAGGATTGGAAGACTTGGAGAGTTGAGAATGGAGAGCTTAGGTCAGTTGAGAATGGAGAGTTGAGAGTTGAGAGTGAAAAGACTGTGAATATACCTCATAACTGGGATGATTATTATGGTTATCGTCAATTAACTCATGGCAACCTTCACGGAACCGTTCTCTATAAAAAGGACTTTACTCTCGACAACTCTCAATTCTCAACTCTCAACTTCCCCAACTCTCAACTTCCCCAACGGTATTTCCTTCGTTTTGATGGAGTGGGTACATACGCTACCATTAAAGTAAACGGAACGGACTTCGGACGTCATCCTGTTGGACGTACTACATTAACCTTGGACGTTACAGATGCAATGAAGCAGGGAATAAATCGTCTGGAAGTAAAAGCCGAGCATCCGGAAATGATTGCCGATATGCCTTGGGTATGTGGTGGATGTTCATCGGAATGGGGATTCAGTGAGGGGTCACAGCCCTTCGGTATTTTCCGTCCTGTGGTGCTGGAGGTGACCGATGAAATTCGTATAGAACCTTTTGGTGTACACATCTGGAATGATGAAAAGGCTGCTAACGTATTTGTTGAAACGGAGGTTAAGAATTATGGTAAGGCAACAGAAACGATAGAGTTGGTCAATAAACTAAGTAATGCCGATGGAAAACAAGTTTTCCGTTTGGTTGAGAAAGTAACTTTGGCTCCGGGAGAAATGAAAGTCGTTCGCCAGCAAGCTCCTGTCGAGAAACCTGTTTTGTGGGATACAGAAAATCCATATCTCTATAAACTAGCCAGTATGATTAAACGTGATGCAAAAACTACGGATGAGATTTCAACACCGTTTGGCATCCGTACCATTAGCTGGCCGGTCAAACGGAATGATGGAGACGGACGTTTTTATCTGAACGGAAAACCGGTGTTTATTAATGGGGTATGTGAGTACGAACATCAGTTTGGACAGAGCCATGCATTCAGCAATGAACAGGTGGTTGCAAGAGTAAAACAGATACGTGCGGCCGGGTTTAATGCATTCCGGGATGCTCACCAGCCCCATCATCTCGACTATCAGAAGTATTGGGATGAAGAGGGAATCCTGTTCTGGACACAATTATCTGCTCATGTATGGTATGATACTCCGGAGTTTCGCGAGAACTTCAAAAAGTTACTTCGTCAATGGGTGAAAGAACGTCGCAATTCTCCTTCAGTGGTAATGTGGGGATTACAGAATGAAAGTACTTTACCTCGTGAATTTGCACAGGAATGCAGTGATATTATTCGTGAGATGGACCCGACTGCAAAGACAATGCGTGTCATTACAACTTGTAATGGCGGTGAAGGTACAGACTGGAATGTGATTCAGAATTGGAGCGGTACGTATGGGGGAGATGTGACTAAATATGGTCAGGAACTTTCTCAAGCTAACCAATTATTAAATGGGGAATATGGAGCATGGAGAAGCATCGGTTTGCATACGGAACCGGGAGATTTCCAAGTGAATGGTGTGTGGAGTGAAGACCGCATGTGCCAGTTGATGGAAACCAAAATCCGTTTGGCGGAGCAGGCTAAAGATAGTGTTTGCGGGCAGTTTCAGTGGATATACAGCAGCCATGATAATCCCGGACGTCGCCAACCGGATGAAGCATATCGCAAAATAGATAAAGTCGGTCCGTTCAATTACAAAGGATTGGTTACTCCGTGGGAGGAACCGCTGGATGTGTATTATATGTATCGTGCCAACTATGTTTCCGCAGCCAAAGATCCGATGGTCTATCTCGTATCCCATACATGGACTGACCGTTTTGAGAAAGGACGTCGCCGTGCTACTATAGAGGCTTACAGTAATTGTGATTCAGTGTTGCTTTACAATGATATGACAAATGAAAAGGCAACCTTCCTCGGACGTAAAAAGAACAACGGAACAGGCACTCATTTTATGTGGGAAAACCGGGATATTCGCTATAACGTACTTCGTGCTGTGGGATATTATAAAGGTAAACCGGTAGCGGAAGACCTGATTGTGTTTAAAGGTTTGGAACAGGCCCCGAATTTCGAACTTCTTTATCAGGACGATAAAAAAATATTGAAAGGAGAGGCAGGATATAATTATCTATATCGTCTAAATTGCGGAGGAGATGATTATACGGATAGTTTCGGACAGTTGTGGTTGCAGGATAATACGAACTATTCCCATTCATGGGCGGAAAACTTCAAGGATCTGAATCCATATCTTGCCAGCCAACGTACTACCAATGATCCGATTCGTGGCACTCGTGACTGGAAGTTATTCCAACATTTCCGTTTCGGACGTCATCAGTTGGAATATCGTTTCCCTGTGGCAGATGGAACCTATCGCATTGAACTGTATTTCACAGAACCCTGGCATGGCACAGGGGGAAGTGCTTCTACCGACTGTGAAGGGCTGCGTATCTTCGACGTTGCCGTGAATGATTCTGTCGTATTAGACGACTTGGATATCTGGGCAGAAAGTGGTCATGACGGAGTTTGCAAGAAGGTGGTATATGCCACAGTGACAGGGGGAATGTTGAGAATTCATTTCCCGGAAGTGAAAGCCGGTCAAGCCTTGATTTCGGGTATCGCTATTGCTTCCACAAATAGAGAACTGAAACCGACGGTATTCCCTGCATCCGATTGGAGTTGGGAAAAGGCAGATAAAGAAGTGATGGAAAAGACTCCAAAAGAGTTGCTTCCTGAAGACAAGAACGCCCGTGTCAGTATATCATACGAAGCGGAAACGGCTACACTAAAAGGTAAATTCAAAAAGAAAGAACATCGTAAACAGATGGGAGTATTCTTTGATAAAGGAAAAGGGAACAGCATTGAATGGAATGTTTCTACCGGATTGGCTCAAGTGTATGCGCTTCGCTTTAAGTATATGAATACTACCGGAAAACCAATGCCTGTCATCATGAAGTTCATAGATTCGAAAGGGGTGGTATTGAAAGAGGATATATTGACCTTCCCGGAGACACCGGATAAATGGAAAATGATGAGCACCACTACCGGAACCTTTATCAATGCCGGACATTATAAAGTATTACTTTCGGCAGAAAATATGGATGGGCTCGCTTTTGATGCGTTGGATATTCAATAAAAAAGAACGAATGAAAATATATACTTTACTGCTTGGTGTCTTGTTTGTTAGCCCAATACAGGCACAAACAATACATGATTGGGAGAATCATCATGTTCTTCAGATTAATCGTGAACCGGCACGGGCTGCTTTTACTCCTTTCTCCGTACGGAAAGGAGACTGTTCGATGTCTTTGGATGGAACTTGGAAATTCCGCTGGACTCCTGTTCCCAATGAAAGGGTCCTGAATTTCTATCAGATAAACTTTGATGATAAAAGCTGGACAGATTTTCCTGTTCCGGCAAACTGGGAAGTGAACGGATATGGTACGCCTATTTATGTTTCAGCAGGTTACCCGTTCAAAATAGATCCCCCGCGAGTGATGGGAGAACCCAAAACTGACTATACCACGTATAAAGAACGAAACCCTGTCGGACAATATCGCCGTACATTTGTTTTGCCAGCCGGATGGGAAGCAAACGGGCAGACTTTTCTACGGTTTGAGGGCGTAATGAGTGCCTTTTATGTTTGGATCAATGGCGAACGGGTAGGGTATAGCCAAGGTAGTATGGAACCGAGTGAATTTAACGTCACGAAGTATCTGAAATCCGGAGAAAATCAGATTTCATTGGAAGTTTACCGGTATAGTGACGGTTCCTACCTGGAAGATCAGGATTTCTGGCGTTTTGGAGGTATTCACCGCAGTATTCACCTGATACATACTCCGAACATTCGTATCCGTGATTATGCTATACGCACTCTGCCTGCATCTGCTGGTAATTATAAAGACTTTATTTTGCAGATTGATCCGCAATTCAGTGTGTATAGAGGAATCACCGGTAAAGGTTATATTCTGCAAGGAGTATTAAAAGATGCTTCAGGCAAAGAAATTGTTGCATTGAAAGGCGATGTGGAAGATATACTTGATTTGGAGCATAAAGCAAGCCGGATGAATGAATGGTATCCGCAACGGGGACCTCGTAAAATGGGACGTTTATCAGCCGTTATAAAATCACCGGAAAGATGGACGGCAGAAACGCCCTATCTTTATAAGCTGCACTTAACCTTGCAAAATGAGGAAGGAAAAGTATTGGAACAGATAGAACAAGCTGTGGGTTTCCGTTCTGTAGAAATCAAAAAAGGACAACTGTTAGTGAACGGTAATCCGGTTCGTTTTCGTGGAGTGAACCGCCACGAACATGATCCACGGACGGCACGTGTCATGAGCGAAGAACGAATGCTTCAGGATATTCTTTTAATGAAGCAGGCGAATATAAATGCAGTACGTACCAGTCATTATCCGAACGTCAGCCGTTGGTATGAGTTATGCGACAGCTTGGGACTGTATGTAATGGACGAAGCGGATATAGAAGAACACGGATTGCGTGGAACACTCGCAAGTACCCCTGACTGGCATGCAGCATTTATGGACCGTGCAGTTCGTATGGCGGAGCGTGATAAGAATTATCCAAGCATCGTCATGTGGAGCATGGGAAACGAGAGTGGTTATGGACCGAACTTCGCCGCTATCTCTGCATGGCTGCATGATTTTGACCCGACTCGTCCTGTACATTATGAAGGAGCACAGGGAGTGGATGGCAATCCTGACCCGAAAACTGTCGATGTTATCAGCCGCTTTTATACCCGGGTGAAACAAGAATACTTGAATCCCGGTATAGCCGAAGGAGAGGATAAAGAACGCGCTGAAAATGCACGTTGGGAGCGGTTATTGGAGATTGCGGAACGCACCAATGACGACCGTCCGGTAATGACAAGTGAATATGCACATTCCATGGGGAATGCATTGGGAAATTTCAAGGAATATTGGGATGAGATATATAGCAATCCCCGTATGCTGGGTGGTTTTATATGGGATTGGGTAGATCAGGGAATCTACAAAACTTTACCGGATGGCCGTACCATGGTGGCTTATGGTGGTGATTTTGGTGATAAACCGAATTTAAAAGCGTTCTGCTTTAATGGATTGCTGATGAGCGAGCGTGAAACTACGCCTAAATATTGGGAAGTAAAGAAAGTGTATGCACCTGTCGAACTAAAAATGGAAAACGGGAAACTGAAAGTGACGAACCGGAATCACCACATCGGCTTGTCTCAATATCGTTGCCTATGGACTTTGTCAATCGATGGAAAGCAGAAAGAGCAGGGAGAAATTACCTTACCGAAAATAGCTCCCGGAGGGAGTCAGACGATAGATTTGCCGACTTTCCGCTTATTGAAAGGCTCCGGTTCTTTGAGTAATCAAACAAAGAGAGGTCAAGGGAAAGCTCTGTCTGATTGCCAACTAAAAGTAAGCATCGTTTTGAAATCGGATGCCCTTTGGGCAAAAGCGGGGCATGAAGTGACTTGGGAGCAATTCTGCTTGCAGAAAGGAGATTTGATCTCTACTGATCTAGTCAATAAAGGAACACTTCAAGTGAAAGAGGACAATCAGTCCTTATTGATTAGCGGACGCGGTTTTTCCGTTCAGTGGGAAAAGAAAATGAACGGAAGCATGACTTCCCTTCTATATAATGGCAAAGAAATGTTGGCTCATTTAGATGATTTTCCTGTTCAACCCGTCACTCAAGTTTTCCGTGCTCCGACAGACAATGACAAGAGTTTCGGGAATTGGCTGGCTAAAGACTGGAAATTGCATGCAATGGATAGTCCGCAGATAAATTTAGAATCTTTCAACCATGAAGTACGTGCAGACGGGGCGGTAATTGTACGGATCCAAACAAGCAATTTATATAAAGAAGGAAAAGTGACTACAACTTCTGTTTACACTGTTTCTTCAGATGGAACGATTGATTTAAAGACGACTTTCCTACCACAAGGAGTTCTTCCCGAAATCCCCCGTTTAGGAATCGCATTCTGTCTGGCACCTGCTTACAATACATTTACCTGGTATGGCAGAGGACCACAGGACAATTATCCTGACCGCAAAACATCTGCTGCTATAGGGCTTTGGAAAGGAAATGTGGCGGAACAATATGTGCATTATCCCCGTCCGCAGGATAGTGGAAATAAAGAAGAAGTACACTATCTTACCCTGACTGACAAACAGAATAAAGGTATTCGTGTTGATGCGGTAGAAAACGTGTTTTCCGCATCTGCTTTGCACTATACTGTGCAGGATATCTATCAAGAAACTCATGATTGTAATTTAAAACCACGTGCGGAAGTCATTTTAAGTATGGATGCTGCCGTGCTCGGATTAGGAAACAGTAGTTGCGGACCGGGTGTATTGAGGAAATATGCCATAGAGAAAAAGGAACACACGCTGCATCTACGTATCAGTAAACAAGGATAGAAATAAATAACTAACACAATTATAAAAGTAACAATGAAAAAAGTAACCACTTTATTATCAACCTTAGCGTTGGCAACTACCCTGGCTGCTCAAAACCTTCCACAAACGGAAAGGCAGTATCTCTCCGGTCACGGATGCGACGACATGGTTGAATGGGACTTCTTTTGTACCGACGGACGCAATTCCGGGAAATGGACGAAAATCGGTGTACCTTCCTGCTGGGAGTTGCAAGGATTCGGCACCTATCAGTATGGAATCACTTTCTATGGCAAACCATTCCCTGAAGGCGTTGCCAATGAAAAAGGTATGTATAAGTATGAGTTTGAAGTTCCGGAAAAATTCCGCGGCAAACAGGTGAATCTTGTATTCGAGGCTTCAATGACGGATACGGAAGTTAAAGTGAATGGACGCAAAGTGGGTTCCAAACATCAGGGAGCTTTCTATCGTTTTTCATATAACGTCACGGATTTCCTGAAATATGGTAAGAAAAACCTGTTGGAAGTCACTGTTGCCAAAGAGAGTGAAAATGCTAGTGTGAATCTGGCTGAACGTCGTGCTGATTATTGGAATTTTGGAGGTATCTTCCGTCCGGTATTCCTGGAGGTGAAACCTGCTGTAAACCTGCGACATATTGCTATTGATGCAAAGATGGATGGATCTTTCCGTGCCAACTGCTACACCAATATCTCCAATGACGGCATGAGTATTCGTACACAGATTCTGGATAAAAAAGGAAAGAAGTTAGCGGAAACCACTGTACCTGTAAAAGCGGGTGGCGACTGGACTTCTCTGCAACTGAATGTCTCTAACCCTGCACTATGGACTGCGGAAACTCCGAATCTTTATAAAGCTCAATTCTCCCTATTGGATAAGGACGGTAAAGTGCTGCATAGTGAAACGGAAAACTTTGGTTTCCGTACCATTGAAGTACGTGAAAGCGACGGACTTTATATAAACGGAGTGCGTATCAATGTACGTGGTGTCAATCGTCATAGCTTCCGTCCTGAAAGTGGCCGTACATTGAGTAAAGCGAAAAATATCGAAGATGTTCTTTTAATGAAAGACATGAACATGAATTCTGTTCGTTTGAGCCACTATCCGGCTGACCCGGAATTTCTGGAAGCTTGTGATTCTCTCGGACTTTATGTGATGGATGAATTGGGAGGCTGGCATGGCAAATATGATACGCCCACCGGAGTACGTCTGATTGAAGGCATGATAGAACGTGACGTGAATCATCCGTCTATTATCTGGTGGAGCAATGGTAATGAAAAAGGATGGAATACCGAATTGGACGGAGAGTTTCATAAATACGACCCGCAGAAACGTCCAGTTATTCACCCGCAAGGCAATTTCTCCGGTTTTGAAACAATGCATTACCGCTCTTATGGAGAAAGCCAGAACTATATGCGTTTGCCGGAAATCTTTATGCCTACAGAATTCTTGCATGGTTTGTACGATGGAGGTCATGGTGCCGGATTATATGATTATTGGGAAATGATGCGCAAGCATCCCCGTTGTATCGGTGGTTTCCTTTGGGTATTAGCAGACGAAGGTGTGAAGCGTGTGGATATGGATGGCTTCATTGATAATCAGGGAAACTTTGGAGCAGACGGTATTGTAGGACCACATCACGAAAAGGAGGGTAGCTACTACACTATCAAGCAGTTATGGAGTCCGATACAGATTATGAATACTTCTATCGACAGGCAATTTGACGGTAAATTCTCCGTAGAAAACCGTTATGATTATCTGAATCTGAATACCTGTCGTTTCCTTTGGAAGCAAGTGAAGTTTCCACAGGCAACGGATGCTTCTAATACCGCTGCTCAAGTGTTGAAAGAAGGAGAAGTGCAGGGTAGTGACGTGGCTGCTCATTCGGCAGGTGTCTTGGATATAAAAACAAATATCCTCGCCAATACAGATGCTCTTTACCTGACAGCTATTGATAAATACGGTCATGAACTTTGGCGCTGGACTTTCCCGGTTGATAAACTGAACCAGCAAACTGAACCGATCTCCCTCTTATCCATCCGCCCTACCTATACGGAAACTGAAAATGATCTCACAGTGAAGGCGAACAAGCGTACGTTCATCTTCTCAAAGAAAGACGGACAATTAAAAGGAGTATCTGTAGATAATCGTAAAATTAGTTTCGCCAATGGTCCCCGCTTCATTGGAGCCCGTCGTGCAGACCGCTCATTGGATCAGTTCTATAACCATGATGATGAGAAAGCAAAAGAAAAAGACCGTACATATAGCGAATTCCCCGATGCTGCCGTATTTACGAAACTGGACGTAAAACAAGAGGGGGGTGATCTGATTGTTACTGCCAATTACAAACTGGGCAATTTAGATAAAGCTCAATGGACAATCAGCCCGAGTGGGGATTTGGTATTGGATTATACCTACAATTTCTCCGGTGTGGTGGATTTAATGGGTATTTGTTTCGATTATCCGGAAGATCAGGTAATCAGTAAACGCTGGTTGGGAGCCGGACCATATCGTGTATGGCAGAATCGTGTTCATGGTACGCAATACGATGTATGGGAAAACGACTATAACGACCCTATTCCTGGTGAAACTTTCACTTATCCCGAATTCAAAGGATATTTTGGCGATGTTTCCTGGATGAATATCCGGACGAAAGAGGGCATTATCAGCCTAACAAACGAAACTCCCAATGCTTATGTCGGAATATATCAGCCTCGTGATGGTCGCGACCGTTTGCTTTATACTCTTCCCGAGAGTGGAATCTCTCTTCTGAATGTGATTCCTCCGGTACGTAATAAAGTAAACTCCACCGATTTATGTGGTCCTTCCTCACAACCGAAATGGGTAAATGGTCCACAAACCGGACGAGTCATTTTCCGGTTTATGTAAATGAATCATATAAAGGTATCCACATTGCGTTGGGTACCTTTTTTTGTAATTCAAGAATAGCCTCCAAAGCCTGTTCCGCTTTCTCTTCAGGCACAAAGATATGGTCATGATAATAGGCCGCCACCACATTAGCACTAATATTTTTTTCTGCCAGCTTGGCAGAAAAGGCAGCAGTCAGCCCCACCGCATCCAGACTTGAATGTACATTGAGAGTGATAAGTCTGTAAACGGACAGGTAATCTATCTTTTTGTCTACAGCATTTTTCGTGTCAAGAATGAAGGTTACACCCTCTTTCTCATGGAAAATCCCGATGGGGTTCAGCTCCCGCATTTGATCCCAATCGAGCGTTGGGAAAGAACAAAAAACAAAATCCCGCTCATCCAACACAGGCTCCATATTGGATAATAATAGTTCTAACTCTTTAATACCTGACATAAGTTCAACTGATGATAATTGCGCAAATATAGCAAATATAAAATGGTTTAAAAGAGTCATAAGTGAGGAATAATCATTATTTTTGTTTCGTTTTATAGATTCAGATTAACGAGTTCTTTCCTATGTACACAATACTAATTATAGAAGACGAA
>OHES01000982.1_pt1 | contig 15169 bp, 13 predicted proteins | sample 1567371 | NCBI WGS metagenome assembly OHES01 (sample SAMEA3879533, study PRJEB24766) | human gut metagenome | biome: human-associated habitat; feature: feces | place: USA | collected 1985/1987 | reverse complement strand
TTGAGATTACCGAGGGCAATATCAAAGCCTTTGAGAGTACGGCGAAAAAGTACGGTATCGACTTTGCGCTGAAAAAGGACGCGACGGAAAGCCCGCCCCGCTATCTGGTTTTCTTCAAGGGGCGGGACGCGGACGTGCTGACCGCAGCCTTTAAGGAATTTTCCGCAAAAAAGCTGACACAGGAGAAAAAGCCCTCAATCCGAAAGCTGCTCTCTACCCTCAAAGAAGCTGCACAGGGCAGAAACGCGGAACGGGCAAAGGTCAAGAACAAGGACAGGGAGGTATCGCTATGAAGCCGGAAATCAAGAAGCTGCTTATCCTAAATCTCCCGTATCTGCTCTTTGTCTGGCTCTTTGATAAAGTGGGCGCGGCTGTCCGGCTCTCCCCCGGCGCGGACGCAAGCGCAAAGCTGCTACATCTTGGGGACGGTTTTACCGCCGCCTTTTCCAGTATCGCGCCGAGCTTCCACCCGGCAGACTTAGCTTTAGGCATTGCGGGGGCGGTCATTGTCCGGCTGATTATCTACACCAAAGGCAAGAACGCGAAGAAATACCGCCGCGGGACAGAATACGGTTCGGCGCGTTGGGGCGGGGCTGACGACATAAAGCCGTACACCGACCCGGTATTTGAGAACAATATCCCCTTAACGCAGACGGAACGGCTCACCATGAACAGCCGCCCGAAGCAGCCGAAATACGCAAGAAACAAAAATATCCTTGTAATCGGCGGTTCCGGCAGCGGCAAGACCCGGTTCTTTGTGAAACCGTCGCTCATGCAATGTACGTCAAAGGATTTTCCAACGTCGTATATCGTCACTGACCCGAAAGGAACACTGATTTTGGAAACCGGGAAAATGTTACAGCGGTACAAATACCGTATCAAAGTGCTAAATACGATTAACTTCAAAAAATCCATGAAATACAATCCCTTTGCCTATCTGCGGAGCGAAAAGGACATTTTGAAGTTAGTCAATACCATTATCGCCAACACCAAAGGCGACGGGGAAAAATCCGGCGAGGATTTCTGGGTGAAAGCGGAAAAGCTCTACTACACCGCGCTAATCGGCTACATCTGGTATGAAGCCCCGGAGGACGAGAAGAACTTCACGACGCTGCTTGAGATGATAAATGCGTCGGAAGCCCGCGAGGACGACGAGGATTTCCAGAACCCGGTTGACCTCATGTTTGAACGTCTGGAAGAAAAAGACCCGGAACATTTTGCAGTCAAGCAGTACAAAAAATACAAACTTGCGGCGGGCAAGACCGCAAAAAGCATACTTATCTCATGCGGCGCGAGGTTAGCCCCATTCGACATTAAGGAGCTGCGGGAGCTTATGGAAACCGACGAAATGGAGCTTGACACCATAGGCGACAGAAAGACCGCCCTTTTCGTCATCATCAGCGACACCGACGACACTTTTAACTTTGTCGTTTCAATCCTTTACACACAGCTATTCAACTTGCTTTGTGACAAGGCAGATGATGAATACGGCGGGCGGCTTCCCGTCCATGTTAGGTGCTTACTTGATGAATTTGCGAATATCGGGCAGATACCAAAGTTTGAAAAGCTCATTGCAACGATACGGAGCCGGGAAATATCCGCGTCAATCATCTTGCAGAGCCAGTCACAGCTAAAAGCCATTTACAAAGACAACGCCGATACCATAGTCGGCAACTGCGACACCACGCTTTTCTTGGGCGGCAAGGAGAAAACCACCCTTAAAGAAATATCGGAAATTTTAGGAAAAGAAACGATAGACAGCTTTAACACGTCCGAAACAAGGGGGCGGGAGCTTTCGCATGGGCTGAACTATCAGAAATTGGGAAAGCAGCTTATGACGGAAGATGAAATTGCAGTCATGGACGGAGGGAAATGTATCTTGCAGCTACGCGGGGTGCGCCCGTTCTTTTCGGACAAATTCGACATAACGAAGCACCCGAAATACAAGTACCTGTCCGACGCAGACCCGAAGAACGCCTTTGACATGGAAAAGCACCTTAAACGCCGCCCCGCCATTGTCAAGCCCGACGAGGTTTTTGACTATTACGAGCTTGACGCGGCAGACTTACAGGAGGACGCAGACCATGAGGAAACGTAGCGCAGAGGAAAAACAAAAGCAGCTTGAACGGTTTTTAATGAATGTTGCGGAAGCCGCCGACGCTGCATTATGGGAGTATTGGCGGGAAAAGGAAGCGGAACACCGCCGTTTTGCAACGGAGTATGTCACGCGCCGGGGGCTTATCCCGCAACAGTGACAGCATGGCAGACCGCCGGGGGACAGGGGAAGCTACACTTCCCCTACGCTGCCTTGCGGCAGCTACCCCTTTGTGAACTTGCGGGAAGCGAACACCTTGCTACGCAAGCTATTCACTTCCCGCAAGTCTGAAAAAAACGTCCGGCAGCACAGCGGAACACAGAAAGGAGCGATTGAAGCAATCACATCTATCCATACCGGCTACATGATACGCGCCCCCACTTTCCGGCGCAGTACACAGCGGCAGGAGCCGCACCCCTTACAACTGAATACCGCCGCGCCGCAGAACTTACGCAGCGCGGGGACAGCCGCCTTTACCAGAGGGCGGTTTTTTTGTGCGGCGGCGACCATACGCTGACCGCCTTTTGTCCGCTTGCCGGACAGCCGCAGACGCGGCAGAAAGGATATATTTATGGCATTTTTCAATAGCGCAGTAGACGTTTTGCAGACCCTTGTTGTAGCACTTGGAGCCGGGCTTGGTATCTGGGGCGTAATCAATCTGATGGAGGGCTACGGCAATGACAATCCGGGCGCAAAGAGCCAGGGCATGAAGCAGCTTATGGCTAAGTAGATGTAATCAAGAGAAGAAAGGAAAAGCACAATCCAGACGGAACCGGCGATTGTGTCAAGAAATGTTTGTGGAATAGCAAGAACTTTGATATAATGGGAATAGAAACCCCGGAACCGGGAGAAAGGCAGGAGGATAAATGCACATAAGCTATAAACCCCTCTGGCACACGCTGGTTGAGCGCAATATGAGGAAAGAGGACTTGCGGCTTGCCGCCGGTCTTACCACAAATATGATTGCCAACATGGGAAAGGGGAAAAATATCAGTATGGAAACGCTGGTTCGTATTTGCGAAGCCCTGAATTGTGGTATTTTGGATGTGATTGAGTTGGAGCCGGACAAAGAACCGAAAAATGAGGGACAGACGGGCTAAAATTGGTAATAGCTACCCGTTGCAACGGTTCGTTGCGGTTGTTCCTGCGTGTGTTGGTAGATATAAAACGGCTTGTCTGCTATGATTTTTTCATAATCAAAGTAGTAGGAGGGATATTATGACACTCGGAGAGAAAATACAGAAATTAAGAAAGCAACGAGGACTTTCGCAAGAGGCACTCGCTGAAAAGGTAACAGTTACACGGCAAACAATTTCAAAATGGGAATTGGGAGTTTCCCAAAGTTAAAGATACCACATCAATCCCACGCTGACTTTTGCTCAACCGATACAGCTGGAGGGCTGGACAACAAGAAAAGGCGGTATGCGCCCCGTAGAGGGGTAGCGTACCGCCTTTTCTTGTGGGGGTTTCCAAAGGGGGCAAAGCCCCCATTTGGCACACGACTTTGCTTGCAAAGTATAGTGTGTTATACGCTCTGTCGACGTTGCCGTGAAACTGCCGTTGCCGCCGGGGAGGGCAAGGGCGTTTGAAGCGGCAGGAAAACAGGGCTGTGATTGCGTGGCGTAAAGCCGCAAGCGCAGGACTGATTTCATCAGCAGACAGGGCGTATATGAAAACCCCGTCCCTCGTCCTACACTCCTACCTGTGGACAAAGTGTGTCCCGGAAAATCCATTATATAGGGCTGTTTCTGTCTCTTTTGTGAGAAAGGCGTCACGCAAACTGGCTATAATACAGATCGGCATAAGCTCCCTTTGCTTTTAACAAAGTTTCGTGTGTTCCCTGCTCGATGATATTTCCGTTTTGCATAAACAGGATCAAATCAGCGTCTATAATGGTCGAAAGCCTGTGAGCGATTACAAAGCTCGTTCTGTTCTTCATCAGGGCTTTCATGGCCTTGCCGATCTCAATTTCCGTGCGGGTATCGACGCTGGAAGTTGCTTCGTCCAAAATGATAACCGCCGGATCGCAGAGGAATACTCTGGCTATGGTTAGAAGCTGCCGCTGGCCGATAGAAATATTTTCCGCGTCGTTGCTCAAAACCGTATCATATCCATGCGACATAGTGCGGACAAAGAAATCCACTCTGGCCGCTTTCGCCGCCGCTACAATTTCTTCACGGGTAGCGTCCGGCTTGCTGTAAGCGATATTTTCCGCAATCGTGCCGCCAAACAGCCATGTATCTTGCAGCACCATTCCAAAATTGCTTCTCAAATTGGAACGGGTCATATCCTTTGTGTCGGTTCCGTCCAAAGTGATTTTTCCGCCGTTTAACTCGTAAAACCGCATAAGCAGATTGATAAGCGTTGTCTTTCCGGCTCCTGTGCTGCCGACGATTGCAACCTTCTGTCCTGGTTTTACAGAAAAGTTGATGTTGTGCATTAAGATATGATCGGGTGTATATCCAAACCGGACATTCTGAAATTCTACGGTTCCTTTTGCCTGCTCGACAACAGAGGGGAGAGCGGGTTCCGGCGAAAGTTCTTCCTCGTCCAGCAGCTTATAAATTCGTTCCAGAGAGGCCAAAGCAGATTGCATACTATTTACCATGTAGGCGGCTTCTGTAAGCGGCTCCGAAGCCTGATTAGCATATTGGAAAAATGCCTGAAACACACCGACGGTCAATCTTCCTTCCAACAACATTTTTCCGGCCAGTACCGCAATCAGCACTTGACCGAAACGGTTAATCAGGCGGATTGCCGGATTGATCGCATTTATCATAAAGTCCGCTTTTTTAGTAGCCTCGGCCAGTTCTTCCGTAGCCTTGTGCATATTTTCAGAGCTAATTTCCTCCTGATTAAACGCCTTGATAATAACCCGGCCACTATATGCTTCCTCTACCTGTGCAGTTACATTACTCACACACTGTTGCCGCTTCATGGCGGATTTCAGCGTTTTTGCCGCTACAAAATTCGTCGCTGCCAGTGCAAGCCCCGTAAATACCAAGAAAACAAGCGTCAATAAAATGCTAAAGCGGAACATCATAACCAGAGAGCCAACTATCATACCAACAGCTGTAAACAGCTTCAACATTCCTGTTTGCAGGGCTTCCGATGTTTTATCTAAGTCATTGACTGTCCGGCTGAGAATCGCTCCCGTTTTCGTGCGGTCAAAGAAAGACAGAGGAAGCCGGTTTAGCTTTTCGCTGATTTCGGTCCGCAGCCGTAAACTAAGTCTTTCTGCAAAACTTGCCATAAGAAGCGATTGGAGGGTATAGAATAAACCTGCTGCCAAATAAATCAACAGCAAAAAAAAGATGTCTCGACCACCTGCTTCCCATGTAATTTGGAAGGCTACACCAGATGCAAGTGTTTCTTTTATGTTATTCCAAAGGAAATCTATAATATGTGCGCTATACAGGGGCGCGATAATAGAGAGCGTAGTATAAAGAACTACCGACACAAGCACAACCGCCAACCGCTTATGCTGTTCGGCTACGGAACGCCACATTCTTTTTAGCGTCTGCCACGCATGATCCGGCGTTTCAAAGTCCATATCATCGGCCAGAACTTCTAAATTGTTGTTGTTCTCACTCATGGTTCACATCTCCTTTCATTTGAGATTTTGCAATATCTTGATAGACAGGACAGGTCTGCATTAAGAAATCGTGATTGCCAATTCCAACAACCCGCCCTTCTTCTAAAACAACAATCTGTTCCGCGTTCATAATGGTGCTGATCCGCTGGGCGATAATCAGTACCGCCGCGTCTTTTACTTCGTTTGCAAGGGCTTTCCGCAACGCTGCGTCAGTTTTGAAATCCAAAGCGGAAAAACTGTCGTCAAAAATATAAAGGTCGGCTTTTTTTGACAATGCCCGCGCAATCGAAAGACGCTGCTTTTGTCCGCCTGAAAAGTTTGTGCCGCCCTGTGATACGCGGGAGTAAAGGCCATCGGGAAGCTCATAAACAAATTCGGATTGTGCAACCGACAAAGCGCGTTTCATTTGCTGTTCTGTTGCATGGCCGTTTCCATGCCTTAGATTGTCGGCAATCGTACCGGAAAATAACCATGCTTTTTGTGGTACATAAGAAATATGATCTCTTAGCTCCTTTTGCGTCATGCTGCGAATATCCTTGCCGTTCAAAAGGACAGAACCGGAAGTAACATCGTGAAACCGCAAGGTCAATTTTGCAATCGTAGATTTTCCGCTGCCCGTGCTGCCGATAATGGCAGTTGTTTCCCCTCTTTTACAGGTAAAATCCAAATTCTCTAAGGTGTTTTCGTCTGCGTCTGCGAAACGGAAACTTGCGGTTTTGAACCGCACAACATCTTTTGATTGACTAAGGTTATTATCAACCGATACGATTCCATCTTGAATTTCCGGCGTAAGATGTAGCACATCAGAAATTCTCCGAACACAAATCAACGCACGGGGTATTAAAATCATTACCATCTGGGCCATAATGATATAAAAAAGGATCATCATAGCGTATTGCGTCAGGGCGGTAATATCGCCAATTTCCATAAATCCCGCACCGATCCGGTTTCCGCCTAACCAAAGGATAATTACAATCATCAAATTGATTGCAAACAGGGCGATACTTTCCAATCCAACAAACAGGCGGTTTGCGCTGATTGCTGACTCGGCGTAATCCTCAAAGGATTTTCTCATTCGCTTTTCTTCATACTTTTCTTTATTAAAAGCGCGGATCACGCGAACACCCGTAACATTTTCCCGTAGAACAACATTCATGCGGTCAAGGAATTTTTGCAGTTTGGCAAAAATCAATGAGGCTTTACGGGTTACAAAAACCGCCAGAAGCAGGATAAACAGCGTTGCACCAACCAACAAGCCGCCCATCATGGTATCAATCGTAAACGCCATAACAATTCCCATAATGCAGACAGCCGGAACAGGCAGCACCATTTGAATAAACCAAACAATCCCTTGCTGAACCACATTTACATCATTCAATGTGCGGGTAATCATAGAGCCAGTGCCAAACTGTTCAAAGTCGTAAGAGGAAAAGGTAAGCGATTTATCGTAAAGAGCGTTCCGCATATCCCGGCCAATTTTAGAGGAAAGGTCTGCGGCAAGATAACTCCCCAGCAGTGCCCCTAAACTGGTAACGATTGTTACAATCAGCATAAGTATTCCGCTGCGGATCAGATAGTCCATATTCCCGCCGTTGATACCGGCATTTATCATATCCGCTGTGATGGTCGGAATAAGCAAACCGCCCGCAACATCTAAAAACATCACTATCAATGTAAAAAAGCATAGCCATTTATACGGTTTTATGAACCGCAAAATTGTTTTCATTCTGTGTTACCTCCTTAATTCAGTAGTCTGCTATGGAAAAGATAATCAAAGTTCATTTAATTTTGTCCTCAAATTTTCCATATAAATATTGGCCAGACGTAAAAGTTCCTTTTGTTCTTCCTCTTTCAGAGCGCTAAAAGCCTCATTTTCTTTTTGGACTACCGGCACAATGTGATTTTCAACAAACTGTTTTCCGGACTCGGTTAAAAAAATATGTTTATCACGGCCTCGTCCTTGCTTCAGATAAATATATCCCTCCTGTACCAGCTTCCGAATGGAAGAATTAACGGTCTGCTTATTTGCAAAAGCCTCGTGGCAAATATCCTTTTGCAGACAACCGTCTCCCAGATTGTAAAGAATATAAAAGATACAAAACGCGCTGTCTGAAATTCCCATTTTCAAAGCCGTCTCATGATATAGTTCGTCAAGTTCTTTGTCGAATTTGTTGAAATCCCTTTGTATTTCACTCGCTTTTTCCTGCATAAACTTACCTCCTTAGTATGATTTCATATTCAAACAGTTATTATCATAGTATGAAATCGTACTTATGTCAAGTATGTTTTCATACTTGAATATGAATTTTTTATGAAAATAGAAAAACCGGGGTGCGGTAGTCCGAAAGACTACCACGCCCCAGTTCTACTTGAAAAAACGTCATATACCTATTTGTTAATAATGACAAGTTAGTTACATTTCCTCTGTTTTCGTAATCATTTTCTTTGCCAACTGCCGGAATAGGTCTGTGGTTTCCTCGTCCATCGGCGCAAGTTGTCCGATCTGTCCGGCAATCATCGCTGTTACATCATCAACGGAAATCGGTTTTTGTTTCTGTTCTGCCAATGCGTCCCGCATAGTCTGAAACATGGCGGCGGTCACAGCCTCTCCCGGCTGTTCTCCGCTGTCCATGTCTTTCTTAATATCCCGCAGGATAGCAAGGAACACGCTCTTGATTTTCTCAATCTCCGCTTCATGCTCCCCCATCTTCTGTGCGTTCAAAAGCTGAAAATCCAGTCTTGCTTCTGTCCTGTGTTCCGGGTGTTCTTTCATCAGGTCGGACAGGGAAGCCGTTGCAATCTCGATAAGCTGGTTTCTTGCTGTTATCCCCTTTGCCGCCGTATCCTGAAAATAAATCCGTATCAAATCTATCAGCTTCGGAAAGTTCCTGTGTTCCAAAAGGCGGTTAAGGATTTGCACATCGACTGCACCCGTCACAAGCCCTCTCACGGCTCCCTCGGATAAGCCCAGTTCAGAAATATCATAGCTTTTGCGGACGCTCACGGTAGACAAGCCCAGTATGTAGTCCGTTGATACCTTAAATTCCTTTGCCACACCTATAAGAATATCACTGCTGACCGTTCTTGTTTCGCCGCTGACAATCCGGCTCAACTGGGACGCAGAAACGCCTATCTTCTTCGCAAGTTCCTTTTGTGTGATGTGTTTTCCGTTACATAAATCGGAAATCCGCTGTCCGGGTGTTCCGGGTAAAGCCATAGACACGCACCTCCTCCGCATACTTCCATTATACAGAATGATTGCAAAAATGCAATTTCCAAAGTGTAAACTTCATCAAAATGCAATTCTCGCAGAATTCCGGGGATTGCATTTTTTTCGTGTAGACTTATGGTAGTTCATCGATGGACAACACCTTGAAAACAGAATGACCGTCCGAAAAGGAATATCCGGCGGGGGAAGCACCGCAAGGAGCCGACTTCTGGACACTTTGTCCAGAGGTGGCTTCGGGACAAGTTGTCCCGAAGTTATGGGGAGCGTGCCAAAGCCGGAACACGCCGCAGAAATGGGGCAGGAAGCCTTTTGGGGGAGAACGGCAACGGAGAACAGACGGAGGGACGCATGATAGAAAATCCATATAAACGCCTGCCGCCGTTAGAGCGCAGGCCGGACGGCACGCCCTACCGCATGACACCAGCGCAGAGGAAACAGGCCAATGCCTTGATACGGCGGGAGTGCTGTAACTGTGAGGACGGCAACTGCATTGTCCTTGACGATGGGGACACCTGCACCTGTCCGCAGATGATTTCTTTCTCGGTCTGCTGTAAATGGTTTCGGTGGGCGGTCTTGCCGCTTGCTGGGACGCTGGAAGCGGAGATCTACCGGGATAAGGATTTGAAACGCTGTGCGGTCTGCGGCGGTGTGTTTGTCCCCAAATCCAACCGGGCGAAATACTGCCCGGACTGCGCCGCCAGAGTTCACAGGCGGCAGAAAACAGAAAGTGAACGGAAAAGGAGGTCTGCTGTGGACAGTTAGGCAGGAAAAAAGCCTTGATTTACAAGGCTTCGCAAGCCCCAAACCGGGGCGGGTGGTATCAAGTATCATCTCCCCCGGAAAACGGGCTTCTAACCGTCCACAAAACACACTATGACAAGCACGATTTATATCCATCAGCCGGAAAAGGCTTTCAGTTTCACCCGGCTCCCGAATTTCCTCTTTGAAGCTCCCACATTCCAGCCCTTGTCCAACGAAGCAAAGCTATTGTACGCTTTTATCCTGCGGCGGGCGGAGTTGTCCCGGAAAAACGGGTGGGCGGACGAGTACGGGCGCATTTACCTATACTATCCCATCTGTGAGGTGGTTGACCTGCTCCACTGTGGACGGCAGAAAGCCGTCAACACTTTGCGGGAGTTACAGTATGCGGAGTTGATTGAGATTAAGAAACAGGGCTGTGGAAAACCCAACTGTATTTACCCAAAATCCTATGAAGCGATTTCAAACACCGACTTCAAGCAATCCGGTTTTGGAACGCCGGAGGGATGAAAACCGTACCCGATAAGTACGATAATCAATCCTCTTGAAGTACGGAAACCGGACGGTATATAGAAATACAAAGATTAAAAATATTTTATTTATATCTATTCCATTCCAATCCTATCAGAGATAATTTCGGCGGGATTTTCCATGTGGAAAACCCGCCGGAAAGGAATGGAACGGGGAAAGGAGCGGAATGGCACAACACGCAATCTTGCGTTTTGAGAAACACAAGGGCAACCCGGCAAGGCCGCTGGAAGCCCATCACGAACGGCAGAAAGAACAATACGCCAGCAATCCCGACATTGACACCAGCCGGAGTAGATACAACTTCCATATCGTCAAGCGGTCGGAACGCTATTACCACTTCATTCAGAGCCGTATTGAACAGGCCGGGTGCCGCACCCGCAAGGACAGCACCCGGTTTGTCGATACGCTTATCACCGCCAGCCCGGAGTTTTTCAAGGGGAAATCCCCAAAGGAGATACAGGCGTTTTTCCAGCGGGCGGCGGACTTCCTCATCGGACGGGTAGGCCGGGAAAATATTGTGTCGGCGGTGGTACACATGGACGAGAAAACACCGCACCTGCATTTGACCTTTGTTCCGCTGACAAAGGACAACCGCCTGTGCGCTAAGGAAATCATCGGCAACCGGGCGAATTTGACGAAGTGGCAGGACGATTTTCACGCCTATATGGTGGAGAAATACCCGGATTTGGAGCGTGGGGAGAGCGCCAGCAAAACAGGCCGGAAGCATATCCCTACCCGACTTTTCAAACAGGCGGTTTCCCTCTCCAGACAGGCCAGAGCCCTTGAAGCCGCCCTTGACGGCATTAACCCGCTGAACGCTGGAAAGAAGAAAGAGGAAGCCCTCTCCCTGCTGAAAAAGTGGTTTCCGCAGATGGAGAACTTCTCCGGGCAACTGAAAAAGTACAAGGTTACGATAAAAGACCTGTTAGCAGAAAATGAAAAGCTGGAAGCAAGGGCAAAGACCAGCGAAAGCGGCAAGATGAAAGACCGCATGGAGCGTGCAAAGCTGGAAAGCGAACTGGAAAATATGCAAAGGCTGGTTGACCGTATCCCGCCGGAGGTGTTGGCGGAGTTGAAGCGGCAACGGCACACGATAAAGGAAAGGTGATTTTATAAGCAGAAATTTTCGCCGCCCCTATGCGGCATTGTACCTTGACAACTGAATAGGGGGGACATTGAATGGCAAAAAGCGAAAGCGATATTTTTACGCCCCGGACAGGGCGGGTCATAGAAACAGAGAACGGCACACAATATTTTGTATGTGGGAACAACCGTATAAAAATCTCCGAACACTTCGCCGCAGGCGGCAAGCCCCTCGGCGATCTGATTGTAGATGTGGTGCGGCATACCGCAGAAAAAGCCGCTTCTACTTAATTTCCCATCGTTGATACACGCCCACGCTTATGGTATAATTGCCTTAGAGCAAAAGTATTGTAAGCGTGGGTTGTTTCTTTTAGAAGGAGGATTTTTACGGTGAAACAACCTTACAATACTATCATTTACAACACGGCACTTTATTTGAGATTGAGCCGGGACGATGAACTGCAAGGAGAAAGCGGAAGTATTCAGACGCAACGCATGATGCTCCGGCAATATGCCGCCGAACATAGCCTGAATGTCATAGATGAATATATCGACGACGGCTGGTCTGGGACGAACTTTGACAGGCCGGATTTCCAGAGAATGATTGATGACATTGAGGACGGCAAAATCAACTGCGTTGTTACGAAGGATTTATCCCGCTTAGGCAGAAACTACATTCTGACCGGCCAGTACACGGAAATCTATTTTCCCAGCAAAGGCGTCCGCTATATCGCTGTCAATGACAATGTGGACACCATCAACGGAGAGAATGAGCTTGCCCCATTCCTCAACATTCTGAATGAAATGCACGCCCGCCAGACCAGCAAAAAGGTAAAGGCGGCCATGCGGACACGGTTTGCAAGCGGCGCGCACTACGGAGCCTATGCCCCGCTTGGCTATGTCAAAGACCCGGACAAGAAAGGCCATCTTCTGATTGACCCGGAAACAAGGTGGATTATCGAAAAGATTTTTGACCTTGCTGTTCATGGCCGGGGAGCCGCCAGTATCACGCGGATTTTGGTCGAAGAAAAAGTACCTACTCCCGGCTGGCTGAATTTCCAGAGGTACGGCACTTTCGCAAATATCTACGCCGGAGCGCCGGAAGAAAAAGCCTATGCGTGGACGATAGCGCAGGTAAAAAGTATTCTGAAAGAGGAAACCTATATCGGCCACAGCGTTCACAATAAGCAGACCAACATTTCATTCAAGAACAAGAAAAAAGTACGCAAGCCCAAAGAGGAATGGTATCGTGTGGAGAATACCCACGAAGCGATTATCTCCGAAGATGTGTTCCGTCAAGTACAGGAGCAGATTTGCAACAGGCGCAGACGGCAGAAGAATGGTACAACGCAGATATTTTCCGGGCTGGTAAAATGTGCGGACTGCGGCTGGTCGCTGGCCTATGGTGTCAACAGCCAGAACAAAAATCCCTATGCACACTATCATTGTAGCAAGTATGGGCAGGGCTTACACCAGTGTTCTATGCACTATATCCGCTACGATGTGCTTTACGCCTATGTCCTTTCCCGTCTGCAATACTGGTCTGTATTGGCACAGCAGGACGGGGACAAACTTCTGAAAAGACTGCTCAGCGCCAGCGACAAGGAACGCAATACCGCAAGGAAGCGGCAGACAGCCGAACTGAAAAAAGCGGAGAAGCGCAAAGCAGAAGTAGACACCCTATTTGCAAAGATGTATGAGGACTGGTCTGCCGGACGCATTACGGAATACAATTTCAATATGCTGTCCGAAAAATATCAGGGCGAACAGAGGGAATTGGACGCAAAAATTGAACGGCTCCACGAAGCGATGGAAGCCGCCGCCCAGACAGCGGTTGACGCTGAAAAGTGGATAGGTCTGATGAAACAGTATGTCAATCCCACAGAATTGACGGCTGAACTTCTGAATACTCTGATTGAAAAAATCCTCGTCCATGAAGCGGTCAAGGGCGAGGACGGAAGCCGGGAACAGGAGGTAGAAATCTTCTACCGCTTTATCGGCAAAATCGAATGACACATCTTGAGATACCCAACAATATCTTTAATTAAGGGAAACGGGACAATCGCTCCCTGATTTAGATTTTATAGCCCAGCTTAGCGACATTTTCAATGTATCCTCGGACTATCTTATTAAAGATGAAATGACCGAACCAGATGAGTTACCATATAAGAAGCGTAATTATCGTTTATCCGAAAGAAGCAAGCGTATTATTTTGGTAATCGTTTCTGCGGCAGCACTTGTTGCTGGTTGCGTATGCCTGATTTGTGACTATTTTACTTCGGACAGTTTATCATGGTCACTGATTGCCGCTGCTTCAATCATAGCCGCATGGCTTATGATACTTCCAAGCCTGATTTCCAGAACGAAAATCGTTTTGAAAACCTTAGTTACGGTCAGTGCCATCCCTATTCCATTACTGGCAATCTTGTCCTTGCTATTGAATAAGTCAGTTATATTCACTTTGGGCATTTGCATAACACTGATTACGATTGCTGCTATCTGGATAATATACTGGATTTTCCGCAAGTGTGCGAAAAATTTGTGGCGGGCATTTGGTTTTACCCTTTTGGTTTTGATACCAGTGCCGATTGCAATTACCCATATTTCAGCTTATTTTTTGCCACAAGTCCAGTTTGATTTTACGTCTGACATATTCAACAGCGGAATTACCCTTGCACTCTCTCTTGTATGCTTCGGGATAGATTATTTGCTTTACCATAGGAAAGGGGATGTAACAGACAAAAAATGAAAACAGTTCTTTTACACGGATTGGGACAAACAGCACAAGACTGGAAAGAGGTAGTGCGCCAGCTTTCAACTTCCAGTGTTGAATGCCCGGAACTTTTTTCTTCAACAGGAAATGAAATATCCTACTCCCGGATTTTAGTTGAACTGGAACAGCAGTATTCTAATACAACAGAGCCGCTTTATATTTGTGGCCTATCGTTAGGGGCGCTACTCGCCCTTGATTTCACTATTCGTCATGGGGATAAAGTAGTTTCACTGGTCTTAGTTGGCGCACAATACAAAGTACCAACATTACTGATAGATTTTCAAAATTTCCTGTTCCGCTGTATGCCCGGCAAGAGTTTTGAAAACATGGGGCTATCAAAAATTGATATGATTAAGCTATCTCACTCAATGCGTTCATTGGATTTCACTTCGCAATTAAATAGGGTTACTTGTCCTGTCACTATTGTGTGCGGTGAAAAAGATAGAGCCAATCTAAAAGCGTCAAAGAAGTTAAATGAGTTACTTCCTCAAGCAACTTTGCAAATAGTCCCCGGTGCAGGGCATGAAATTAACAAAGATGCACCAGAAGTCATTGCTGACATACTCAATAATAATTGATGGAGAAACATAAAAATAATTAACTATAAAGCTGCCGTTGCAGGAACACCCATTCCCACAACGGCAGTTTTTCATTTCCACGGCCTGCGCCGGAAGTTCATACCAGACTGCTTTATCAGCGGGGATTTCTTGAACAGCTTCTTCAAAAGGCTCTGTTCTTCTTGTGAGAGCCGCTTATATTTGAGCCGGAACGCCTTGCAGAATATCTCCGTGAATTGCTGAACCCTGTCCCCCGTTGATTGCATGGCCCTTTGTACTTCCCGTATCAGTTCATCGGCGGGCGTGGTATCCGGCGCACTTTCGCTGTCATTTTCATGCGCTTTGCGTATATCGTGGAGAATGACGTCCCATGTTTTGTGCGTCACATGGCAGAAGAAATCTTCTTCCTCTACCTGACCGGCTTCCAATACTTTGATTGCCCGGTCTGCCACCGCTTCGGGATGTGCTTCCAGTATCATAGCCCGCACAGCGGCCAGCGAGCTGTTCATGTCATGGAAACGCATGGTTGCCATCCCGTCCACATAGA
>OHES01000976.1_pt1 | contig 15303 bp, 15 predicted proteins | sample 1567371 | NCBI WGS metagenome assembly OHES01 (sample SAMEA3879533, study PRJEB24766) | human gut metagenome | biome: human-associated habitat; feature: feces | place: USA | collected 1985/1987 | reverse complement strand
GTTCCCGTGGAAGGCGCAGAAGGAAAAGTGCTCTACGTTTGGTTCGACGCGCCTATCGGCTACATCTCCAACACGAAAGAACTTCTTCCGGACAGCTGGGAGACATGGTGGAAAGATCCCGAAACCCGTTTGATCCATTTTATCGGAAAAGACAATATCGTGTTCCACTGCATCGTATTCCCTGCCATGCTGAAAGCAGAAGGCAGCTATATCCTGCCGGACAACGTGCCGAGCAACGAATTCCTGAACCTGGAAGGAGATAAAATTTCCACTTCCCGCAATTGGGCTGTATGGCTGCACGAATACCTGGCCGATTTTCCTGGAAAGCAAGACGTACTCCGCTATGTACTGACCGCCAATGCACCGGAAACAAAAGACAATGACTTCACCTGGAAAGACTTCCAGGCACGCAACAATAACGAGCTGGTCGCTGTATATGGCAACTTTGTGAATCGTGCTATGGTACTTACCCAAAAGTACTTTGACGGAAAAGTACCTGCACAGGGCGAATTGACTGACTATGACAAGGAAACTCTGAAAGAATTCGCAGACGTAAAAGCAGAAGTGGAAAAACTGCTCGACGTATTCAAATTCCGCGACGCACAGAAAGAAGCCATGAATCTGGCACGTATCGGTAACAAATATCTGGCCGACACAGAACCGTGGAAATTGGCCAAAACAGATATGGAGCGTGTAGGCACTATCTTGAACATTTCCCTACAGCTGGTTGCCAACCTCGCCATCGCTTTTGATCCGTTCCTGCCGTTCAGTTCGGAGAAACTCCGTAAGATGCTGAATATGGACACATTCGAATGGGCTGAACTAGGAAAAGACAATCTGCTGCCCGTAGGCCATCAGTTGAATAAGCCGGAACTGCTATTTGAAAAGATCGAAGACGCTACTATCGAAGCACAAGTACAGAAGTTGCTTGATACTAAAAAAGCAAACGAAGAAGCAAACTACAAAGCCAATCCGATTCGTCCGAACATCGAATTCGATGATTTCACGAAATTGGACATCCGTGTAGGTACTATCCTCGAATGCCAGAAAGTACCAAAGGCAGATAAGTTGTTGCAATTCAAAATCGACGACGGACTGGAAACACGTACTATCGTATCGGGCATTGCCAAACACTATCAACCGGAAGAGCTGGTAGGCAAACAGGTTTGCTTCATCGCCAATCTTGCCCCGCGCAAACTGAAAGGTATCGTCAGCGAAGGAATGATTCTGAGCGCCGAAAATAATGATGGCAGTTTGGCTGTTATTATGCCGGGACGGGAGGTAAAGCCAGGCAGCGAAGTAAAATAAAAAATGGGCGAAGAGCAATCACTGAGACAAAAGACAGCCAAAGGACTATTTTGGGGAGGACTCAGCAACAGCTTACAGCAGTTGCTGGGGCTTCTTTTCGGAATTGTTCTGGCTCGTCTGTTGTCACGTTCCGATTATGGCATGATCGGCATGCTGACCATCTTTTCAACGATAGCCAACATCCTGCAGGAAAGCGGTTTCATCTCCGCTCTGGTCAACCGTAAAAATGCTTCGGACAAAGATTACAATGCCGTATTCTGGTTTAGTGTTTCCTGTAGCGCCATCTTATATATATTACTCTACCTGTCGGCTCCACTGATTGCCGAGTTTTACCATACGCCGGAATTAGTCCCCCTTTCCCGGCTGGCTTTCCTAAGTTTTTTTATCGCTAGTTTAGGGATCGCTCCACGCGCCATCCTTTTCCGCAACCTCAAAGTGAAAGAAAATACGATTATTTCCCTTTCCTCACTTACATTATCCGGTATTACAGCAATAGTCCTTGCCGTAAATGGATTTGCCTATTGGGGCATAGCCATACAATCACTTGTATACGTAGCAGTTGTCGTTATACTCAATTGGTACTTCGCCAAATGGATGCCTAGCTTCCATTTCGACTTTTCTCCTATAAAAGAGATGTTCGGTTTTAGTAGTAAAATGTTAATTACCAACATATTCATGACTATCAACAACAACCTGTTCTCCGTACTATTAGGGAAATTCTATACCAAGCAGGCAGTAGGAGATTTCAGCCAAGCAAACAAATGGAATAACATGGGACATTCCTTAATCACAGGAATGATTAACGGAGTAGCCCAGCCCGTATTAGCAAGCATAACGGAAGACACCCAGCGTCAGGTAGCCGTATTCCGTAAAATGCTGCGCTTCACCGCATTTATCTCTTTCCCTGCTATGTTCGGCCTCAGCATTGTATCCAAAGAGTTCATCGTGATTACCATTACTGACAAATGGCTCGTTTCCGCCCAAATGATGCAGTTGCTCTGTATCTGGGGTGCGTTTATCCCTATTAATAACCTGTTCTCAAACCTATTGGTCAGCCGGGGACGTTCTTCCGTGTTTATGTTCTGCAATATCACACTCAGCATTTTACAACTTATCACAGCATGTCTCAGCTATCCTTATGGTATCACAATGATGATTTATCTGTTCATTACCATCAATATTTTATGGCTTTTTGTCTGGTATTTCTTCGTCAAAAGAGAAATACCTTTGACTCTATCCTGCGTACTCAAGGATATCGCTCCTTATTTCTTATTAGCAGCCACATTGACTGCCTCCGCTTATTATATCACTCTCGGAATCCGAAATCTATATTTATCCTTACTCATAAAAATAGTGCTGGTAGTATCTTTGTACGCTCTGATTTTATGGAAATTACAATCCGTGATATTCCGTGAGTGCATTGAATTTATAAGAAAGAAAATCTAAACACGAAGTATTTGCAGGGGAATATCTCCTAATTGGGCAGCCAGTTCCGAAAAAGAACTGCCTGAAGATCCATAAATCTTTTGAGTGCGTGACAGTGTATACATATCGGCTACAGCATCCTTAATTCCGGAAATCGAGCCACGATCAGAAACCGCCTCAGCCGTATGCACCCTGCCACCATAACGATTGCGTAACTGCTGTTTCACCTCTTCCGAATCAGTTGCCAAATAGATGCACAAATCATCATACATGTCACTTTCTTTGTCCAACTGTGTAAAAAACAAATCCAATGGACTTTGACGGATGGCTACCGTATGATCTGCACGACGAATATGTACACCTACCGTATGCTTGGAAAAGTAACAAAAACGGCGTTCGACTTCCTCACAAACGGAAGCGACAGGGTGAAACAAAGAACGAAGTAAATTTGTACTGTAATTCGCAAACTGGTCACAAGTAGCAATATACAACCGTCCACTTTGAGATGCCCACTCTTCCAGCTCCGACTCCTTATAACAAAGAGCACGTACGTCCCTTTCATACAGACAATCCTCAAACAACAATTTCTGAAAAAGTTTCGGAAGATAAAAATTACGTCTGCGAGGACGGTCATACATAAGCAAATGTTTGCAAGAAGTCTCCGAGAAGGATATATTCATCAACTCCGGTTCCTCAAACACTTTGAAAAAGGTAGCATTCAGTCCCCAATCACGGAACCATAGTACTTCCAACTTTCTCTTTACTCTATATGTCAAGGTAACGGCAGAAGCTACAGCGCGCATACGATTAGCTAATCCTCCCACCGGCACTAATATAATCTTTTCCATAATCATATATTCATTTCCAACACAAAAGTAAACAAGTTTATTATTCTTTGGCTATTTTTGCAGACAGTATTTACACAAATTCAAAAATATGAATATTAATCCGAGCTCACCGGTTTCCATTTCAGTCGTTATGTGTACCTATAACGGAGATAAATATCTTGAACAGCAAATAGATTCTATATTGTGCCAAACCTATCCCATCCATGAATTGATCATACAAGACGATTGTTCTACCGATCGTACAGTAACAATTATTGAAGCATATCAAAAACGAGACCCACGTGTCAAACTCTATATTAACGAGGCACCACTAGGATTCAATTACAATTTTTCATCCGCCTTCACCAAAGCTGAAGGTGAATATATCGCCTCTTCCGACCAAGATGATATCTGGCGACCGGATAAGATAGAGATTCTGATGAACCACGCAAAAAATCATTCTCTACTTTTTCATAACTCTTACCTATTCACCATGGATATCCAACAGACCATGGGAAAAAAGAACAAATCTAATGTACTTTACAACGAGCTTTATCTATTAATGAAACCATATGTCCCGGGACACGAATGTTTCTTCCACCGCAATATCCTACCCATTTTCCAGCAAGCTGTGAAACAAGAGAATAACATCTCCTATGACTCCTTGCTAATGTTGGCTGCCGTTGTCTCCGGACCAATAGAGTTCATTGACGAAGGACTGGTCTATTGGCGTAGACATCCTCAAGCCACTTCCTACCATACGGAACAAAAGTACAATGCATGGGAAGGACTGCAAACTGCTCTGAAAAGCCTAAGCAACCACTTACAGCGCAATGTTACAAAAAGATATTTTCAAGCTGTCAGCAGCTATCCATTCAGGCAGAAATATACCATCCGAACAATTCGGTATATGAAGACAGGCAGTATTGTTGGAATTCTGAAAGCCTGTTGCGTCTGTTGCATTCAGCATAAACAACTTTATCCCCATACACGTTTTTTGCAATCATGCATCAAGTCTTTTTTCACTCCCTTGTATTTTATCCGAGATTGTAGTAAATTTGCCATCCATTAATGACTTAGGAATATGATAACATTTACTGTATTTCCGCGTTTAAGGCAAAACCCTAACGAAAAAAGCAATCCCTATATAGAGAATTTCATCGCTTCCTTGAACCGTGAAGGAGAAAGTACTGTTATCAATCCTCCACACCGAAACCCGCTTCTTAGCATATTGCCTCCCAAACGATGGGGAGACGTGATTATCTTCAATTGGTTTGAAAGTATTCCTGATTTCAAATACGGACTTTTACAAGCTGTCACGGCAATCTGTTTCGTAACAGTACTCAAATTGGCAAAGAAGAAAATCGTATGGGTACTGCACAACAAAAAACCACACAATGACGGGTATACAGGCATGAAAAAATTCCTCATGCGTTTCATCGCCCGGAAAGCGGATTTAATACTTACACACGCTACCGAAGGGCTGGAAATCATCCGGCAGAGATATCCGCAAGCCAGCGGAAAAGTTCATTTTCTGCACCATCCTACCATCAATCGACTTCCCCGACAGTTACCTGCCGAGAATAATATTCTTTATGATTTGCTGATATGGGGTACTATCTCACGCTATAAAGGTATACATGAATATCTTTCATACCTACGTAACCATCCGGAGCAACACCCCAATGTCTGCATTATCGGACGATGTGCCTCCGCCCCTTTGTTGAAAGAATTGCAGGACAAAGCACCTGATTATGTCAAAATCATCCCTGAAAGTCCATCGTTTGAAAAGCTAAGTAATTACGTAGCCTGCTCCCGTTTTGTACTCATTCCTTACTGTCCCGATTCTGTATTAAGTTCGGGAGTATTAATGGATTCCCTTTCTTTCGGGGCAAAGGTAATAGGACCAGCCACCGGATCATTCATCGATTACAGCCACAACAGTCTATTAAACGTTCACACATTTAAAAGTCTGGATGATATTGCCGTCATCCTCTCAGACCATAAAAAAGAAAAAGCCTCACTAGTTGGATATAGGCAATTTCTCGATGAAAACGCTTGGCAGTACTTCGGCAGCAAAATTATTGAACTAGTAACAAAAACCAAATAACATAATGACAAAATACGCTCCCATATTGCTGTTCGTGTACAATCGTCCGGAACATTTAAAACAAACGATGGAGACACTTCAAAACAACACACTCGCCGCCGAAAGTGAGCTCTACATCTATTCCGATGCAGCCCGCAAGGACACAGATGAGGCAGCTGTAACTGAAGTCCGCAACTATATCCATAAGATAACAGGATTTAAGAGCATCACCCTCATCGAACGGGAAGAGAACTGGGGACTTGCGCGTAATATCATTGACGGAGTTACCACACAAGTCAGCCGCTTCGGGCGGGTTATCGTAATGGAAGACGACTTGATTACAGCACCTTACTTCCTACAATTTATGAACGATGCACTTGAGACTTACAAAGACGAGCCACGCGTCGGTCACATACAAGCTTGTGATTTCACCAACGACCCTTCCCTGCCCGATACATTTCTTATCAAGTTTACCGGAAGCTGGGGGTGGGCTACTTGGGACAGAGCATGGAAATATTTCAATCCCGACGGGAAAGAGCTGCTCCGCCAATTGGAAGAACGTAACCTCACACGGAGATTTGACCTCAACGGGAATTATCCTTTCACACGAATGCTGAGGCGCCAAATCGAAGGGAAAAACAATTCATGGGCCATCCGCTGGAATGCCAGCCTGTTTTTAGCAGATATCCTCTCGTTAAACACCGGACGTTCACTTATTCAGAACATCGGTTTCGATGGAAGCGGCACCAACTGCGGTGGTGGAGGTTTATACAGTTCCACCTTATGGATGAAACCGCTCCCAATAGAAAAATGGTCGCCAATAGAAGAAAATGAAAAAGCCAGAGAAGCATTCGCACGCTATTACCACCGCACAAATTGCTTTATGTCCAAAGCGATCCGACGAATTAAACGTACCTTGAAAGGAGACTTCGGCGCATGAAAATATACTATTACCACACACGCCCCATACAAGAAGCATTGGACGAATGGAAGAACCATTTACACCCCGGACATATATTATATGGACTCACTCATTTCAGTAAACACGGTATTCACCCGATACTCCACCATTACCGTCATTTCGCATCCCGTATACGGTTCTCACTCTACAATTTCTTTGAAATCATACGTTGCAAAGAACCGTACGACCTTTTGTATGGTACCTCCTTTTACGGACTAGAGCTTATTATCTTCTTACGTGCGTTCGGATTGTATCGCAAACCCATTGCTATCTGGCACCATCAAGCCGTAGTCCGAAACTCCAACAAACTGAAGAATTTGATTTCCCGCTTTTATTACAGAGGTATCGATAAAATGTTCTTTTTCAGTCAGACGTTAATTGAGGACTCTTTAAAATCAGGCAAAGTCAACGCCGGTCAGTTGCACCTTATACATTGGGGAGCCGACCTTGATTTCTATGACTATCTGAAACAGCACCTTCCAGCCGCAAACGAAGAAGAACCGGAAAAGACGTTTATCACTACCGGGAAAGAGAATCGTGACTTCACCACCTTGCTAAAAGCATTTGCCGAAACAGGGCTTCCCCTTGATGTGTTTACCACACCTGCCGCCGGAGACAAGAATTATGAACTTTTACTAAAAAAATATATACCATATACCAACATACGGATACATTTCACGGGCGGTATCATCCCACACAAGCTCGCCACAGAAGTAGCACATTCAAAAGTAGTAGTCATCTGCTGCCTTGACAACCCCTACACCGTGGGACTCACCACACTGGTAGAAGCTTTTGCATTAGGACTCCCGGTGATTTGCTCACGTAATCCTAAATTTCAAATGGACATTGAAAAAGAAGGAGCAGGTATCTATGTAGACTATAATGATACGGAAGGATGGAAACAAGCCATCCGTTACCTCTACACCCATCCTGAAGAAGCACAGCAAATGGGAGCCAACGGTCGGAAACTGGCAGAACGGGAATATAATTTAGAACATTACAGCCGCGAATTATCGCAAATCTTAACTACTACGGTAAAAACTTATCGCAAGCAACCATAGATTTGCAACGAAAAGCGTACATTTGCATAAACTTTTATGCGCATGAGAGTACTAATCATCAATACTTCCGAACGAATGGGCGGTGCGGCTATCGCAGCAAACCGTCTGATGGAATCGCTCAACGGTGCCGGAATAGACACCGGGATGTTGGTACTGCACAAAACGAGCCACTCCGATAAAGTACATACTGTCGGTAAGCCTTGGCAAAGAAAGTTCACGTTTATCTGGGAACGTCTCATTATTTGGGCAAATAATCTTTTCAGCCGGAAGAATCTTTTTAGGGTATCCATTGCCAATACGGGGTTCGATGTCACCCGGCTTCCGGTTTTCAAAGAGGCAGATATCATTCACTTGCATTGGATCAATCAGGGCATGCTGTCCTTGCACAATATTCAACAAGTCATCACCTCCGGCAAACCTGTTGTCTGGACGATGCACGACATGTGGGAATGTACCTCCATCTGCCATTATTCCTACTCTTGCGAATCATTCAAAAACGAATGCGGAAACTGCCACTTTCTCCGTTTTCCCGGGAACAACGACTTGTCTCACCGCGTCTTCAAGAAAAAACAGAGCATACTCTCTCCGGCAAGAATAAATATCGTTACAGTAAGTAATTGGCTCGCCTCACAAGTACGCCAAAGTACACTACTCAAAGGAAAGCCGGTCACAGTGATACCGAACACACTCTCACTGAGCAACTTCCGGATACTTAATAAAGTAGAATGCCGACAAGCATTATCTCTTCCTGACAAACGGATTATCGTGTTCGGGGCTGCCCGTATTGATGATCCGATAAAAGGATTCCCAACGTTGATGGAGGCCATTCGCCTTTTAATCCGACGAAAAGACTTCCGGAGTGAAGAGTTGCATCTCATATTCTTCGGAAAGACCAAATACCCCCAACAGATTCTTCCGTTGATTCCTGTCAGTTACACCGACATGGGCTGGGTAAGCCAAGCGGAGGAGCTTTCTCAAATCTATTCGGCAGCCGATGTCGCAGTGTCCGCCTCGCTCTACGAAACCTTCGGGCAAACACTGATTGAAGCCCAGTCTTGCGGTTGCCTGCCCGTATCGTTCGGCAACAGCGGGCAAGCAGACATCATCCGCCATAAAGAGAATGGATACTTGGCTGACTATCAGTCGGCGGAAAGTCTGGCCGACGGAATAAAATGGGGACTTACCGAAGGGAAAGAGCGGGTGTCACCGGAAGCAATGAGAAACGAAGTAATGACTAAATATTCGGGCAAGGTAGTAGCTGGACAATATATCAATCTGTATACAAGCCTGCTGGCAAGCAAACTTTAGAAAATGAGAATACTGATTATTAATACTTCTGAGAAGATGGGCGGTCCGGCCGTTGCGGCAAGCCGTCTGATGGAATCGTTGAAAAACAACGGTATCAAAGCTAAAATGTTGGTACGTGACAAACAGACCGACCAGATTAGTGTTGTCGGGTTGAACAGAAGCTGGTTGCAAGTATGGAAATTCATGTGGGAACGTCTTGTCATCTGGAGTGCCAACCGTTTTCACCGGAATCATATGTTTGATGTAGATATAGCGAATACCGGCACGGACATTACGTCACTTCCGGAGTTCCGTCAGGCGGATGTCATCCACCTTCACTGGGTCAATCAGGGAATGCTCTCATTGAAAGATATCCGAAAGATATTGTCATCCGGCAAGCCTGTAGTATGGACAATGCATGATATGTGGCCTTGTACCGGTATCTGCCACTATGCACGGGAATGTACCAAATACCGGAAGGAATGCCATCACTGCCCCTATATATATAAGGAAGGAGGCCGGAAGGATCTGTCATATCGCACTTTCCGCAACAAACAAGAACTTTATGCTCATGCCCCGATTCATTTCGTCACTTGCAGTCATTGGCTGAAAGAACAAGCACAAAGTAGTGCATTGCTTGCAGGAAAAGAGATTGTCAATATTCCGAACGCCATTAACACGAATCTCTTCAAACCACAAAAGAAGGAGGAGGCACGTACGAAATGTATGTTGCCGCAAAACAAAAAACTAATTCTGTTCGGTTCGGTAAAGATTACCGATAAGCGGAAAGGAGTCGAATATTTAATTGAGTCCTGCAAAATGCTGGCAGAAAAACATCCGGAATGGAAAGATTCATTGGAGGTAGTTGCGTTCGGCAACCAATCCCAACAGTTACAGGCTCTGCTTCCCTTTCGTGTACACTCACTTCCTTACATCAAGAATGAGCATGAATTAGTGAATATATACAACTCAGTAGATATTTTCGCCATCCCGTCGCTGGAAGAGAATCTGCCCAACATGATTATGGAAGCGATGGCATGTGGAGTACCGTGCGTAGGGTTCAATGTAGGCGGCATTCCCGAAATGATAGACCATCTGCACAATGGCTACGTGGCACAATACAAGTCTTCGGAAGATTTTGCCAACGGCATTCACTGGATATTGACAGAACCGGAATACAGCGAACTCTCAGAACAAGCCCGCCGCAAGGTATTGGGCAACTATTCGGAGAGTATCGTTGCCAAAAGATATACGGATATCTATAACAAAATAACAGGAAAATATGCATAGCGTCCATCCCACTCCGAAATTCTCAATCATCACGGTAACATACAACGCCGAGAAGGTATTGGAGGACACCATTCTAAGTGTCATCTCACAAACCTATCATCACGTCGAATATATTATCGTAGACGGGGGATCTGAAGATAAGACCTTATCCATCATCGACCGGTACCGTTCGCGGATACACACTGTCGTCAGCGAGCCGGACAAAGGATTATATGACGCCATGAATAAAGGAATCTCCCTTGCCACCGGTGATTACCTTTGCTTTCTGAACGCAGGCGACTGCTTCCACGAAGATAATACATTACAGCAAATGGTACATACCATCATCGGCAACGAACTTCCCGATGTGCTTTATGGAGAAACAGCCATCGTAGACAAGAACGGTCATTTCCTACGTATGCGCAGGCTATCCGCTCCAGAGACTTTAACGTGGAAAAGCTTTAAACAAGGGATGTTGGTCTGCCATCAGGCATTCTTCCCCCGCCACACGTTGGTAGAGCCGTATGATTTGCAGTACCGTTTCTCCGCTGACTTCGACTGGTGCATCCGCATCATGAAGAAAGCGCATACCCTTCACAACACTCACCTGACAATCATCGACTATCTGGACGAGGGCATGACCACCCGGAACCGGAAAGCATCCCTCAAAGAGAGATTCCGCATTATGGCAAAGCATTATGGATGGAGCAGTACCACGATACATCATGCATGGTTTGTGTTCCGAGCGGTTATCCATCGGTAGCCTAAAGCATAACAGGCAACGCAAGCAACTGATACATCAGCGTTCGTGCCATGCGTATCTGTCCTTTCGTGCTGGGATGCAAACGGTCATATCCCGCATCGTAGAAATAAATCAGTTGTTCTTCCACCATCGGATTCAATCCGGTCACCGCATTAAGATCAATCACGGGGACTCCCCACACATTGCCGGCTTCTTTGACAGCCTGCACGTAGGCATCCACATATTCGCCACAACTGTTCTGGTAGTTTTCATCCGGTTGCACATTCGTTTCTCCAAAATTGGCCAGTGAACGATGCAACGGGGTCAACAACACAATCTGCTTGTCCGGGAAGAGTTGTTTCAGTCTATTGATTCCTATGTTGATACGTCCCTTATACGTGCTTCCATCCATTATAGGAGTACGTTTCTTACGAGTTTCCAGCTTTTGGGTTTGTCCACGGGCTGCCATCACTTGTTCTTCTGTTTCCATAAACCATTCTCCAATAGGTACACCGCCATTAAAATCATTCGTACCCATCAAAATCACGATAGCATCTACTTCTCCGCCGTGTTCTTTCTTCAGTTGCTCGGCTTGCCGGGGCACATCATTCCATTGCCTGCCACTGATACCATATACATAAGGAGTGATTCCCAGCCATTCCTGCAGAAAATCCCAGTATTTCTTTATCTTGTCGCCATGACAGTTGGGATCTGTAATAGAGTCTCCCAAATATCCCACTCTTTTTCCTTGCCACGGGTGCCGGATGCATCCATTATTCGTTTCAACAGAGTTTGCCACTTTAGAAGATTGATTCTGTCCGCACAGAAAAGAGGAACAGAAAAACAGGATAGTACATGTGAGTAATAATTTGCTTTTCATCGGTATCATACATTAAATAAGAGATTTGTATTTAATATTCGACAAAAATAACTCAAAAAAATGTAGTTTCAATCAATTTGGGCGATCAATCTCATCCATGCAACCGGATATATAAAGAGATTCCTATTTGACTATTCTTGCTAAAATGCAAGTTTACAGTCTTTTTTCAACCAAGTTATCATTGAGTTTTACAGCTAAAACCCTATCTTTGCCACAAACTAAAAGAAAAATTGGATGTTTAACTCATTTTCATTCCATAAGGATTCCGTTCTGTAAATAATCTGTAAACCTTCCCCTCATTACAGATTATCCCTTATGTTTTCTGACATACTCTTGTCAGAGTTACTTTCTATATCTAAATTTTTAAACTACCAAAACATTAAAACAATGAGTAACGATTTTAAATCAATCCACGAATTCGATTTTACACTGATATGTAATTACTTCAAGGCATTAAAACGTCAAGGTCCCGGAAGTCCTGAAGTCACACAAAAAGCCGTAAGCTTCATCAACGAACTGTCCGACAAGGCACGAATAGCCGACATTGGCTGTGGCACAGGCGGTCAGACAATGGCATTAGCCAACTATACGAAAGGACAAATTACAGGTATCGACCTTTTCCCCGACTTTATCGAGCTATTCAACAAAAATGCAATAGAAGCCCATTGTGAAGACAGAGTAAAGGGTATCGTCGGCTCCATGGACGCACTGCCGTTTCAAGAGGAAGAACTCGATCTGATCTGGTCCGAAGGCGCTATCTATAATATAGGATTTGAACGCGGCATGAACGAATGGAACAAATTCCTGAAAAAGAACGGATTTATCGCTGTAACGGAAGCCTCCTGGTTCACCCCGGAACGTCCCTCCGAAATAGAAGACTTCTGGATGGCCAATTACCCGGAAATCGATACGATCCCAAGAAAGATAATGCAAATGGAAAAAGCAGGATATATCCCGACAGCCCATTTCATTTTACCGGAAAATTGCTGGACCGAGCATTTCTATGCTCCCCAGCTCCCGGTTCAGGAAGCTTTCTTAAAGGAATATGCAGGAAATGAAGCAGCCGCAGACCTCATCACCGGACAACGGTATGAAGAGAGCCTATATAATAAGTATAAAGAATACTACGGCTACGTATTCTATATAGGACAAAAATCTAATGGGCGAAACGCCTACGGATTATATCAAACGCACCCGGATTGAAAAAGCAGCACAATTATTAAAGAGGAACAAGGAACTTTCTGCCACCGAAATTGCCCGTCTATGCGGTTTTAGCAGCCTTTCACTATTAAGCCGCAACTTCAGACAATATTTCAATATGACCATTCGAGAGTTCCGTTCACATCAATAAAACTCTAAAAGACATGGAAAATAAGATTCTGATTTTTCGAACTTCTATCACCCAAAGGCGTGACATCAAGCGCATAGGAGAGCTTTTGGCAGAGTTCCCCCAAATAGACAAATGGAATGTGGACTTTGAGGACTGGGAGAAAATATTAAGAATCGAGTGCAGTGGTATCACTGCACTCGAAATATCGGAAATACTCCGGAATAATCATATTTTTACCTCTGAACTGGAATAAAGACAGGAAAGGGTTTTAAACGCCCAACAACTGTTTCAACTCAGCCACTCCTTCAGAAGCTCCCTTCTGAATTACATGTATCGAACGGGAAGTATGCGTATCTACCGGTTTCGGATCAATCAGATACACCTCTGCTCCTCTCGGTACATAATGAAGCAACCCCGCTGCAGGATATACATTAAGCGACGTACCGATAATAACGAAAATATCCGCTTTCTCCACATATTGGATGGCTGTTTCAATTTCCGGCACAGCTTCTCCAAACCATACGATAAAAGGTCGCAATTGAGTGCCGTCACCGGCCTTGTCCCCCATCTTCACTTCATATTCTTCCGGTTTCAGCTCTTTTATGTAATGGGGATTATGAGGATCTCTACTGGAACACACTTTCGTCAGTTCGCCATGCAGATGAACGATATGGCTGCTCCCGGCACGTTCATGCAAGTTATCGACATTCTGTGTCACCACTGTAACATGGAAGTTTTTCTCCAGTTCCGCCAATAGCTCATGCCCGCGGTTCGGCCTTACCTCCAACAGCTGTTTCCGACGCTCATTATAGAAATTAATAACCAAAGCCGGGTCACGCTGATAACCTTCAGGAGTAGCCACCTGCTCTACAGGATATTTATCCCACAAACCGCCCGCATCCCGAAATGTACTAATTCCACTCTCGGCGCTCATACCCGCACCCGTCAAAACTACCAGATTCTTCATTACTATTCCTCCTTCTTTTTTAATAGCCACACAAATGTAATCAGAATCATCGAATAAACGAAAACTTTCTTACACTTAATATAATCCGGTTTATACTGAACTTTAAGATGAAAGATATAGATAGTTAACATCAAACATACTAATATTTAATCGTCTGACTATAGTTAAACTTTCGTCTGACTATAGTAACTCTTTCGTCTGACTATAGTTAGACGAAAAACAAACTACAGTCAGACGATTAATTATCTGCATAAACCAACCTAGATAATAAGAATAAACCGATTAAATCCTACGAACAAAAAAACTAATTCTTTTGTAAAAAGCGGTTAACTTTCACAGATATAAGAATTTTTAAATACCAAATATTAAATCATTCAAATAAAACACGTACTTTTGCGATTCATAAATTTGCAATTGATTGAAAGCTAAAACCATGAAGGTGATACATTTCAATCGCCAACAAAAAACATTATATGGATAAATTCAGTTACTCTATTGGTCTCGGAATCGGCCAAAACTTATCAAGTATGGGAATCGCCAACCTTTCGGTAGACGACTTCGCACAAGCTATCAAAGATGTATTGGAAGGCAACCAGACGGCTATCAGCCATCAGGAAGCCCGCGAAATAGTAAACAAGTATTTCGAAGAACTGGAAGCTAAAATGGGTGCCGCCGCTATTGAACAGGGGAAAGCATTCCTTGAGGAAAACAAAAAAAGAGCAGGCGTAGTAACTCTGCCCAGCGGATTGCAATACGAAATAATAAAAGAAGGTACAGGCAAAAAGCCTCAGGCTACCGATCAGGTAAAATGCCATTACGAAGGTACTTTGATTGACGGAACACTGTTCGACAGTTCTGTTCAGCGTGGTGAGCCCGCAGTATTTGGCGTGAACCAGGTAATCCCGGGATGGACCACAGCCCTGACACACATGCCTGCCGGAAGCGTTTGGGAGGTTGTAATACCTCAGAACCTCGCTTATGGCGACCGTGAGCAGAAAGACATCAAGCCTTTCTCTGTGCTTATCTTCAAAATAGAACTTATCAGTTTAGGTAACAAATAATTAAATGAAGAAAATAATTTTAGCAGCACTCGCCATTCTGGTGAGTGCTTCTTTCAATACGGCAGACGCTGCCGCAAAGAAGAAGAAAGACAAGAA
>OHES01000968.1_pt1 | contig 15430 bp, 8 predicted proteins | sample 1567371 | NCBI WGS metagenome assembly OHES01 (sample SAMEA3879533, study PRJEB24766) | human gut metagenome | biome: human-associated habitat; feature: feces | place: USA | collected 1985/1987 | reverse complement strand
CGGGTGTGACTGTTGATTATGAGTTGGGACCGGAAATGTATCCTACTGAAATAAAGAAAGGAGTTGTCTTAAAGGATGGCAGCTTGAAGGTGCAAGGTGCAATAAAGACCCCCGGTTTCTTACGTTGCAAGGTCAAAGCACATGTAGATGGACGCACTTACGAAGGTTTAGCGACTTCTGCTTACGCTCCCGAACAGTTACAGCCGATTACGGAACTTCCTGCCGATTTCCGTGAGTATTGGGCTGAAACCCTGAAAAGGGCACGGACCACTCCATTGAATCCTATTATGACTTTGCTTCCCGAACGTTGTACGGAGACTGATAATGTATATCAGGTTAGTTTCCAGACAAAGGCATGGGGTGGTCGTTTTTACGGTATTCTCAGTGTGCCGAAAGCTGAGGGAAAATATCCGGCATTACTTAGGGTGCCCGGTGCGGGTGTTCGTCCTTATTCGGGAGATACTTATACGGCTCCGGGAAAAGTGATTACGCTGGAAGTAGGTATTCATGGCATTCCTGTTACTATGCAACAATCTGTATACGATGCCTTGGCTAGCGGAGCGTTGAGTAATTATTGGACTTTTAGGCGCGATAACCAGGATGCTTTCTACTATAATCGTGTTATTGTAGGAGCGTTGCGGGCTGTGGATTTTATTTGCTCGCTCCCACAATATAATGGGAAAGCATTGGGGGTGACAGGTTCCAGTCAAGGTGGTGCACTCTCTGTGATAACGGCGGCTCTCGATCCGCGCGTCACGTTCTTTGCGGCGGTTCATCCGGCTTTGTGCGATCATGAAGCATTCTTTAAGAAGCGGGCTTGTGGTTGGCCGCATTATTTCTACTATTACGGTGCTCCTAATGAAAAGGAACTAAAAACGATTCGCTATTACGATACGGCAAATTTTGCCCGTTGCCTGAATGTGCCCGGCTGGTTCAGTTGGGGATATAACGACGAAGTATGCCCGCCTACTTCTATGCATGCGATGTATAACGCCATCAGCGCTCCGAAAGAACTTCACCCATATTTGGAAACCGGACATTTTTGGTATCAGGAACAATGGGATGAGTGGCTGGAATGGTTGAAGAAGCAACTGAGAATTGATGAATAATATCTGAACTCAAAAAAAGAAAGATTTGAGGAAAACTACTCTCTTGGCTATTTGCTTTTGATAAGAAAGTATTACTTTTTCTGCAAATAGCCTCGTATATTTGCGTTATCGCTTAAAATTAGTAATATGATAAAACAATCTTTCTTTTTGACATTTCTTTTGTCTCTTATTTTAGGGGCATGCACTCCGAAACAGGCAAAACATTCGTTTATAAAGGTAAATGCCAGTGGACAGTTCATTCGTGATGGAAAACCCTATTATTATGTAGGCACTAATTTCTGGTATGGTGCTATCTTGGGTTCTGAGGGTGAAGGTGGTAATCGTGAACGTTTACACCAGGAGCTGGATTTCTTGAAAAGTATTGGGATCAGCAATCTTCGTGTATTGGTGGGTGCTGATGGCGAAAACGGGGTGAAAAGCCGGGTAGAGCCTTCTTTGCAGACTGCTCCCGGTGTTTATAATGATACTATTTTAGCCGGATTGGATTATTTCATGAACGAACTGCGCAAACGCGATATGACGGCTGTACTCTACCTGAATAATTCTTGGGAATGGAGTGGCGGTTATTCGGTTTACCTGCAATGGTCAGGACATGGCGATGCAAAGGTTCCTGCCATAGACGGATGGCCTGCTTATATGGAATATGTGCGGCAGTATCAACAATCAGATAGCGCGAAGGCATTGTTTGCCAATCATGTCAAGAATATTGTCACAAGAACGAATAGGTATAACCAGATAAAGTATGTAGATGATCCTACTATTATGTCTTGGCAAGTGGGCAATGAACCCCGCGCTTTCTCCAATGAAAACAAAGAACCTTTTGCCCGGTGGATGGCAGATGTAGCTTCCCTTATCAAATCGTTGGACCCCAACCATATGGTGTCATCCGGTAGTGAAGGGACGGCAGGGTGTGAAGGAGATATCGCTCTTTATGAGAAGGTGCATGCCGACCCTAACTTTGACTATCTAAATATCCATATTTGGCCCTATAATTGGGGATGGGTGAAAGCCGACAGCTTGACGGAACTTCTTCCGCAAGCTAAAGAAAAAACAAAGCAGTATTTGGATGATCATCTGGTGATAGCTAAGAAGTATCGCAAGCCGATTGTACTGGAAGAATTCGGTTTCCCACGCGATGGTTTCCAATTTTCTAAAGAAACATCGACTTCGGCCCGTGATTCGTACTATAGCTATGTGTTCGATCTTATTCGTCAGGATCGTGAAAAGGGTGGTCTTTTTGCCGGTTGCAACTTCTGGGCATGGGGTGGTTTTGCCAAACAGACTCCGGGGCATGTATACTGGGAGAAAGGGGATGACTACACCGGAGACCCTGCACAAGAACAGCAAGGTTTGAATTCGGTGTTCGCTACCGATTCGACCATAGAGATAATTAAGGCAGAAAATGAAAGACTAAAATAATCAGACAATAATCTTATGAAAGCTATTAAAATAATAAGTTTGCTTCTTTTCTTTTGTACCGTTTTTAACTGTGAAGCGGCAGCTAACATCGTAAAAGAGAATGGGCATTTATCAGTAAAAGGAACTCTCTTGGTGAATGAACGAGGAGAAACCGTTGTGTTGAAGGGTGTTAGTTATGGGTGGCACAATTGGTGGCCTCGTTTCTATAATGCTTCTACTGTGAATTATCTTGCCAATTCATGGGGCGCTTCTGTTGTTCGTGCTGCTATTGGTGTGGAGCCTGATGATGGTTATATTCAGAATCCCGAGAAAGCTTTAGCTTGTGTTCAGGCTGTAGCCGATGCTGCCATTGCTAATGATATTTATGTAATTATTGACTGGCACAGTCATCATATTCGCTTGGAGGAAGCAAAACAATTCTTCACTCAAATGGCGACTCGCTATAAAGATGTTCCCAATGTGATTTATGAGATTTTCAATGAACCGGTAGATGATAGTTGGGATGCTGTAAAAGCTTATTCGATAGAAATCATCAAAACCATACGGGATATAGAACCAAATGCCGTTATCTTGGTGGGTACTCCTCATTGGGATCAGGATGTCCATTTGGCTGCTGATTCTCCGATTACCGGTTATGATAATATTATGTATACACTGCATTTTTATGCCAATACCCACAAACAGTATTTGCGTGACCGGGGTGATTATGCTCTAAGTAAGGGTTTGCCTCTGTTTGTTTCCGAATGTGCCGGCATGGAAGCTTCCGGAGACGGAGCTGTAAATAAAGAAGAATGGAATGCGTGGCTGGACTGGATGCGGAAAAACTCTATTAGTTGGGCTGCTTGGTCCATATCAGACAAAGATGAAACCTGTTCTATGATTAAGACATCTGGTTCTTCCGAGGGAAATTGGAAGGATAAGGATTTAAAAGAATGGGGACAAATTGTGCAGGAAGAATTGATGAAAAAATAGTACTCCCCTCTCTTATACTTTAAATACTTGTAGCACATAGCTGGAACCGAATGTGCTTTTGCTAAACTTTTAAGCAAGTATCATTATATGATAAAATAGTGTCTGTATGAACTGTTTTATTGTTCTATTTTTGCATAACTCAATGAGACCTAGATTGTAAGAGTCCTATAATTGTTTAACCATTAATGAAATAAAAAATGCCTATGAGATAGAAAATATCCTATTCTATGTTGTACTACCCCCTTTTTAATAAGGACTATTTGTTTCCAAAAAATAGTTTAACCTTATGAATAAAACGGCAATTGCCGCATTGGCAATGCCAATTCATTAATCTAAGAAAAATACAAGTATGAATTTAAATTTCAGAAAAACAGCGCTGCTTGTGAGTGTATGTTCAGCTTTTAGCTTGGGCTATACTCCGCAACTTTTCGCGGCATCAGTCGATACGATTGAAGCTGTGCAGCAGACAAAAAAAATCACAGGTACTGTAAATGATGCATTAGGTCCCATTGTTGGTGCTAATGTGTTAGAAAAGGGTACAACTAATGGTATAATTACCGATATAAACGGTAATTTTACGCTAAATGTTAAGCCGGGTGCAACTATTGTTGTGTCTTTTATCGGTTATATAAGTCAGGAGATAAAAATAAGCAACCAAACAACCCTTAATGTAACATTGAAAGAAGACTCGGAACTGCTGGATGAAGTAGTTGTTGTTGGATATGGTACAATGAAGAAAAGCGACCTTTCAGGAGCTTCAGTTTCTATGAGTGAGGATAAAATTAAGGGCTCTATCATTACTAATCTCGACCAGTCTCTGCAAGGACGTGCTGCAGGTGTGACTGCGGTGCAAACCTCGGGTGCACCGGGCTCTTCCTCTTCCATCCGTGTACGTGGGCAGGCTACCATTAATGCCAATGCTGAGCCTCTATACGTAATTGACGGAGTTATTGTGCAAAGCCAGGGACAAAGTGGTGCATCTTATGGTTTGGGTGATGCACTGGGTAATGGATCGGTTTCCACAATTTCTCCACTATCTACCATCAATCCTGCCGATATAGTCAATATGGAAATTTTGAAGGATGCTTCTGCAACCGCTATTTACGGTGCTCAGGGATCTAACGGTGTTGTTTTGATTACGACCAAGCGTGGCAAGGCGGGTGAAGCAAAGTTCACATACGATGGGTTGGTAGCTGTACAGCGCCAAACCAAACGCTTGGATCTGATGAACTTGCGTGAGTATGCTACCTATTACAATGATTTGGCAAATATGGGTGAAATATCTGATCCAAGCAGTAATTATTCTGATCCGTCTTTACTGGGTGTGGGTACGAATTGGCAGGATGCTATATTCCAGACTGCTTTACAACATCAACATCAGATTTCTGCACAAGGGGGTACTGAGAAAATACAATACTATGTATCTGCTTCTTATATGGATCAGGACGGTACCATTATCGGTTCCAACTTTAATCGATATAGCTTTCGCACCAACTTGGATGCCCAGTTGAAAAAGTGGTTGAAGCTTGGTTTGAGTGCTACCTATACATCAACGAGAGACGATTTGAAATTGGCAGACAGTGAGCAAGGTTTGATAAATTACTCATTGACTACTCTTCCTGATATACCTATTTATAATTTGGACGGCAGTTATGCGACTGTAGTTCGCGAAGGCTATACAAATCCTAACCCGATTGCCCTTGCTATGATGGATGATATATTGCTGGATCGTCAGAAACTGACTGGTAATGTCTTCTTTGAAGTGACTCCTATCAAGAACTTGGTTTGGCATGCTGAACTGGGTTATGATATCGGCTCCAGTAAAGGTGAACGCTATAAACCGATGGTTGATTTGGGTGGATGGGTACGTTCCAGTAATGAAAGTAGCATCCAAAAGAATAGTAATACTTTCTGGCAGTTAAAGAATTATGTCACTTACTCTGGAAGTATAGGTGATAAGCACCATTATACAGCGATGGTAGGACAAGAATGTTGGGAATCTAGCTACGACCTTACAAGCATATTTAATAGTGGTCTTCCTTCGGACGAAGTACATAACCCCGCTTTAGGAACTGGAACTCCGACTATCAACGCTGGTTTCGGAAGCTCTTCCATGGCTTCTTTCTTCACTCGTTTGACTTACAATTATGCCGATCGTTATTTGGGTACTTATACTTATCGTTACGATGGCTCTTCAAATTTCGGTCCTGAGAATCGTTGGGCTGGTTTTCATTCACTGGCTGCTTCTTGGCGTTTCTCCAACGAGAAGTTTTTCGAACCTTTGAAAAATGTCATTAGTAATGGTAAACTGCGTTTGGGTTGGGGACAGACAGGTAACTCAAGTATTGGCGGTTATGCGTGGGGGACATCCATGAGCCGTATGCCTTCCGGACTAGGCATGGGCTATCGTCCATCTAATATTCCAAATACTTCCATCAAGTGGGAATCACAGGAACAATGGAATGTAGGTTTGGATCTAGGTTTTTTGCATGATCGTATTAACCTGACTTTGGAATGGTATAAGAAAACGTCCAGTGACATGCTGATGCCGTTGCAGTTACCCTCTTATATGGGTACTTCTGGAAATGGATCTTCTGCGCTTGCTGCCCCCAAAGGTAACTATGGTGACATAGAAAATACAGGCTTTGAAATTTCTTTGAATACACATCCTATTGTTGGCAAGTTTGAATGGGACTCTGATTTCCAAATCTCTTTGAACAAGAATAAACTGAAGGGACTGGCAGGTACCGCCAATGCACAAATCGTAGGTTATGGACAGTGGACAGATGTAGTCAGTGTGTCAAGCGTAGGCGAGTCTCTTTATAATTTCTACGGTTTTGTTTGTGACGGTGTTTATAAAGATCTGGAAGATCTCCAGAATTCTCCTAAACCTGCTAAATATCCGGCTGACGGTGTATTCGACCGTACTAATACTGTGTGGGTAGGAGATATAAAATATAAAGATATTAGTGGCCCGAATGGTGTGCCCGATGGAATTATAGATGATTATGACAAAACTAATATCGGTTCTCCGATGCCTAAATTCACTTTCGGATGGACCAATACCTTTCGCTACAAAAACTTTGATCTCTCTATCTTCATTAATGGTTCATACGGAAACAAGGTATATAATTACCTTTCCATGAAACTGACGCACATGAATTCACCTTGGACCAATCAGCTGAATGCTGTAAACGGACGTGCACAACTTGTTCCGATTGATGCGAACAAAGTATATGAAAATGGTTCCATGTGGTATAATGATGTGTCCAATGTAATGGTGGCGAACCCTGGTGCTTCTATACCCCGTGCCACAGTTAACGACCCGAATGATAATGACCGCATTAGTGACCGTTATGTGGAGGATGGTTCTTATATTCGTCTAAAGAATATTTCTTTGGGATATACTTTCCCGAAAAAGATGATAGACAAATTGGGCTTGAGCAATTTGCGTGTTTATGCCAATATTCAGAATTTGCTGACCATTACTGGTTATGACGGTTATGATCCTGAAATCGGTGCCAGCACTTCAAGTGTCAATGTTTATGGTTTGGATAACGGACGTTACCCGTCACCTACTGTCTATTCATTCGGCTTGAATGTTTCATTCTAACATTTTAAATTGAAGAAAAATGAAAATCAGAACAATTAAATATTGGATGTTTGCCGCTATATTCGGCATGGGGATAACTTCGTGTGAAGACTTTCTGAACCGTCCTACCGAAGACAATTACAATGAGTCGAATTTTTATCAGAACGACGGACAGTGTATACAAGGTGTCAACTACCTTTATAATTCACCTTGGTATGATTTCCAACGTGGTTTTATTAAAGTTGGTGAAATCCTTTCAGGAAATGTGTATGAGGGGAATAGCCCATATCTAAACTTTACAGTGAATGGTACAGACGAGAATCTGGTAAATATGTCTTATTCATTGTGGGCGGTTATAGGTCATGCCAATACCGTATATACACGTTTGAAGACTGCTAATGCATCGGTGGCAGTGAAGAATCAGTGTATGGGTGAATGTCTTGCATGGAAAGCAATGGCTTATTTCTATCTGGTACGTAGTTTTGGAGCAGTGCCTATTATTCATGATAATACGGCAGAACTGAATGGCGGTAGCTATAATTCCAAGTTTAAGGTAGAGAAAGCAGATGTATATGAATATATTGTCATGACTTTGGAAAAAGCAATGGAACTGCTTCCTGCAAGAGGTGAAAAGGGGCGTATTGACCGTTATAGTGCTGAAGGTCTTCTAGCTAAAGTTTACTTGACCAAGAGTGGTATCTCCGGTACTCGTAATGCCGATGATTTGGCAAAAGCAGCAGAATATGCCAAGGATGTGATTGATAATTCCGGTCGTAAGTTGTTGACAAATTATTCTGATATTTTTCGTTTGGATAACAATAAGAATGAAGAGTGTCTCTTCTCTTGGCATTGGTCATCCGGACGCGATCCTTGGACGCAACAGAATACATTGCAGTCAGATTTGGCAATGGTAGGTTTTGATGAATTTGGAGATAACTGGGGAGGTTATGCCGGTCCGTCTGTCGATTTGCAGGATGCTTTCGGTATTTCGGCTTTGGTGAGTCCTGAAACACGTTCGGACATTGACGTGCGCCGTAAGGCTACAATGATGATGGCTGGTGATACTTATGATTATTTTTGGCAAGATAAAGGTGGATTCGATCTTCTCAAATATGTTTATGATCCTGTTTATGGGAAGGGAGGCCCTAATGGTGATTATCAATCTCCTACGGGAGCCAATCATGTGAAACATCTGTATGGTAACAACTATGACCATATAAAAGCATTGGGCGTGTCTGCAGGTAACATGTGCAGTGGTTTAGCAACTCATATTCTCCGTTTGTCCGATGTTTATCTGATATATGCTGAGGCTAAAATGGGAACTGCAACTTCAACGACTGACGCTTCGGCTATAGACGCTTTCTACAAAGTGCGTCATCGTGGGCGACAAGCCTATGAGAAACCTGCTGCCATCACTTGGGAAGATGTATGGAAAGAACGTCGTTTGGAATTGGCTTGCGAAGGTGATCGCTGGTACGATTATGTGCGCCTGGCATATTATGATTCTCAACGTGCTATCAATGAATTGACTGCACAGCGTCGTGATGTCTATTACAATTTGGGTACTACTTATAAAGCTTATTATGAAACAGGTAATTGGACTGTGAATCCTGATGAAACACGTTATAATCCGGATGCAAAAGCTCCTAACGTGACTGTTTCAAGTTTTACGTTACCCTTCCCTACGGAAGATGTAGTGTTTAATCCTAATTTGATGAGTGATCCGATACATGTGGATGTACGTAGTGAATTCAGTTATTAATCTTAATACATGAAAAAAATGAAAAGTAATAAATATATGAATTGGTTCTTGGCATCAGTTCTTGCATTGGCAGGTCTTTTTGTGGGTGCTTGCGAGGACGAGCCCGATCGATATGAGGTGGCAAGCGGAATTCCGGTTGTCAAATATGTACGTGTTCCCGATCTGGCAGCCAGTGACTCTTTACTGTCGGGAGCTTATATGTCAAGTACTATTTGTTTGGTAGGTGAGAATTTGCGTAGTATTTACGAACTTTACTTTAATGACCAGAAGGCTATTCTTAATACCAGCTATATAACTGACAATACGCTAATAGTTAATGTCCCGAAAGATATTCCGTCTGTTGTGACGAATAAAATTTATATGATAACCCAAATAAAAGATACGATAAATTATGATTTTAAAGTGCTGGTACCTGGACCTGCAATCAGTTCTATGAAGTGCGAATGGGCCAGACCGGGTGAATTGGCTGAGATTCGTGGGGATTATTTCATTGATGATCCTAGTAAGCCGTTGACGCTCAAAATAGGTGATACAAATATTGATATTGAGAGCTTTTCTCAAAGTAACATCTCTTTTGTTGTGCCGGAAAATCTGACAAGCAGTGCTTTAGAAGTGACTACTATTTATGGAACAACGAAATCCAAATTTCATTATATGGACACACGTGGCATGCTGTTTGATGACTGGGGCAAAGACGAAGGTGGAACTGGACTGACTAACCACGGTTGGCATGCACGCGAGATAAAGAAAGATGAGTTTTCACTTGATGGCAGTTACATGGAATTAGGTGGTGCGACAATGACAGCTGACGGTGGATGGGCTGATGCCAATTTTGCTTTTGAATATTGGCCGGGTGACTGGAATACTCCACAAGGATTTACTGGTACAGACATCCGTTTAAGTGATTTGGTCAGTTTTAAGGATTTTGAAAATATGTCCCTGAAGTTTGAAATGTGTATCCCGTCAAGTAATCCATGGATGGCAGGAGCTATGCAGGTAATTTTTTCAGGAGACGATCAGGTCACTATGCAAACTGCTAATAATACTTTCTTTAATAACGATACGGGATATCCACGTGCGCTTTATCGCCCTTGGAGCTCAACTGGCAGTTATGATACGGCCGATGAGTGGGTTACTGTGACTTTGCCTATTACTGACTCTTTTGCTTATGACCAGAATGGGGAGAAAGCTAAAATACCGCTAACTGAGAAAAACTTTACTGGTTTGACTATTTTTGTATGGGGAGGTGGTGTTGCCGGTACAGAATGTGATCCGATTATCAAGATTGATAACATTCGTGCAGTGCCCAATTAATGAGTAAAAACAATGAAATAAATGATGAATATGAAACTATATCATAAATTATCAGCTCTTTTAATGTTGAGCTTAATACTTGTAGGCACTTCTGTGTTGACAGGTTGTGATAATGACGAACTAGATACAAATCCATATAATAAGGCGGGGGTAAATTTGTTAGGATTTGGTCCGTGTCCTCTTAAACGTTTGGATATTATGCGTATTACCGGTACGCATCTGAATCGGGTAGATAAGATTCTTTTTCCACAAGGAAACTCGATGATAGAGGAGTCAACAACTTTTGAAGAGGCAGAATTCCGCCTTATTAATAATGAAGAGATAGAAGTGGTGGTTCCTGATATGACTGTTCCTGGAAAATTACGTTTGGTGGCAGGCAATGATACGATTGTGTCTGTATCGAACATTACATTCGAAGAAACTGCTGTTGTAGAAGCAGTCACTCCAATAAAGAATTTGCGTGCAGGTGATGTGATAACTATTTCCGGAGAGTTTGTGTGGAATATTGCTTCGGTGACTTTCAATGACCACGTGGTTGTGGAAGCTGAAAATTTCTTGAAAAATACCCGTACGGAGATTCAGGTGGCTGTGCCGCGTGAAGCGCAGAGTGGTGATATCGTATTTAGTAACGGTGCGGAGAATCCACAAGAAGTGGCATGGCCCGAACCTCTTGAGATTCGTCAGGCTGTGGTTGCCAAACTTTCTGCCACATCCCTTGATTTTGGTGGTACAATTATCATCTCAGGAACAGATCTTGATTTGGTGGAAACTGTCAATTTCCCATTGATGACCAAAGGTGCTGACTTTACAGTGAACAGCGAAGGTACTCAGTTGACAACTACTGTACCTGTGACCACTATTCCTGGTATCATATCTTTAACTCAATATTCTGGTTTAGTGGTTGAAACAGCTTCTTATACGTTACCAATGGCCGAATATACCTCCATCTCTCCTACTGAAGAATTGAAAAAAGGGGATATGGTGACTATCGTCGGTAAGAACCTTGACCGTATTACTTCAGTCGAATTGCCGGGCGGTATCGTTTTGCAGAAAAGTGGGTTTAACCAAAGTGCCACTCAAATTACTTTCATAGTGCCTGAGGATATGGGAGATGGTAAAGTGACGCTTATTCAGCATGAGAACTACAAGATAGAATCGGAAAAAATTACTATGCATCACGAAGGTGCAGAGTATCCTGTTTGGCAAGGGTCTGTAGTTATTGGTAATTGGAGTGGCTCGATGGATGCACTTTCTTGGGATGGTGGCAAAGAGCTTTGGCCAACTGTAAAACCTGGTCAGGTGTTGTCTGTCTATGCCAAAATGAATGAAGGTGCGGATTGGGCGCAACTTCGTGTTGGCAATGGTAACTGGGCTGCCCTTCCGGGTACAAGCGACCCGTATGATCTTGAACAAGGAGAGAATATCATTCGTATCACTCTTACAGAGGCTATGATTGATCAACTTGTCAATAATAAAGGTTTAGTAGTGTGTGGAGCCAACTTTACTGTTACAAAGGTAACACTGTCAGTTCTTGAAACGGTCATTTGATCGGGCTCTTTCAATGGTTCCGGATGGGCTGGATTTGAAGGGTTGAGTTGGGGTAGATATAATTGGAGTACTTTTGAACAAGGTCAGAAGATTGTCGTTACATTTGCTTCTACAACACCCACACTTGAACAGGGCTGCATTAATTTTAAAACAGCGGGTGAGAAGTGGCCAGTCTTGTCTGTCGGTCAGGTTGATTTTGCAGGAAAGGCTGAAGATCAAACTTATGAATTCACACCGACTACTGAAGATATTTCGCGGTTAAAAAGTGAAAATGGTCTTATTTTACAAGGTGATGGCTATATATTAAATAGGTTTTATATTCTCGCTTTGAAAGCCTCCTTTCTCTTTGCATAAAGCTACATGTAGATAGAAAGGAGGTTTGTTCTTATTAAAAACTTCTTAAACAAATTGTATGAATAGCAATATGAATAGTGGCATCCGAAGCATCGTTAAATTGTTGGTTGGTTTATTTTGGGTCTCATCTTTTTTTGCTTGTGGCAGTAACGATGATGGAAACGGTTCTGACGAACCACAGTTGGATGCTCCTCAGTTAGTTTCGAGTATACCGGTCAATGGGGATAAGGATATTCCTACCAGAGATTTAGAGGTGATATTGACTTATGATCAAAATGTAACAATCTCTTCTGCTGGACATAGTGAGGTAACAATTTCAGGTGCAACGGTAGAAAATGTATCAGCCAATCTGAAAAAAGTAACAGTCTGTTTGTCGGGACTGGAAAGTGGTGGAAATTATATGTTAAAAGTTCCCAAGGGAGTTGTTTTAGGTCCCACTAAAGTAGAAGCACCTCAGGTAACAATTTCTTTTTCTACCATAAATACATCAGAAGTTAAGCCGGTGATTTCTGAGCTTTGTGTATCTAACCCTTTACCTCAAGCCCAGAAGTTATACGATTATTTAGTTAGCATTTATGGTAAAAAGACCTTGTCCGGTTCAATGGCCAATGTCAACTGGAATATTGCAGAGGCAGAGTTAGTACATAAAACTACTGGTAAATATCCAGCCATAGCATTCTTTGATTATATCCATTTATACGCTTCTGCACCTGATAGCTGGATTGATTACGGGAATACAACAATTGTTGAGGATTGGTGGAGTCAAGGAGGGCTGGTAGGTGCCGGATGGCATTGGATGGTTCCGGCTTATGATGGTGCCGCTACAGATAATATGACATATGAACCGGAAAAAACGACTTTCCGTCCTAAGAATGCGATTGTAGAGGGAACGTGGGAAAACAGAATCATTAAGGCAGATTTAGAAAAGATAGCTGGGTATCTTAAATTACTCCAAGATAAAAACATACCCGTTATTTGGCGTCCTTTACATGAGGCTGCAGGAAATATCTATGAACCTTGGCATGGTACAGCTTGGTTTTGGTGGGGATATGACGGTGCCGATGTTTATAAAAAATTGTGGATATATATGTTCGACTTCTTTAAAGAGAAAGGAATTAATAATCTGATATGGGTTTGGACTACTCAATTGAATGATGCAGATTTCTACCCGGGAGATGCATATGTAGACATTATTGGCCGTGATATTTACAATCAGAAGGCAGGCCCAGATAATGCCGTTCAATATAAAACAATAGATGAAGTTTATTCAAAGAGGTTGGTTGTACTAAGTGAATGTGGCAGTGTCGCTACTATATCTAGTCAATGGGAATCAGGAGCACGTTGGGCTTATTTTATGCCATGGTACCAATATAATGCAACTACATTAGCTGGGCATGAGCATGCAGATGATAAGTGGTGGACAGATGCGATGACGCAGGATTATGTTGTGACACGTGATCAGTTACCATCCATGAAATAAGCATGGTAACTTATATTCTGCTTATTAATACTGTAAAGGGATAAAATTGTATCATTATCGTTAAGGGCAATCCGCTATCTTTGCGTTAGGATTTAATATAACCAATACCATTAATGAAAAGCATGAATATGAAAAAAGTAGTATTACTAACTGCACTCTTGACGGTAGGCTTGATGTCTGCCTGTAATTCTGTTAAAAAACAGCAGACCCTTGAAGAATCCAATTATGTGCGTACTCAGGAAACAGAGAAGCTGCTAACCAATCTAAAGAAAAGTTCCTCCAAAGGAATCATGTTCGGACATCACGATGATACCGTATATGGTATTGGTTGGGATGGCGACGAAGGACGTTCGGACGTTCAAAGCGTATGTGGCGATTATCCGGCAGTAATCAGTTTTGATTTAGGCGAGTTGGAACTGAAAGGCGATGATAGCCTGGACAAAGTAGCTTTTGATAAAATAAGAAAAGAAATAATTAATCAGTATCAGCGCGGCGGCATGGTTTCGTTGAGTTGGCATTTGCGCAATCCTAAGACAGGAGGCGATTCATGGGATGTGTCAGATACTACGGTGGTTAAATCTATCCTGCCCGGTGGAGAGAATCATCAGAAGTTCTCCGGTTGGCTGGGCACAGTTGCCGATTTCCTGAACTCTCTGAAAATGGCTGACGGAGTGAAAGTCCCTGTTCTTTTCCGTCCATGGCATGAGCATACCGGAAGCTGGTTCTGGTGGGGCGAAAAACTTTGTACCCCTGATGAATATAAGGCTTTGTGGCACATGACGGTAGACAGCCTTCGTACGCATGGAGTGGACAATGCTCTGTATGCTTACTCGCCCGGATCAGAGCCCAAAGATACCGCACAATACCTCAAAAGATATCCCGGTGATGATATAATCGACCTTATTGGTTTCGATACTTATCAGCACGACCGTGATGCTTATCTTGCCGGTCTGGAAAAGTCACTGGCTATAGTAGATAGCATTGGCAAGGCACATAATAAAGTGATTGCCATTACCGAAACTGGCTATGAAGGTGTCCCCGATGCAAAATGGTGGACAGGTACTTTGCTTCCTGCAATCGAGAAATACCCGTTGGCATACGTGCTGGTATGGCGTAATGCCCGCGAGCGAGTAACTCATTTCTATGCCCCTTACCCGGGACAAACCTCAGCCGAAGACTTTGTTGAATTCTATAATAATCCGAAAACCTTGTTCGCAGGAGATGTGAACTTATATCAATAACAAACATAAACAATTAAGACATGAAAACCTTTAGAGAGAAAGTGGAAGAACTCTTTCAAAAACATGAAGAGTTAATTACGAGAAAAAATGTGGCTGTAGAAGACGGGAATGGTATATTTACCCGCTATAAATATCCGGTAGTGACAGCGGCCCATGCGCCCGTGTTCTGGCGGTATGATTTGGATGAAAACTCCAATCCTTACCTGATGGAACGTATCGGCGTAAATGCAACGATGAACTCCGGCGCTATCAAATGGAAGGGCAAGTATTTATTGATGGTACGCGTAGAAGGAGCCGACCGTAAATCATTTTTTGCTGTGGCCGAGAGTCCAAACGGTATTGACAACTTCCGCTTCTGGGATTATCCGGTTACGATGCCCGAAGATGTAATACCTGCGACGAATGTGTACGATATGCGTCTCACGGTTCATGAAGACGGCTGGATTTATGGTATCTTCTGTGCTGAACGCCATGATGATAATGCGGCTGCCGGTGATTTGTCATCTGCTACGGCAACGGCTGCCATCGCCCGCACGAAGGATTTAAAGAACTGGGAACGCTTGCCGGACTTGAAAACCAAGAGCCAGCAACGCAACGTAGTACTTCATCCAGAGTTTGTAGATGGAAAGTACGCACTCT
>OHES01000964.1_pt1 | contig 15490 bp, 9 predicted proteins | sample 1567371 | NCBI WGS metagenome assembly OHES01 (sample SAMEA3879533, study PRJEB24766) | human gut metagenome | biome: human-associated habitat; feature: feces | place: USA | collected 1985/1987 | reverse complement strand
CGCTCTTCCGATCTCTAAGGTGACGGAAACTTCTCATTGAAAGACGCCAAAGGTATTTTGGTTATCTCTTATATCGGTTACAAAACGGAAGAGGTACAGGTGAAAGGCCATGAAACCAATTTAAAGATTGTATTGAAAGAGGATTCTGAACTACTGCAGGAAGTTGTAGTGGTGGGATACGGTAGTATGAAGAAAGAGTCGTTGACAGGTTCGGTGACAGTAGTTGACCAAAAACTTTTTAAAGACAAAGGTACGGTAGCCAATCCGCTATCAGCTATGCAAGGTCAGGTGCCGGGCTTACGCATCACTCGTTCGTCGGCTGCTCCGGGCGAAGAGGGATGGGGCATCTCTATTCGTGGTTCGGTTTCGAAGAATAACGTAGAGCCTCTGCTGATTATTGACGGTGTGCCTGCCAGCGGTGTCAGTGAGATGGCCCAACTCAATGCAGACGATATCGAAACCATTAACTTTCTGAAAGATGCTTCGGCTGCTATTTATGGTGCAAAAGCGGCAGGTGGTGTAATTTTGGTGACTACAAAACGTCCCAATGTCGGCAGAACCAAAGTAGAATATAGCGGCTCGGTTACGCGCAAAATTGTGGGGTTGCAGCCTCGTATGATGAGTATGGACGAGTGGACGGACGGTGTGCTCCAAGCTCGCTTGAATGATGGTTATGGTGAAGATGATAACTGGGTGCGCTATGCCCGTTTGGCTAAGGCGATGAAAGGCAGTTGGATTAACCTGCACGGTGGCAACAACCCCGATGAAGATCCCATTCCGGGAGGATTCCGTGGTGTGGCCGACTTTGTGTTTCACGACATGAACTGGACAGATGTGTTGTGGGGAAATGCCACTTCTACTCAGCATAATCTTAGTGTAAGCGGAGGTACGGAAAAATCGAGCTACCGACTTTCATTGGGTTATTTGAACGATCAAGGTACGTTGAAATGGGGGAACAACTCGAATGAACGTTATAACGCACGTTTGTTTAGTAGCGTCAAGATAAACGACCGTATCAGTTTGGAAACCAACATGTCGGCCAGTCGTCAGCATCAAGTAGCTCCTACACAGATTGGCAGCATATTAGGCAGCAGCATACCGCAACCGGGGCTTCCGGTTTCGACCATTGATGGTAAACCTTATGCGTGGGGAGGTATTCATACTCCCAATTGGTCAGCCGAATTGGGCGGTGACAACAAACTTGTGGTGACCACTATGAGTGTGAATGAGATTTTGAAAGTAAACATTGTGGATGGTCTGGATTTTCAAGGTACTTTGGGTTACTCAACGAATAATGCGGCCCGTGACGAACAATATCTTTCGATTGATTGGTATCAATACGACGGTACACCGATTCAAAATGAGAACTCTCCCTATCCCGCAAAAGAAAAATCATCGTATACTAAAAGTTCTGCGCGTACCGACAATTACACGGCATCAGCTTTCCTCACTTATAAGAAATTATTTGATGAAGTTCACGACGTGTCGCTTATGGGAGGCGTTCAGTACGACTATGCTGCTTACGATTACAGTGGTACTAAAGCTATGGATGTGGAAGCGGCTATCGAATCACTCAACGGTAAGGGACAGGTTTACATCGATAAAGTAGACCGTTGGGAGGAAGCCATTCTTTCTTATTTCGGTCGTTTGAATTATAACTACAAATCGAGATATATGGTAGAAGTGAATGCTCGCTACGACGGCTCTTCGAAGTTCTTACCCGAAAACCGCTGGAATTTCTTTTGGGGTGCATCGGCCGGATGGCGTATCACTGAAGAGAAATTCATGGAAAACTTGCACGACTATGTGAGTGAACTGAAATTGCGTGCCTCATATGGTGAGGTAGGTAACCAAAATGGTATCGGACGTTACGACGGTATCCAACTTTACAACTACAAATCGGGCAGCGGTGCCTTGTTAGGTAATTCGAAAGGAACATATGTAGAATCTGCCGGACTGGTGAGTACCGTGCGTACTTGGGAACGCATCTACAACTATAACTTAGGTATCGATTTCGGTTTCCTCAACAATCGTCTTACGGGTACGTTCGAGGTGTTTAAAAAGAAAAACAACAACATGTTGGTTTCTCGTCTGCATCCCGGTGTTTTGGGGGGAACGGCTCCCAGTACCAATAGCGGTAAGTTCGAAGCCAATGGTTATGATGCCAGTTTGACTTGGCGTGATAAGATAGGCAGTTTCAACTACCATGTTGGCGGTACGTTGACCTATATGAATAATGAACTGATTGACGGAGGCAATATTGTGGTGAATGCAGGCTATAATGAAGCTGTGAATGGATACCCGCTCAACTCTGTGTTTGGCTATCGCTATGTGGGCAAGATACAAAACCAAGACCAACTGGACTATTATGTGGATAAATATGTGGGTAGTAACTCTATCGCCCTGCCTGCCAACTTGCGTTTAGGCGACCACATGTATGAGGATGTGAACAAAGATGGCAAATTGACACAGGATGACCTTGTATTTCTCGGTTCCGACGATCCCAAATATTCGTTCTCGTTTAATTTCGGATGCGAGTGGAAGGGATTCGACTTCAACACCGTGTTTCAAGGGGTGGGCAAACGTACTATCTATCGTGAAATCGACTCTTGGAAAGTACCTTTTAAAGCCATTTGGCTGAACACTACCAACCAGTCGGTGGGTAATGTCTGGAGTTCTGAAACCCCTAACAACCATTTCCCTACCTATTCGAACAGCAATGACATCAATAACTACAACTACATTCCCTCTACCTGGTCGGCCGACAATGGTGCCTACCTGCGTCTCAAAGAGATTGTGCTGGGTTACACATTGCCAAAGGCATGGATGAACAAGAGCGGTTTTATCAGCAACCTACGTGTCTATGTCTCGGGTGCTGACTTGTGGGAGAAATCGTATATCAGCGATGGTTGGGATCCCGAAGCTACTCGCAAGGTGGAAAACAAACAACGCTATCCGTTTAATCGCACTGTAACTTTCGGTGTGAATGCCACGTTCTAATTTTTATTCTTAATATTGAAGATAACAATGAAAAAAATAGCATATATTCTAAGTATCATTTGCGCCATGACCATGCAGTCGTGCTTAGATCTTGAACCCAAGACGCAGTTGGCCGACACTAACTACTGGAAGTCGCCCGAACACTTTAAACTCTTTGCCACGCAGTTCTACGGCTGGTCTGCCGACTTCCGATGGCTTGATGACAGTCAGCATGCCGATATTCGCTCGGACTTGTTTGCCTATAGCACGGTGAATGTCTATAGTAATGGAACGAATAGTATTCCGTCGTCCGATAAGCATTATACCGACAATTATAACCGTATTCGTCAAACCAACACTTTGTTACAGCAAGCCGATGAGTATGACCGGCAAGCCGATATCGCCACTTCGGTGGGTGAAGCTCATTTCTTTCGTGCTTATTGCTATTTCGAACTGTTGCAGGCTTACGGTGACCTCATCATTACCCGTACACCGCTTGATGTCGACTCGCCCGAGATGCAGAAAGCGCGTAATCCACGTACCGAGGTAGCCGATTTCATCATTGACGATTTAAAAGAGGCCGCCAAATTGTTGCCTGCTAATAAAGCCATTAGTAGCAGCGACGAAGGCCGTCTCTCCAGCGAAGCTGCTTTAGCGTTTCTTTCACGTGTGGCTCTTTACGAAGGCACATGGGAGAAATTCCATAATGGCAGTCAAAATACCGAACGTACTAAATCTTTGCTCAATATTGCAGCGCAGGCAGCCTATGACGTGATGGAAGGTGGAACATTTGAGCTTTTCGCTCCTCAAGAATTGGGTACGGAAGCCTATAAGTATCTTTTCATCCTAGAGAATGAAAAGTCGAACCCTGCCAGTATCAATAAAACAGGTAATAAAGAGTATATCTTTACCCGGCGTCATGACCCCGTACTTAACTCTATTGGCTTCAATATCACACAGGGCCGTTTAGGTAATGCTCTGTACGTTACTCGCAAAATGGCTAATATGTATCTACAAAGTAATGGGTTACCTATCAACCCCCAAACGTGGAATTATACGAAGATAGATGATGAATATAAAAATCGCGACAACCGTATGAACAATCAGCTTATGGTGCCCGGACAAACCTACTGGGGGACAAACGGCGGACGTATCAACTGGACCGGTGATGCTGCCGAAATAGCCAATGCCTCGCATCGAAATTTCATACCTCAAACAGGAACGGGCTACTTCCCTCATAAGTGGTGCAGCGAGCGCGACGGAGTACCCACAGGTATGGAAGCCTATGACTTCCCTATCATTCGCTATGCCGAGGTGTTATTGAACTATGCCGAAGCCGTGTTTGAACGTGATGAGCAGATATCAGATGAAGACTTAGCTATCAGCCTGAACCTGACACGCAAACGCATCAATCCCGAAATGCCCGATCTGACCAACGACTTTGTTACGGCGAACAATTTGGATATGCGCACCGCATTGATGATCTGAAGCGTTGGAAGACGGCCGAAGACGAAATGCCGATGAATCTCACCGGTGTGAAGTGGGAAGGTACCGATTTTGAAAGCAGATGGCCCGATGCTTCTTTTAAAGACAAAGATGGTGAAGGTTGCATTATTCACGAAAAAGGACGCAACTGGCACGAAAAGCATTACTTGTTGCCACTGCCCACTGACCAACTTAAGCTGAACCCCAACTTGAAACAAAATCCGGGTTGGAACCAATAATCCATTCATCATTCATTAATAAAGTAATCGAATTATGACATACAAAAACATACTTCAAAAGGGTGCATTTGTTGCACTAATGACGGGTACCTTGGTAATGACCGTTTCGTGTAATGATGACGATGTATCCCCCGTTTTAGAAGAGAGAGTGCTTGTTAAGGAGATCAACCTTGAAGTGACTCCCGAACTGCCTCTGCTGATAGGCACTGATACTTTGATAAAATATACTGTGGGGCCCGATGAGGCTTTTAACAAAGAATTGGTATGGAAATCAACAGTGCCCGATGTAGCTACAGTAGATGCCGAAGGACGCATCACGGCAATAAGTGCAGGTAACACAGTCATTTCGGCCAGACCGGCTGTTGGTTATTCTACCACTTCGACCATCAATGTGAAGGTGGTAAACGAAATTATTCACATCACTGATATCAATCTTACTAACGAAGAGCTCGAAGTATTTGTTACCTCGACTTTGCCACTCACTTGGCAAACTACTCCGGCCGACCCCACTTATCCTGGGTTGATTTGGAAAAGTCTAACTCCTGATAAGGCTACCATCAATGAAAAAGGTGAAGTGAAGGGCGTGGCTGAAGGAACGGCACGTATCCAAGTTACCGCTACCGATGACAAGCATTTTACAAAAGAGTTTGAAATTAATGTGAAACCTATTATCTATATTGAAAGTATGGAATTCGTGAAGGAAGCCGATAAACTGGCTTTAGGCGAAACCTATACTCCGCAGATGAATGTAACACCTGCAGACGCCACATTGTCATATATCGCATGGGAAAGCAGTAAGCCCGATGTTGTGGAAGTTGACGAGAAAGGTCGATTCGTAGCGAAAGCTTATGGCAATGCTGTGATTACTGCTTTGGCTGATTATGGTGACGGTAAACCTATCAAAGCTACGATGAGTATTAACGTGAGTGAAGGTTTAATGAACGACCAATTTACTATTGAGAATATGTGGCAGCCATTCGGTAATTTTAACCACCGGGAATTTGAATGGATGAAGAATGACGGAATACTTCGCATCTTCCCCGGTGATGATAAGACTTACAAGGCTGTGCGAATTTGTCGTATCGGTGGATTTGGATTCAACGTAACTAATTATCCTATCCTGGCCTTTAAAGTGAAATTCCCTGAAAATGTATTCGAAACATCAACAAGTATGGAATGGTATCTCGACATTTGGGGTGGAAGTGGCATTACAGTAGCCGGTAAATATGGTGAAGATGCCGATAAAGGTAAAAATGCCATGACTGTGGTAGATTGTGGCGAATACAAAGTATTCTATGCCGACTTCACAAAGAAATTTTTAGGTAAAAACCAACAGTATATGCCTACTGCATTGACGAAGTATGACACGGTCGAACTTCAATTCTGGAAAATTTGGTATGAAGCCAATGAAACTGGCAGTATCTATGTGGATTGGGTGAAGACTTTCGAATCGGAACAAGAACTAAAAAATCTGATTAAGGTCGAAAGTACCGAATAATTGTGGAACAGTAACCGGAGGAAGGCAGGTTTGTTTTCCTCCGCCATTAACCGACTTCTCTGAAAACTGATTGAATAATAAAATGAAATTTGAATGTATGAAAAATCTGATTTATACCTTCGTGGGCAACATAGCGCTTGTGTTGTTGACCAGCTGCAGTGCCGAGTTCGAGAATGGAACTCCCGAACCGTGGCAACGCGAAATCAATCCTAATGAAAATTATGAGTATACCATCAAGCACCCTTGTTTGGTGAATACCGAAGCCGACTTTGAGCGCGCACGCCGTAAAGTGAATGAACGTGCTGAACCTTGGATTAGCGGTTGGCAAAGATTATGTGACAGCCGATTTGCCCAATTAAGTTACAACCCAAATCCACAAGAGGAAATTGTGCGTCACTCAAAAGGTGGAAACTTCAATACGGCTGCTTTTGACGCTGGTGCTGCTTATCAGTTGGCTTTACGCTGGAAAATTTCGGGAGATGAAGATTATGCCAAAGCGGCTATTAAAATTCTGAACGGATGGGCTAAAACTTGTAAGGGGGTGAATTATAAAACATGGCCTGATGACAGCCATCGCCTGCTTGCTGCCGGATTTATCGGTTACCAGTTTGCTGCTCCTGCTGAACTGATGCGCGACTATGAAGGTTGGAAAACCGAAGATTTCGAAATCTTCAAGAAATGGATAGATAAAACTTTCTATCCTATCTGCGATGATTTCTTAGATAACCACTTTAATTCTTCAGCCATTGCAGGTTGGATGAGTTGGGACCTGCCCGCCATGCTCACCATTCTTTCTATCGGTGTACTGAACGATGACGATGCCAAGATTAAACAAGCCTTGGAATTTTTCTACCACGGAAAAGGTATGGGGTGTATCGAGTGGTCGGTGAGAGGTATGCATGAAGACCCGGAGGGAAAAGTGAAAGGTAGGCATTTGGCACAGAGCCAAGAGATGGGTCGCGACCAAGGGCACGCTACTCTCAATGTAGGCTTGCACGCTTACTTCTGCCGCACGGCCTATAACATGGGAATTGATCTCTTCGCCTACAATGACAATATCATTCTCGATCTCTGCGAATACACGGCCAAGTATAACCTGACTTCGACCGAAGATGTGGAGATGCCTTTCGAACCTTATTATCACCCTAAATATGGCTGGCACGAGAAGGTTTCAGCCGATGGTAAGGGGCGTGCCCGTCCGGGATGGGAACTCCTTTATAACCACTATGCCAAGGTGAAAGGTATGAATGCACCCTATTCGCAAGCCTTTGCCGAAAAAGAACGTCCTGAAGGATATGGTGAGCGTGGCACTGCTGAAGCCGGCGATTTGGGATTTGGAACATTATTGTATACAGAAGAATAATTTTTTGAGCTTTTCCAACTGATTGCAAGGAGTTAAGAGGTTCGACTTCTTAACTCCCTGATACTATTCAATGAAACCCTCACAACTTTTTCCTTATGATAAATAGATTATTTTCTACCTTATTATTGTTTTCCTGCCTATTTGGTGGTTTGCCTCAAACAACAAAAGCACAAAACAACGAGTGGGAAAATCCCACCAAATATGAGTGGAACAAAGAGAAGCCACACGCTGACTTTCGCCTTTATGAGCGGACAGATGATGCTGTGAACGATAATCCACAAAAATCGTCTTGGCAATACTCGTTGAATGGTACGTGGAAATTTGTTTATGCTCCCTCTATCGCAGAAAGCATAAAAGATTTTTATTGTACAGATTTATCCGACAATGATTGGGATACAATTACTGTCCCTTCCAACTGGGAAATCCAAGGATTTGGTGAACCGATTATCCGTAACATTCAGTATGTGTTTTCACCTAATCCACCTTATATTGATGTAAACAATCCGGTAGGCACCTATCGACGCACATTTACAATTCCTCAAAATTGGCATGGGCGTGAAGTGTTGCTACACTTCGGTTCCATCAGCGGATACGCCCGTATTTATGTGAACGGACAGCAAGTCGGTATGACCAAAGCCTCCAAAACTCCGGCCGAATTTAATGTGACTAACTATCTGAAAGAAGGAGAGAATTTACTGGCAGTGCAGGTTTATCGTTGGCATGATGGTAGCTATATGGAAGACCAGGATTTTTGGCGACTGACCGGGATTGAGCGTGATGTATTCTTACAAGCTTACCCAAAACTGACTATTTGGGATTTCTTCTTAAAATCAGGTCTGGATGGCGCATATAAAAATGGTATATTCAATGCCACCGTAGATTTGCGTGAATTTACAGGCAACTATATAAAAAAAGGAACACTCAAACTGGAATTATTGGATAAAACCGGCAAAACAGTTTTGTCACAACAAAAGAAATTTAACGTAGAAGAAGAGTTTACCCGATTAGCTTTTTCGGGCGTCATAAAGAATGTTTCTAAATGGAATGCCGAAAAACCATCTCTTTATGATTGTGTCATCACACTTTTGGATGATAAAAACAAGCAGCTTGCAGTTACTGCCTATAAGACAGGTTTCAGAAAGATAGAAATAAAGAATGCCCAATTATTAGTGAATGGCGTTCCGACTTATATAAAGGGTGTCAACCGACATGAACATAACGACAGTTTGGGGCATACTCAAACTCGTGAAATTATGATGAATGACCTGAAGCTGATAAAGCAACTGAATATGAACGCCGTTCGTACCAGTCATTATCCCAATCATCCGTTGTTTTATAAATTATGCGACCAATATGGCATTTACATTGTAGATGAAGCTAATATTGAAACCCACGGAATGGGATCAGTTCCTTATTTCAAAGATACCATTCCACATCCTGCTTATCGTCCCGAATGGTATGCAGCCCATGTAGACCGTATCACTCGAATGGTAGAAAGAGATAAAAACCATCCATGTATCATTGGCTGGTCATTAGGCAATGAATGTGGTAATGGACTCGTATTCCATGATGAATATAAACGCCTGAAAGAATACGATCCAAGCCGTTTTGTACAGTTCGAACAAGCTTGGGAAGATTGGAATACAGATATTGTATGTCCGATGTATCCTAATATGTGGAAAATAACGGAATATGCCAAGTCCGGTAAACAGCGTCCGTTTATCATGTGTGAGTATGCTCATGCCCAGGGGAATAGCAATGGAAATTTTAAAGACCTTTGGGATGTTATTTATGACAGTCCTAATTTACAAGGTGGCTTTATCTGGGATTTTATGGATCAAGGATTTAAAATGAAGACAGAACCGAGAGACGGACGTACCTACTGGATGTACAATGGCAAAATGGGAAGTTATAAATGGTTGGAAGATAAGAAAGGGGAACTGAATACAGGAACCGATGGTTTAATCTCCGCTAATGGTATTCCCAAGCCGCAAGCGTATGAAGTAAAGAAAGTCTATCAGTACATTCAGTTTAATGCGAAAGATTTGAGTAAAGGAATTATTTCAATTAGAAACCGTTATGATTTTACCAATCTGAATGAATATGCTTTCACTTGGGAAGTATTTAAAAACGGAGAGAAATTCTCTACAGGAAATTTTAATGTTGAATTAAAACCCCATGCGGAAAAAGAGGTGCGATTGAATCTTCCAGTTATTCCAGAAGATGGAAATGAATATTTTCTCAACCTCTATGCCTATACAAAGGTTGCTACCGATTTAGTTCCCGTACATCATGAAGTAGCTAAAGAGCAGATAAAATTGAATAAGAGCAGTTTCTTTACTTCTCTTCCGGCTTGTTCGGGTAAGTTGTCTTATGAAACGAAAGACCATATTTTATCTTTCAAATCAGGTGCTGTCTCTGGCAAGATTGATTTGAAGAAAGGTGTTTTATTTAATTATACAATAAATGACAAACAACCCATCAAGCAATATCCGGAACCAGCCTTTTGGCGTGCTCCGGTTGATAACGACTTCGGCAATAAAATGCCAGCTTTGGCAGGTGTTTGGCGGACAGCTCATGTCAACCGTTATGTGAAGAATGTAATAATAGACGAGAAGAATGAAAAAGGATTGTCCATAAAGATTGATTGGATATTAAGTGATATTCAGGTTCCTTACACAATAGAATATTTAATACGTAATAATGCATCTATTATCGTGACAGGAAGCATTGACCTGACAGGGACGAGACTTCCCGAACTTCCCCGTTTTGGTATGCGGATGGAATTGCAACACCCCTATGAGAATCTGACTTATTACGGAAGAGGGCCTTTTGAAAACTATATCGACCGCTATTCAAGTTCATTCATCGGACGTTATAATGATAAAGTGGAAAATCAGTTTTACTGGTATATTCGTCCGCAGGAAACCGGCAACAAAACAGATGTCCGCTGGCTATCTTTACTGGATAACGAAGGACAAGGAGTGAAAATAACAGGTCTGCAACCTATCGCATTCTCTGCTTTGCATTTCTCACCGGAAGACCTTGATCCGGGGTTGACTCGAAAGATGCAGCATACTATTGATATTGTTCCTCAAAAGAATATTTTCTTGCATATAGATCTGAAACAAAGAGGACTTGGAGGAGATAATAGCTGGGGGATGTATCCGCATAATGAATATCGTTTACTCGATAAGAAGTATAGTTATAGTTATATGATCGAGTTGATAGACTGATAAATAATTTAAATAGCATTGAGTAAATGCAATTGCCTCTTCGTATTTGTCTATAAACTTATAGCAAATATGAAGAGACAATTCTTATTATTTATATTTATCACTTGTGCGGTTGTCACGAATGTGCAGAGTGCAAACCAAAGTATAAATGGAACTTACAATATTTTAAATTATGGCGCAGACACACTGAATGTCTGTACACAAGCCATAAACAATGCTATTGAGAGTGCCTACCGAAATGGCGGTGGGAAAGTGATAATTCCTGCCGGAAGATTCCGGTCGGGTACTATTTTTCTGAAAGACAATATCGAATTACACTTATCGGGTGGAGCCATATTGGAAGCTAGTGACGATTATTCAGATTTTCCTCTTATACCGCCTACTACCTATCGTTCATTGAAAGATGCCGGTGGATGGTCTGCATTAATCTATGCCGAAAAGGTGAATCATATAAGTATCACAGGAAAAGGAACGATTGATGGCAAAGGGAAAGGGAGAAAGGGACGTGTTCAGGGAGTTGCAGGAGATTGCAATGGACGACCGCGTAATATTCTTCTAATATCTTGCAAGAATGTATCTGTCTCGGGTGTGACGATGCTTAATTCTGCCATTTGGAACCAACATTATCTGGATTGTGAAGATGTGACCGTTACAGATATCAGAGTTTTTAATCATGCCAACGGCAACAATGATGGTATCGACATTGATGGCTGTCGCAGATTTATATTGTCTGATAGCGTTATTGACTCCGATGATGACGGTATTGTTCTAAAAAGTACTGGTATTGCTCCTTGTGAGGATATTGTAATAACTGATTGCATCGTCAGCAGTTTTGCCAATGCAATAAAATGCGGAACGGAATCCACCGGTGGCTTTCGCAATATTCTTATTTCCGATTGCATAGTGAAACCAAGCCGTTCTGAAGGCGAACGAGTTATCAAATCAACTCCTACCGGTATAACAGCAATATCTCTGGAAGTAGTCGACGGTGGAGTGATGGAAGGCGTAACCGTTAATAATATATTGATTGAAGGTACGGAATGTCCACTGTATATACGTTTGGCTAATAGAGGACGCAAGCATATCAGTAGCGCTCCTATTCCCCCAATAGGCGTGATGCGGAACATCCAAATTAGTAATATCACTGCCTACGGTACTGGAAACTTCTGTTCTTCTATTACCGGTATTCCCGAACGTAAAATAGAGAATATCTACTTAAATAATATCCGTTTTGTGAATAAAGGAGGTTTGGCAAAGGGGAACTTTCTGACAAAAGAACTTGTAGAAGGAGTACGGCATGATATGGCTAAAAGTATGTATCCGGATAAATATTGGGCTTCTTTCAAGGATATTATTGAGGATGAAAAAGGCTATCCGCAGCCTACAGTATGGCGCAATCTTCCCAGCTATGGCCTGTTTATCAGAAATGTAGAGACTTTGGAGTTGAGCAATGGAACGTTCTCTTCAGAAAAGCCGGAACCTCGTAATCCTATTATTGCAGTGAACGTAGATAAGCTGTATTTGCACCAAATAAATGCCGGGCAAAACTCATCCTCCGAGGTACTTTTACATAAAGTGCCGGACATTGATGCAGATCCGTCATTGAAGGTTCGTATCGAAAAGTAATTTAAGCAATATATTGGATGAGGCTTTAGAATGCTAAAAATCAATACTCATGTATCTTGTTTCTGTATAAACTTTAATGGATAATTTAAATTGTATTGAGGAAATGTGTATCTTTGTCTTTGAAAAACTTATAATATGTGATATTACTAAGACAGATAAGTTTGATACGTTTAATAAGAAAGAATTGTTAGCAGGTGAGAAGCACGATTAAATATCTGATATTCTTAATAATATGCTTGGTTTGTAGTATAAATATACAAGCCCAGAGTTATACTTTCCGTAATCTTGTTATGTCCGACGGCTTGTCCGGTTTGCTAGTGAATGCTATTTATAAAGATTCGGAAGGATTTGTATGGCTCGGCACAGATAACTGTCTCGACCGTTTTGATGGAGTGAAAATACGACATTTTGAGTTTCGGAGTATCGAATCCGGAATGAAAAAACGAGTAAATTGTATTGTAGAAACAGATAATAATCAGCTTTGGGTGGGAAATGGTGTCGGACTTTGGCGCTTAAACCGTACGGGTGTACAGCTAGAGAGAATCGTTCCCGAGAAGATCGATTTTTCAGTCAATGCCTTGTTGGCTGATAAAGATATCCTTTATATTGGTACGGAAAAAGGGTTGTTTATTCAGAAAGACGGTCAATTGCAACAGATATTGACAGATAGGAATATGTTGGCCGCTTGCAACAGGATTATGGATCTTTGCCTGAATGAAGATAAAACTGTTTTATGGTTGGCTACTGTGAAAGGGTTGTTTGCTTATTCATTGAGGGATGGGAAAATGGCCTCCTGGCACTTCCGGGAGAATGTGCCTGAAGCCGATTACTTCCGTTGTATAACCCGTATCGGTGATACCCTTTATTTGGGAACAATGAGTCAGGGGGTAGTACGTTTCGATATAGGGAAGAAAACTTTCTCTCATACAGTGTCATTGGGATGTGATGTTATCTCTGATATTTCCAGTGATGGGAAAGAAACTGTATATATAGCTACAGACGGTAATGGCGTTCACTTCCTTTCTCATAAAGAACAACAGGTAATGCGTCGTTTTTATCATGATGTGAATGATAAAGAAGGGATTCACAGTAATTCTATCTACTCATTACTTGTAGATGATAGAGGAGCAGTTTGGGTTGGACATTTTCAAGCAGGATTGGATTATTCACTTTATCAAAATGGTCTTTTCCGTACTTATGCTTACCCGCCTCAATTTAATTCTACTAATCTTTCTATCCGTTCTTTTGTGAATAGAGGAAAAGAAAAGGTTATCGGTTCACGCGATGGTTTGTTCTATATCAATGAGTCTATAGGAGTAGTAAAGAGTTTTGTAAAACCTGTCTTGACTTCCGATCTGATACTGACAACCTGTTTTTATCAAGGAGAATATTATATCGGTACATACGGTGGAGGTATGATGGTACTCAATCCGGAAACATTATCTCTTAATTATTTTGCTCAAGGTGATACTGAACTGTTTCAAAGAGGGCATGTGTTCTGTGTGAAACCCGATACAAAAGGAAATCTTTGGATAGGTACTTCGCAAGGATTATACAGTTATAACGGACGGACAAAGCAGATCAAACATTTTTCCAGTGCTAATTCTCAATTGCCGGAGGGTAATGTTTATGAAGTTAACTTTGATTCTACCGGTAAAGGATGGATTGCTACAGAAACAGGTATGTGCATTTATGATCCTGCCTCTCAAAGTTTGCGTTCCAATGTATTTCCGGAGGGATTCGTTCATCGGGATAAAGTGCGTACCATCTACGAAGATGCTGAACACAATCTCTATTTTATCCGTGAGAAAGGGAGTCTGTTTACATCTACTTTAACGATGGATCGTTTCTGGAATCGCTCTATCTTTTCTACTCTTCCGGACAATTCGCTGATGTCTGTTATAGAAGATAACCAAGGTTGGCTGTGGGTGGCTTGCAATGACGGGTTGTTGCGTATCAAAGAAGAAGGGGAGGAGTATGATGCTTTCACCTTCAATGATGGAGTGCCGGGACCAACTTTTACGAATGGAGCCGCTTATAAAGATGAAAAAGGACTATTGTGGTTTGGTAACACCAAAGGACTGATTTATGTCGATCCGAAACGTGTGGACGAAGTGCGTGGCAAGGTTCGTCCGATTGTATTTACCGATATACTGGCTAATGGCGTACCTTTTACCAGTTCCTCTTTGAAATACAACCAGAATAATTTGACTTTCTGTTTCACAGATTTCGCCTATGGTCTGCCATCTGCCTTACTATATGAATATCGATTGGAGGGAGTGGACAAAGACTGGAAATTATTGGCTGCACAGAACGAAGTCTCTTATTACGGACTTTCTTCCGGAACTTATACTTTCCGGGTACGTCTTCCGGGAAATGAGCAATCGGAAGCTATCTGTCAAGTGACAGTACGCCCTATGATACCTTGGTGGGGATGGGTACTTTCCATTTTATTAATCGTAGGAATTATAGCCTTTATACGGTATTATGTCTGGAAACGTATGCGTCGTTTGCTTGCTTCCTCTGTTTCGTCGATTTCGGCATCAACGGAGGAGGAAATGCAACAGAGAGAACAATCTGTAGAACATTCGGAAGTAATTTCAGAGCAACAATCTTCCACTGTTGAAGAGAAATATAAGACCAATAGACTGACCGAAGAGGAATGTAAAGAACTTCATAAGAAACTGGTGGCTTATGTAGAGAAAGAAAAGCCATATATCAATCCCGACTTAAAAATGGGGGACATGGCGTCTGCATTGAATACTTCTTCACATTCATTATCGTATCTTTTGAACCAGTATCTTAATCAGTCTTACTATGACTTCATCAATGAATACCGTGTTACCCAATTCAAAAAGATGGTAGCGGATAGCCAATATTCCCGCTATACTTTGACTGCACTGGCAGAACTTTGTGGTTTTAGTTCGCGTGCTTCTTTCTTCCGTTCATTTAAAAAGAGTACGGGAGTTACTCCGAATGAATACATCCGTAGTATCGGAGGTATTGCCAAGGAAGAATAAGTACTTCTTTCATTGGTTTCATGTACATCATTCACATCTATCTA
>OHES01000959.1_pt1 | contig 15564 bp, 8 predicted proteins | sample 1567371 | NCBI WGS metagenome assembly OHES01 (sample SAMEA3879533, study PRJEB24766) | human gut metagenome | biome: human-associated habitat; feature: feces | place: USA | collected 1985/1987 | reverse complement strand
TACGTCAAGACCGCATATGCAGGATCGCCCCTGCAATACCACTTCGGGCGCACCACACACCAGCTTTACGGCTCGAAATGGGGCATCGTCGGGCTGGGCAACATCGGACGCAGCGTCGCCCGCGTCGCCGAAGCGCTGGGATGCCGCATCGCCTATACCTCGACCTCGGGCGTCGTGCGCGAGGAACCCTATCCCGAAAAGCCGCTCGACGAACTGCTCCGCTGGTCGGACATCGTGTCGATCCACGCTCCCTTGAACGACCGCACGCGCGGCCTCGTCGGAGCCCGGGAATTGGCCCTGATGAAACCTTCGGCCCTATTGATCAACGTAGCCCGAGGTGGCATCGTCGATGAGCAGGCCCTCGCCGATGCGCTCGACAACAAGCGGCTGGCCGGTGCCGGAATCGATGTCTTCTCGCGCGAGCCGATGTCGCCGGACAACCCCCTGCTGCGTGTAACAGACCCCGACCGGTTGCTGCTCTCGCCCCACACGGCCTGGGCCCCGGTCGAAGCACTCGAAACATTGGTCGGCTGCATCGAACGGAATATCGAAACCTTTTTGGCCGAACAGCGATAGTAAGACGCCGCCGAAGCGACCGAATGAGAAAACCCCGGACTGAACTTAAGTTCAGTCCGGGGTTTTCTTCGATTTTTCTGTTATGAATCAAACAATTCCGATGCGCACCGGTCCGCGAGCCCTGGCAGCCTCGTAATCCGCATCGGTAAATGTATAAGTCCATTCCACGACGTATTTATCCCCCTCTTCATAAGCCTTGTAAACATAACGATCGGGATCCTGCAAACTTTTCGGAACCGCAACTTCTCCGAGTCCCGACGGATAATAATTTTCCATATAACAGTAAATTATAACTCCTTCTGTAAAAGAATCGTAGATAACATGAGTTTCTCTTCCGTCGAGAAAAGTCTGCAAATCCACGGGCGAAGGTCCTTCCAATTCTTTTACAGCCCGCTCTCCATACTTTATTCCCTGGGATCTCGTGATGCACCCCTCTACATAGAAATATTCGATCCTATGATTGCACCTATTCTCCCACACGAACCGGCTGACATAGGACGAATAGGTTTTATCGTCGCTGTCATTGCAACTTACAAGAGAGCACAGCACGACGCAAATCATCCACAAATAAAGAATCTTTCTCATAATTTAAATTCAGGCTGATTTGACTTCATTATAAAAGTAATAGATAATATTCGAAAATACAACTTCGTTTCTTGAATCTTTTAAGAAAATTCCCGGAAATCGAATCCGACTTCCGGGAAGAATCAAATGCCTGATATTCCTAAAAATTAAATTTCCCCAAGCGTAATATGCACCGCACCCCGGGCTTTCGCCGCCTCGTAATCGGCATTGGTGAAAGTATAAACCCAAACCAAAGCCAGACTACCGTTTTTCTCCTTATTTACCAAAGTATAGCGCTGCACGTCCTGCAAACCCTTTGGCACAGCGGAATTACCCGACCCCGACGGGTCGTAGTTTTCCATATATGCATACGTTTCGCCATCGACGACAAACTGCTCATACCACAGCCCCATCTTTCGGTCCTCAATATAGTCCGACAAACCTTCCGGTGAGCCGGACACCCGCACGGAAACATACTTTCCACGATTAATCCCGTCATGCCACCGATACCCTCCTTCTACATAAAAGAAATCGATTCGATAATCGCTCTCATTTTTCCATTCGATCCAATATTCATCGACCGGTTCGACCTGCTTCTCGTCGTCGCCACAACCGCTCGAAAAGATCAATGCCGAAAGCGCCGCAACGCAACAGATAAACTTTTTCATAGGCATTAAATTAAAATTCAAAAAAATACCCTTCACGAATATAACATCATTTATGAAAAATACAAAATATTCGGGAATAAATCCTCCCGAATCCTCTAAAAAAGATTTGCACTGAAAAACAGATGTTTTTCAGTGCAAATCAAAATCAATATAGAATCCGCTCTATATCATCTATAAGAGTTCCCCTACTTAAATTTCACCAGCGAATGTCCTGTCATGGCTTCGGGCTTTTCGAGCCCCATCAGGTCGAGGACCGTAGGCGCTACGTCGGCCAGGATACCGTCGCGGACCGTTTTCACGCGGTCGGAAACCACGACGATCGGCACCGGATTGAGCGAATGGGCCGTATTGGGCGTGCCGTCGGCATTGACCGCATTGTCGGCGTTGCCGTGATCGGCGATCTGCACGACCTCGTACCCGTTGCGAAGGGCCGCCTCGACGACTTTGGCCACGCACGCATCGACAGCCTTCACCGCTTTCTCGATCGCCTCATAAACTCCCGTATGCCCCACCATATCGCCGTTGGCGAAATTCAGGCAGATGAAATCGTATTTCTGCCTGTCGAGTGCCCCGACCAGCTTGTCGGCCACCTCGTAAGCGCTCATCTCGGGCTGAAGGTCGTAAGTCGCCACCTTCGGAGAAGCGACCAGAATGCGGTCCTCGCCCTCGAACTCCTCCTCGCGGCCTCCGTTCAGGAAGAAGGTCACATGAGCGTATTTCTCCGTTTCGGCGATACGGAGCTGCGAAAGCCCCTGCCGGGCGACATACTCGCCAATCGTGTCGGCCACGTTCTCCTTGTCGAACAGGATATGCAGCCCCTCGAACTTGGCGTCATAGGGCGTCATACAGCAATAGTAGAGCGGCAGCGTGTGCATGCCCTGCTGCGGCATATCCTCCTGTGTGAGTACGATGGTCAGCTCCTTGGCCCGGTCGTTCCGGTAGTTGAAGAAGATCACCACGTCGTTCGGCCGGATCATACCGATCGGATTGCCGTCCTCGTCGATCCGCACGACGGGCTTCACGAACTCGTCGGTCACCCCTTCGTCGTACGACTTCTGCATCGCCAGCGCCATATCGGACGAATGTTCGCCCTTGCCCTCGACCAACAGGTCGTAGGCCACCTTCACACGCTCCCAACGCTTGTCGCGGTCCATCGCGTAATAACGGCCTACGATCGAGGCCACGACGCCCGTCGATCGTTCCCGCATGTGCTTTTCCAGTCGTTCGATGAATCCCTTGCCGCTGTACGGATCGGTATCGCGGCCGTCCATAAAGCAATGCACGTAGGTACGTTCGATGCCGTATTTATCGGCGATGTCCGTCAATTTGAGCAGATGATCCAGCGACGAGTGCACTCCGCCGTCCGAAACCAGTCCCATCAGGTGCACGCTCACCCCGTTCGATTTGGCGTATTCGAACGCCTTCACGATTTCGGGATTCTTCAGAATCGAATCGTCGCGGCAGGCCCGGTTGATCTTCACCAGATCCTGATAGACTACCCTGCCCGCACCGATATTGAGGTGCCCCACCTCCGAATTGCCCATCTGCCCATCGGGCAGGCCGACGTTTTCGCCGTCCGTACGCAACTGCGCATGAGGGTATTTACGGGTCATTTCCGAAATATAGGCAGGATGCACCTGTGCGATGACATCCCCCTTCTGTCCGTCGCCGATGCCCCAACCGTCGAGGATCATCAGCAATACTTTGCGATTACTCATCCGAAACATTACTTTACTTGTTCCACAATCAGTTCTACGGCCTTGTCGATAGCCGCCTGGATGCCATCGGGGTTCTTACCGCCCGCCGTCGCCAGGAAAGGCTGTCCGCCGCCGCCGCCGTTGATGGCTTTGGCCGCCTCGCGCACCACGACACCGGCATTGACTCCCTGCGCCACGATATCGTCGCCCAAAGCGACGGTGAGCGTCGGCTTGCCGTCATTGATCGATCCGATCACCAGTACGATATTCTTCGAACGCGAACGCACGGCGAAAGCGAGGTCCTTGATGAAATCCGGCCGGCGATCGGTCTGCGTAGCCATCAGTCGCATCCCGCCACGCTCGGGCGTAGAATCGACGATCTTCGCGGCCCACTCGGCCACCTGTTCGCGGCGGATGGCCTCCATCTCGTGCTTCAAAGCCTCGTTGCTCTCCATGATCTTCTTGATCGACTGAAGAATCTGCGGGTTATTGAGATAATCGGCCACGTTGCGCATCGTATCTTCGGCCGCATAGATCACCTCCTCGGCCTTCGCCCCCGTCGTGGCCTCGATACGTCGTACACCGGCGGAAATGGCGCTTTCGTTCAGGATCTTGAAGAACCCGATATTACCCGTAGCGCTCACGTGAGTACCGCCGCACAACTCGACCGAGGTGCCGAAGCGCACCATACGCACCCGGTCGCCGTATTTCTCGCCGAAGAGCATCATCGCCCCGGCCGCTGCAGCCTCTTCCTTGGTGGCATCGCGCTTCTCCTCGAGGGGATAGTTCGCGCGAATGGCACGATTGACCAGTTGCTCGACCCGGCGCAGCTCCTCGTGCGTCACCTTCTGGAAGTGCGAGAAGTCGAAGCGCAGGTATTCGGGCGTCACGAGCGAGCCTTTCTGCTCGACGTGCGTACCGAGCACCTTGCGCAGCGCTTCGTGCATCAGGTGCGTCGCCGTATGGTTGTTGGCAGCCGCCTGACGTTTCTCCGGATCCACGACGGCCATGAAGGTCGCCTCGGGATTTTCGGGCAGTTGGGTAACGATATGGATAATCAGGCCGTTCTCCTTCTCGGTAGCCACGACCGGGATCCGTTCGTTGGCGGTTTCGATATAGCCGATATCGCCGATCTGACCGCCGGAATTGCCGTAGAACGGAGTGCGGTCGAACACCAACTGGTAGGAAACGCGTCCTTTGGAGGACACACGGCGGTAGCGGGCGATCTTCACCTCGGCGCTCAGCGTGTCGTAACCGATGAACTCGCTCTGCTTGATATGGATCAGCTCCTTCCAGTCGTCGGTATCGACCGCAGCAGCGTTGCGCGAACGCTCCTTCTGCGCCTGCAGCTCCTTCTCGAAGGCCTCCAGATCCACCTCGATCCCCTGTTCGCGGGCGATCAGCTCCGTCAGGTCGATCGGGAATCCGTAGGTATCGTACAACAGGAAAGCGTCCTTGCCGGAAATGCGTTCGCCGCCGCTCTTGCGAACCTCGGCCATCACGCCGTCCAACAGGTTGATGCCCGTAGCGAGCGTACGCAGGAAGGAGCTTTCCTCCTCCTCGATCACCTTCTCGATCAGCGTCTGCTGGGCCTTGAGCTCGGGGAACTGCCCGCCCATCTGATCGACCAGACCGGCCACCAGACGGCAGATGAAGGGCTCGTTGAAGCCCAGGTAGGTATAGCCGTAGCGGACGGCGCGGCGCAGAATGCGGCGGATCACGTAGCCCGCCTTCACGTTCGAAGGAAGCTGTCCGTCGGCGATCGAGAACGAAATGGCACGCAGGTGGTCGGCGACCACGCGCATAGCCACGTCGCACTTCTCATCCGCACCGTACGTTTTGCCAGACATGGCGGCGATGCGCTGGATCGTAGGTTGGAACACGTCGGTATCGTAATTCGACTTTTTCCCTTGCAGAATCATGCAGAGGCGTTCGAAACCCATGCCCGTATCGATACAGTTGGCCGCCAGGGGTTCGAGCGAACCGTTCGCCTTGCGGTTGAACTGCATGAAGACCAGGTTCCAGATCTCGATCACCAGCGGGCTGCCCTGATTGACCATCTCGCGGCCCGGCACGGCGGCAATCTCCGACTCGTCGCGCAGGTCGTAGTGGATCTCGCTGCAAGGTCCGCAAGGGCCTACGTCGCCCATCTCCCAGAAGTTGTCGTGCTTGTTGCCGCGGATGATGTGATCCGCAGGCAGGTATTGCAGCCAGATGTCGTAGGCCTCCTGGTCGAACGGCACCCCGTCTTCGGGACTTCCCTCGAACACGGTAGCGTACATGCGGCTCTTGTCCAGTCCGTACACCCCGGTCAGCAGCTCCCAGGCCCAGCCGATCGCCTCCTTCTTGAAGTAGTCGCCAAACGACCAGTTGCCCAGCATCTCGAACATCGTGTGATGGTAGGTGTCATGGCCGACCTCCTCCAGGTCGTTGTGCTTGCCCGACACGCGCAGGCACTTCTGCGTATCGGCGGCCCGGGGATAGGGACGGGGAATATTCCCGAGGAAAATGTCCTTGAACTGGTTCATACCCGCGTTGGTGAACATCAACGTCGGGTCGTTTTTCACCACCATCGGTGCCGACGGTACGATCACATGGTCCTTCCCTGCGAAGAAATCGAGGAAAGCCTGACGAATTTTGTTGGATTCCATATACTGTGTTTTCAATTCTTTGCGTTGTTCATAAGACACACTCCGCAGATTCCGGCTGCCTGTGCTCAGGCTGTCATCCGCTCGAATCCGCGAAACTTAAAGAAGTTACAAGATTGCAAAATTACATATTTTACCTTAATTTTGCATCACTTCCAAGGAGTTTTTCAGATCATGGCACGAAAAAAGCAGACGTTCGATCCCCACGCCCTGACCCGTGAGGTGGTTTCGGCCACTCATGAGGTGGTCACGGTCCCGTTCCGCCTGCGCACCTACCGTGTCATTCGCAAAATCCTCATCATCTTCATCGCAGTATCGATCGTCAACGTCGTCTTCGCGAATGTCTTCTACACGCCGAAAATGTACCGCATCCTGCGCGAAAATTCGGAGCTGGTCTTCAAATACCGGCTCCTTCAGGACAAGATCCGCGCGGAGCAGCGTAAACTGGACGAAATACACCACCGCGACAACTTCGTTTACCGGGCTTTGTTCTCGGCCGACACCCTGAATATCGGAGGGATCTACACCCCCTATCCGGCGTCCAAATACGCGGCTCTGGCGGGCGACGAATACGCCCCGCTGATGATCGGCACGTGGCAGCAGCTCGACGCTTTCGGCCGCCAGCTCTACCGTACCTCCGTTTCGTTCGACGAGTTGCAAATCCTGGCCAAGAACAAGGAGAACATGTCCACGGCGATCCCGGCCATCTGGCCCATCGACCGTCAGGCCCTGCGCCACGGCATCGAGCCGTTCGGCTACCGCAACCACCCGATCTACCACCGACGCATCCTGCACAAAGGCATCGACCTGGCGGCCAACATCGGCAACAACGTCTATGCCACGGGCGACGCGACGGTACAGTCCACCGACCTGGGACAGCCCCGCAGAGGCTACGGCAAGCAGATCCTCCTGAACCACCAGTACGGCTACCAGACCCGCTACGCCCACCTGAGCCAGATCTTCGTCAAACCCGGCGAGAAGGTCGTGCGCGGACAACTGATCGGCAAGGTCGGCAACACGGGCGGCGTGACCGGCCCCCATCTGCATTACGAGGTGATCCACATGGGACAGGTCGTCAATCCGATCAACTATTTCAACCGCAATATGACCAACGAGGAGTACGAGCGCCTGATGGAACAGATGCAGGAGCTCAACCTCGATACCTTCGACGAATAACATGGCAAGAACCCGCAGACCGATCAAATACGCCACACCGCGCACGCCCAAACAGAAGGCGATCCGCATCACGTTTCACGTACTGGTGTGGTTCGGCGCAGCCATCCTCTACTACGTCGGGTTCTCGCTCTTCTTCGACACGCCCGTCGAATACGAGCTCAAGCACTCCACCGATCAGTTGAGGGACGAATACACCCGGCTCGAAGCCCGCTACGACTCGCTGCGCACGGTGATGGAAAATGTTTCCGAACGCGACCGCAACGTCTTCAACATCCTTTTCGAATCCGATCCTTACGATTTCGACACCGAATATGAAACCAAGCGGCTCGCAACGTACGAAAGCCTGCTGGACAAATCCGACCGTCAGATCATCCTGGAACTCAAAGAGAAGGTCAGACAATCCGAAGCGACGCTGACCAAGCTCAACGAATCGTACCTCGAACTGCAACGTCTGCTGGATACGGTCGGCGACGGCCGCAACCGGATTCCGGCCATACAGCCCGTTATCAACCAGCAGCTCACGCTGCTTACCGCCTCCTACGGCATGCGCATCCATCCCTTCTACCGCACCCTGCAATCCCATCAGGGCGTCGATTATACGGTGCCCGAAGGTTCGCGCGTCTTCGCCACGGCGGACGGCCGCGTGAAGGAGATCGCCTCGCGCTCCACAGCGGGACGTACCATCGTCATCGACCACGGCAACGGTTACGAAACTTCGTACAGTCACCTGCTGGCGGTCAATGTCCGCCGCGGGCAGGAGGTCCGTCGCGGCGACATCATCGGACTTTCGGGCAACACGGGACTTTCGATCGCACCCCACCTGCATTACGAGGTGCGGCACAACGGCATGCGCGTCGATCCGATCCACTATTTCTTCATGGAACTGTCGCCCGTCGAGTACCAGCGGATCATCCGCCCAGTCGGGCATGCAGTCCTTCGACTAATTTTTCGAATCGCGAATGAAAAAAGAAACGGCTATCTATCCCAGCCACCGCAAATTGCTGGGCACGACGCTCGCCGCAGCGATCATGGCGGCACTCTCCTGCCTGCTCGTCATCGTACAGCCGCACGGGACGTTCGGGCTGGTCATCGGCATCGCAGGATTGATCTTCTTCGGGGGAGGCTTCTGCATCTTATTTATCATGCTGCTGAAAAATTTTTTTCGAAGCAAGCCGACCCTGTTGCTGACTCCGGACAGTCTGCGGATTTACGTACCGGCAAAAGGGATATACATCACGATCGAGTGGCAGCGCATTGCGGATTTCAGCGTATTCCGAACCTACGGGCAGAAATTCATCCGGATCGAACTCCACGATCCCGACCGGGCGATCGACGAGGAGAAAAACCGGATTGCCAAAGAGCTTATGCGCTGGCAAATGAAATACTTTGGATCCCCCTACGCAATCACGGCTTCAACAGTCGATATCGGCACGGCGGAACTCGAAAAAATCCTGCGGGAGTATTTACAGGCATCCCGCGAAAAATCCGTTGTGAACTGACCGACCCTCCCGCAAAAGCGGTTCTCCGAGCCGATCCCGCATATCGTCGGAAATACGCTCGCACCGTCCGTCAATGAATCAGATCAAGATATGAGGCGCTCTATGGCCGGTATTTACAGGCTGCAAACTGATTTTCCGAACGTGATTATACACTTTCATATACACCTCTTCGGGAGCACAGTGGCCCAGACTCCCTCCGAAAAGAGGATTCAGGGACAGAATTATGAACGCGGGCACCAGCCGCGAAAAGCGATCGTCGGACAAGGGGCAGATTGAAAATGTAATCGCCTTTCCGAAAAGACGACACGGAGAAAATCGCTGCGACATGCCCGCGTCAGCGTTTGCAGATCTCGCGGAAATCGCAATAGCGGCAGGTATGCTCGGCATCCTCGCATTGACGGAACGGAATCGCCGGATCGAACATCTCGGCGAGGGTTTCGCGCAACAGCCGTTCGAAAGGCTCGCGGTATTCGGAATAGCGTACGCCCGTGCGCCCCAACTCCCGATCGACGAGCCGGGACGAATAGTCGTCCCGGTGCATGGCCCGCACGTAATAGAGCGTCGGCTCGGCATCCACCCCCCGCGAATGGAAAAGCATCATCGAATAGAGCAACGTCTGTAAAATATTGGATTGACGCTGTTTGGCCTCTCCACGAAAGAGCGCTTCGACCCCCTGGAAATCGAGGTGCGGTTCGCCGGTCTTATAGTCCACGACCCGCAGCGTACCGTCCGGCAGGCGGTCGATCCGGTCGGCCAGGCCCCCGAAGACCACACGCAGGGATTTTCCGGCGCTTTCGAACGCAAACTCCTGCCCGATCCGCTCCTCGAGTCCTTCGACCGTAAAATCGTCATGCGCGGCGTCGTAAGGCAATACGCCGCCCCGAATATAGCGGATTACAATATCTTTGACCAACAACAGATTACCGTTATAATCCTCAACCGTCGCTTCAACATCCTGCAAATAGTTTTCATTGATGGCCGCAACTACCGCCTTCTCCACTTCGGACGAACGAGTCAGCGCACGCAACGCCTCTCCGCAGCCGGTCTTCCCGACAAAGGGAGCATAGAGCCGCTGCAAAGCCGCATGGAGAATCGTACCGAACATCGGTGCATCGACCTCCTCCGAAATCTCGTTGTCCGGCTCCAACCGGGCCACGGAGTGAAAATAGAAGCGCAGGGGACAAGCCACATACCGGAAAAAAGCCGTAGGCGACAGCCGCACGGGATCGTCCGGCGCGAGGAAGCGAGCCAACTTTTCGGCGGTTTCCCCTTGCTTGGGGACCTCGATCGGCGGGGTTTCCATCCGATTGACATCGATACCGACCTCCCGGCGGAGGATCTCGAAGGGAGTTTCGTACTCCAGTTGATAGATGTAACGGCTCTGTTCGCCGGTGGTCTTGTCATCGGCATGAGCGCAATAGAGCATCCGCACGTTCTCGGCCCGTTGCAGCAAACGATAAAAATAGTAGGCGTAAACCCCCTCGTGATGCTCCGGCGTAGGCAAGGCATAAGCCGCCCGCAGGTTGTAGGGAATGAACGAAGTACCGGTCACGACACTGCCTGGAAAGTTGTCGTCGTTCATCGAGAGCAAAATGACGTTGCGGAAATCGAGGTTGCGGGTTTCGAGGATACCCATAACCTGAATTCCCTCCAAAGGCTCTCCCTCGTAAGGAATACGCAGGGTTTGCAGATGTCGGCGAAGAAGTGAAGTATAGATCGATATAGATAATTCTATTTCACAATTATTCAGTGAATTGCGAAGTTTTATCACCTCTTCGGAAATGACGTTCAGGAACTCTACGCGGCGGCGTGCCTCCGTATCTTCGTAAGGCATCCGGGCAATCTGCGCGATCACCGCCAGCAGGTAGTCCGAAAATCCGCGCCACCCCTCGACGCTCCGGAACAGCGTAGCAAGCAACGGCGTGCAGGCCAGCCACTCCGCCGCGACCGTGATACGCCGGTTTCGGACGATCTCCTCCTGCATACGGACGATCCGGGAGGGGTCGCTTTCGAGGATATAAGGGTGCGACAGAAGTCCCAGCACGTCGGCGTGGTAAAAAAGCGGTTTGCCCTCCTTCTGCCAGGCATGGTTTTGCAGTTCGATCAATCGTTCAACAAACGAATAGGAAAGGCTCTGTTTCAGCGGATAGCCCATCGTCACATTCACCTTTCCGATCTCCGCAGGCAGAGCGTGCAGCAAGGGCAGCAACAGGTTTTCGTCCGTGAGCACGACGGCAGTCTCCTTCCCCAGCGGCCCCTGTTCGGCAGCCAGATCCCGCAGGATCGAAGTCACGTACTTGCATTGCACGGCGTTCGATACCGTAGAAATCGCTTCGATTCGCTTCGGCGACCGGAAATGATCGTGCGGAAGTTCGCGCCGGGCGGGAAACAGGATCCGGTTCTCGCGCAGGAACATACCGGCCTCCTGGTCGGCATTGTCCGTATAATAAGTATCGTAATCCCAGTAGAAATCGGTTTCGGCAGCCGTGGAGAGAAACTTGAAAAGCCGTTTCTCGCACTCCGAGAGCGCGTTGAAGCCCGCCACGACGAACCGCCGGGACTCCGGGAATGCGAAACCGCCGGCCTTGATCCGCTCGGCGGCCGCCCGGTGTACCATCCCCGTATAGGCCATCCCCAGCGACCGGAGCCGCTCGCGGAAAGTCCGATATACCGGGCCCAGCGTCTGCCAAACGGCCAGGAAGCGGCGTTTCTCCTCGGAAAGGGAGGTTTCGTCCGTGAAATTGGCCCAGAAAGCGATGATTTTCAACTGGACGGGGCTCAAATACGATACGTCGGCCTCCAACTCCTTGATGTCGGCCAGGTTGCGGAAAAGCATATCGGCGTCGATCAGGTACTTGTCGATCGTATCGAAGTCCGTGAGGAGCATCTCCCCCCAGAAATAGAACTTGTCGAAAGATTCGGGATGAAATTCCGAATAGACTTTATACAGTTCGGTCACCAGACGCACCCGGTCGCCGATGCGGAGACCCGAAATCTCGCTCATCAACTCGTCGATAGTCGTCCAGCGGGGCTGCCACAAAGGACGTTCGGCGATGCCGGACAAGGCGTCGATAAAGAAAAGCCGCGCACGTCGGGAAGGAAACAGAACAGAAAGGGACGAAATATCGTCCCCGTATCTGTCGTATAAATCGGCAGCGACCTCCTGCAGGAATCCCGGCATGGCGAGTGCGCTATTTGAAGGTGATCTCGCCCCTGATCAGGGAGTTCGAAGTGTGCAGCAACTCGGGCTCTCCGATGCAGGTGATCCGGCCCTTCGTACCGACCGACGCCTCGAGGCGCTCCGGAGCGGTGATGGTCACGTCGGCCTTGGAGGTGGAATTGACACGCACGGACATCACTTCGACAGCGGCAGCGTCCACCTGGGCCGTGGAAACATTCAGATCCCAGTAACGGACCTTGCCCGTCAGGACCACGACGCTCTTGCCCGTCACATCCATCTGAAGATCCTTCACATCAAGCGCCGCGCTGACGACCGCCCCGTTGGAAAACCAGCACCGGGCCTGCGGAAAGTCGATCGGTTCCCCGAACGTGGCATTCGCCCCCGAAATACGGATCTCCTCCAGGTTGTTGTAATAAACCGTCACCTCGGTTTCGGAACGTTCGCGGGCGCCGATGCGCTCGGAAATCACGAGCATCTTATTCTTGTTCACCTCCGCCGTGAAGCGGCTGTCGTAAACGCCTTTGGTGTTGAAAATGATCTTGGGAGCCTGATCCATAGGCACCCGCTCGAACCGGATCCGGAACAACCCCTCGACGATCACACCATTGAAGGAAGGAAGCCACTCCATTTTCTCGCCGCTCGCCGCTGCGATTTCGGGAGCCAACTCCCCCCGATCGATCAGATCATTCTGGGCCGAAGCCGTAAATCCCAGCGTCAGGAGCGCCAGGCTCAATATCCATCTTTTCATAGTTTTTTCTGTTTTTTGCTTTTTCGTAACGCCAAGATACGATATTTTTTTGAATTTCTCCGTCCGTTTCCCATTTTATCGCTACCTTTACCAAAAAAACGTCGGTTTAGCCGGCAGGCATCCGGCTCCGGCAGCCTTCATCCGCCACCGGCATCGATGCGGCCGGAAAAAATGCCCGGGCAGCAGCAAACCTGCCGCAAAGCGGGATTCCACCGGCCGCTTCCATCCGACATTTTGAAGCGATAACCAAGTGAGAGCGAGAATACTGAACGCCAGCGCCGGGTCGGGCAAGACCTACCAGTTGGCATACAAATACGTGCGGGACGTGGTCGAGCAACCCACGCTGTACCGTCACATCCTGGCCGTCACGTTCACCAACAAGGCCACCGAGGAGATGAAATCCCGCATCCTGTCGGATATACATACGCTGGCCTCGGGCGGCAAAAGCGGCTACCTGGCCAGCCTGTGCACGGAGCTGTCGCTCGACGAACGGACCGTCCGCACCCGGGCCCGGGAAGCCCGGACCCGCATCCTGCACGACTATTCGCGGTTCACGATCCTCACCATCGATACCTTTTTCCAGCGCATTCTGCGGGCTTTCATCCAGGAGTTGGGACTCGATCTGAACTACAACGTAGAAATCGAAACCGCCTCGGTACTCTCCAAGAGCGCGGATGCGCTGGTCGAACAGATCCGCATCGACGAAGAACTGCAACGGTGGCTCACGGCCTTCGTGCAGGAGCGCATCGAAGACGGCAAACGCTGGGATGTACGCGAAGGCATCCTCGCCCTGGGCAACGAAATATTCAAGGAAAGCAACCGCGAAACCCTCTCGGCGGAGCGTTCCAAAGCCGAACTGAACCGGATCGTCGGCAAGGCGACGGGGAGGGCCAAGGCCGGGAAAAAGGAGTTTCAGGAATTGGGCGTTCGGGCCATGAACCTCATGAATACCGCTGGCGTCACGACGGCCGACTTCACCGGCAAGAGCCGCAGCTTCGCGGGCTACTTCGCGGCCGCAGCCGCCGGAGAGATCAAAGCACCCACAGCTACCGTGCGCAAGATGAGCGCGACGACGGAAGGCTGGTGCGCCAAGGACTCGCCGGCCCTGCCGCTGGTCGCGGAGCTTCAGCCGCTGCTGGCCGAACTGTGCGCCCGTTACGACCGCAGCATCCGCTTCTGGAACACCACCGACCTGCTGCGCGAGAACTACCGCAGCTTCGCCCTGCTGCAGGACCTTTACGGCAAAGTACGGCAGATGTGCAGCGACGAGAACGTGATGATGCTCTCCGAGACCAAAAACATCCTCTCGGAGTTCATCCGCCACAACGACGCCCCGTTCATCTACGAAAAAGTCGGCAACCGCTACGACCGGTTCATGATCGACGAATTTCAGGACACCTCGACCCGGGAGTGGGAAAACTTCCTGCCCCTGCTGGGCAACGCCATGGCACAGTCGGAACAGACCTCGGTGCTGATCGTGGGCGACATCAAACAGTCGATCTACCGCTGGCGGGGCGGCGACTGGGAGATCCTGCACCGCCGGGCGGCACGGGAGCTGGGAGAAGCGAGCACCGAAACGATACACCTGAAGGAGAATTTCCGGAGCTTGCCGCTGGTGGTGGAGTTCAACAACCGGATGATCGGCAAGGTGGTCGAAAGCGACAACACGGCACTGAACCAACTGCTCGCCCAGGCTCCGCCGCACGCCCTGGGGGGAAAGGCCCGGGAAGAGCTGCGCGACACCCTGCAGGAGGCCTATTGCGAACACGCGCAGAGCGCCCGCAAGAAAGGGCTGCATCCCGGCTACGTCAATATCACCCATTACGCCGGCGAGCCGCCCCTCATCGAACGCATCAAAGCTCTCGTGGACAAGGGTTTCCGACCGAAAGATATGATGATTCTGGTGCGCAGCGGCACGGACGGCGCCAAAGTCGCCTCGGCACTGCTCGACTTCAAGCGCCGGAACACGGATCCCCGCTACCGGTTCGACGTGATGACGCAGGAGGCGCTCATCGTCGGCACGGCACCGATCAGTTCGTTCGTCATCGCCTGCCTGAAGCTGGCCATGAATCCTGCGGATTCGCTGAGCCGGGCCATTTACAACCATTTTTCAGCCAAACCCTCCTTCGATGCGGAACTCACGGAAGAGGAGGTCGTCTTTCTCAAATCGCTGCGGCTGTTCCCGCCCGAAGAGGCGTTCGAACGGATCGTCATGCGGTACGACCTTCAGGAGCGACGGGAGGAGATCGCCTACCTGCAAGCCGTGCACGAACAGATCATCAACTTCTGCGCGGGCCGCGTAGCCGACATTCCCCTCTTCCTCAAATGGTGGGACGAACAGGGAAGCGGCCGCTCGCTGAACGTCGAACAGGGCGAAACGACCATCGAAATCACCACGATACACAAGGCCAAAGGGTTGGAAAAAAAGGTGGTGCTGATCCCCTACTGCAACTGGACGCTCAATCCCAAATCGAGCGGACTCTCGGCGAACATTGTCTGGGCCGAAGGCACGGACGAGGAGCTGGAGGAAATCGGCCGATTCCCGGTGCGGTATAAAACCAGCATGGGCGAATCGCTCTTCTCGGCCGACTATTACCGGGAGATGATCTACGCGCACGTGGACAACATCAATCTGCTGTACGTAGCCCTGACACGGGCCGTGGAGTCGCTGCACATCTTCATCCCGCAGAAGGGAGCCAAGGGACCGAACGTCGGACAGTTGATCCTGCAAAACATCGCCCCGGAGGACGGCACGGTCCGGCTGGACGGGCTGGAGGGCAGCTGCTCCCGGGACGAAGCCGCCGAAA
>OHES01000957.1_pt1 | contig 15570 bp, 9 predicted proteins | sample 1567371 | NCBI WGS metagenome assembly OHES01 (sample SAMEA3879533, study PRJEB24766) | human gut metagenome | biome: human-associated habitat; feature: feces | place: USA | collected 1985/1987 | reverse complement strand
GGGGGGGGGGGAAGTTCGAAGCGCCGGTCAAGGGTGCTGACGATTCTTCGCTGACCTTCACCATTCCCCAGAACGCCGCCGACGGCGACTGCGAATTCACCCTGCAGCGCGGCGCAGAAGAGCAGGCACTGGGCTCCGCCAAGCTCAACCTCTCCCTGGGCGGCGTCACCGTACCGGACAAGGAGGGCGCGACGATCAAGGGTATCGTCCACCTGGCAGGACAAGGCATCGCCGACGTCCTTGTCTCGGACGGCGACCTGATCACCAAGACCGACGCCAACGGTTTCTATTGGCTCAATTCCGAAAAACGCAACGAACTCGCCTTCGTCATCCTGCCTGCGGGCTATGACGTCCCCACCGTCAAGGCGATGCCCCAGTTCTGGCAGCCCTGCACGCTCGACGCAAACACCGTCGAACAACTCGACTTCCAGCTGCTCAGGGCCGACAACGACTCCCACACCATGCTCGTGGCCACGGACATGCACCTGGCCAACCGCAACACCCCGAAAGATTACGTTCAGTTCGCCGACGGCTTCGTCAAGGAGCTGACATCGGCCTACAACTCCGCCGCACCCGGAAAGGTATACTGCCTCAATCTGGGCGACTTCTCGTGGGATCTCTACTGGTACGACACCAAGTGGGCGCTGCCCGAATGCAAGCAGAGCGTCGAGGACTTCAACTTCCAGATGTGGTCGGTGATGGGCAACCACGACAACGACCCCTACGTCGCCTCGGATTTCGGCGCCGAAGGCCCCTACCGCCAACACATGGGCCCGGTTTACTACGCCATGAACATCGGCCGGATACACTACATCATGCTCGACAACACCGAGTACCTCAACACGGGCGGCTCGCAGGGTACGGTCGGTTTGCACAACTACAACCGCCGCTTCGACGACCGGCAGCTGGCATGGCTCAAGGAGGAACTCACCCATGTCGACAAATCGACCCCGATCGTCGTGGGATGCCACTGCCCGCTCTACTCGTACAGCGGAAGCGGCGGCGTGAGCGTAGCGCTCCAGACCCAGGCCGACATCGACAAAATCCTGAGCTGCTTCGCCGGCTTCAGCAACGTGACTTTCCTTACGGGGCACACGCACGTGAACCGCAATATCCAGTCCCCGACCTATGCGAACGTCTACGAGCAGAACATCGCGGCGGTCTGCGGCACCTGGTGGTGGACGCAGCAGTACGGCAACAACAACGTCTGCACCGACGGTTCGCCCGCGGGTTACAAGATCTTCACGGTCGACGGAACCGACCTCAAATGGCAGTACAAAGCCACGGGGCTTCCCATCGAAAAGCAATTCATCACCTACGACATGAACGAGGTCAAGGAGTACTGGGCCACCGACGCCACGGCACTCAAGGCCTTCGCCGCAGGCAACGACATGCGAAACCGCGACAAGGATTATTCGACGGTGGGCGAAAATGCCGTCTACATCAACGTCTGGGCCTACGAGCCGGGCTGGACGGTCACCGTGACGGAGAACGGAACCCCGCTCGACGTGAAACAGGTCTGGAGCAAGAAAGACCCGCTGCACAGCATTTCGTACGACATCCCGCGCGGCGCGGCCAACAACGGCACGCTCACCTTCCCCTCGACCTCCTGCATGCATATGTTCGAGGTTACGGCCTCCTCGGCGTCTTCCACGCTGGAGATATCGGTTACCGACCGCTTCGGCAACGTCAGCACGGAGTCGATGACCCGGCCCAAGGCGCTCACGACCGACGTGACCAAATAACCCTCAAAAAACCTTAAGACAATGAAGCGTATAATGAACAAATGGTTGTGGTCGTTATTATGCGTCACGCTCCTGGGAGCCGCGGCGTGCAGCGACGACGACACCGAAGGGGATTCGGGGAACCCCATTCCCCCGGCACTCTCCACCGAAAACCTGCCCGATGCAGGACTGAAGTTCCTCTATTCGGCACTGACCCCGCATACATTCACCATGAACGTCGACGCGCCCTGGGAGATCACCAAGACCGCAGGCTGGTTCGTCGTCACCCCGAACAAGGGCGAGGCGGGCCAGAATATCCAGGTCACCGTCACCCCGGCCCTGAACCAGGGCGAGGCGCGCGACGGCGAATTCACCATCCGCGCCAACAGCGGCAACAACCTCCATCCCTGCCTGACGGAGAAGAGCATCCCGCTTTCGCAGGACGCCTACCTGGCGGCCGGCATCGTGATAACGGGGCTCGAAGAACGCCTGCTGGCATTCGAAGCCGAAGATACGGATCCGGTAGTCTTCACCGTCGAGGCATCCTACGACTGGACGCTCACGGTGGAGAACGACACCTGGCTGACGGTCGCCCCCAAGAGCGGCAAGGCCGGCTCTGCGGCCGAAGTCACCATCACGCCCAAGGCCAACACCACCGACGAACGCCGCGAGTCGAAGATCACGATCACGGCCGGCGACGCCGAATTCGGCGAGAACACCGCCGAAGAGATCATCGAGCTGGTTCAGGCACCCTACATGCCCAAGGACACGCATACCGAGGGATACGTCTTCTTCAGCGACGACTTCCAGTGGATTCCCGACAACTGGGTGAGCCCCTACACCAAGTACGGCTGGCCGAGCGTGTCGATCGACGGCACGAACGGCAACGAGTTCGCCCTCTCGACCGACGGGATGAAAGAGGCCGTAGCGGCCAAGGGTTACACCTACACGCCCTCGGTATATGCCCGTTACGAAGGCCATGTCAAGCTGGGTAAGACCGCCAACATGGGCGCCATCACGATCCCCGCGCTCACGGGCATCGACGCCGGCAAGGCCGCGACGCTGCTCGTGCAGTTCGACGCAGCCGCCTATTCGTCGGCAGGCGGCGCGGTGGACAACGGCGACGACCACATGGACGTCACGATCAAAGGGCCCGGCACGATCGGCGACCTGGTGGAAACCACCGCGCTGGTCGAGGTGAAGAACGTCTGGGAGTGGACGCGCTACTCGCTGATCGTCTACGGCGCTACGAACGAAACCCGCATCACCTTCGGCAGCGAGCGCGAAGTGAAATGCCGCCTCTACCTGGACAACATCACCGTGACGCGCGCCAAGGACGAGAACCCCGAAGCCCCGGCACCGGAGGCACTCGTCACCCCGTTAGACAAGGAGATCGTCAACACTTCCGATCCGAGTCTCTTCGATGCCAACAGCATGGTGGTCGCCGAAGGCGGCACGCTGACCTGCTCGGTGCGCGTCAACAAGGCCTGGACGGCAGAGACCGACTGCGACTGGCTGACGATCACCACCGTACGCTGCGGCGACGCAGACCCGTCGACGGTAACGGGCGCGAACAACGGCGCATCGCTCTCGAACGGCGTGGCGACCGTCAAGGCCACGGGACTGCCCTACGTCACCACCAAGGTGGAAGTAGGCAGGAACTCCGGAGGCGAAAGCCGCACGGGCCATATCATCATCAAGTCGGAAGGCGCAGAGATCGAGAAGGTTGCCGTCACGCAGGCTGCGGAAGGAACGTCTGTTACCGGGATCGTCATCACGGGACTCACGGAAAACCAAATCCCCGAATTCGCCGCTGATGCGACCGCAGAAACGACTTTTACCGTCCGTGCAGATACTGACTGGACAATTGAGGTTCCGGTGGCAGAGACCTGGTATTCGGTAACGCCGCTCTCCGGCGCAGCCAATACCGACGTCACGGTAACCGTAACGCCGACGCCCAATACCGGCGGCGCACGCGACGGTTCGTTCACCATCCAGTCGGGAACGAATACGGAGACGATTCTCCTGTCGCAGGCACCTTCGGCTTCAGCCCTTCATTTCGAGTGGTCATTCCCCGCAACCGCTGAGGAAAACAACCTGGTAAGCCGTACAGAACGCTGGTATAAAAGCGATGACGGGAAAGCCCGGATTGACGCCGTACGTGCCGTGGACAATCCATCGAATCCCGACATGTCCTATTCGCTGGGATACGACAACGAAATCGGCAGAATCCTGATGTACGGATTCGCACTGGACGATTACTGGCTCTTCACGCTGCCGGTCAAAAATTTCAAGGCCAATACGACCCTCAACCTCCGGGCGCTGATCTCCTCCTCGGCATCGGATCCAAAATTCTACATCCTCGAATACTCGGCCGACGGACAAGCCAGCTGGACGTCCGTCAACACCACGAGCATCGAGGACAAATCGGCCAAAGATACCGCGCTGCGCACGATCGTTTACACGCACATGATGCCCGACACGCCGGCCAACGGCGATGTGATCGTCGATGACGACATCACCATCCCGACCGCTGTCGCCGACGGCAACATCTACCTGCGACTGAGGGTGTGCGATGCCATGGCCGGCAACAAGGCCAAAAACATCGTCCCCGCAAACGGCGGCACAACCCGCATGAAAACCAAAGAGGGCATCTGTGATGCCATCTCTGTCACGGAAGTACAACGCTGACAGGAAAACGGCTGCGGCCGCCCGCAGGACGACCGCAGCCGTTCGACAGAAACCCGAATCAAAAAAAATCAACAATATGAAGCTTAAAACATACATACGGAATGCTTTGGCAACCGCGGTAATGTTGCTGGTCGCTTCGGCCGCCTGGGCCCAAACCCGCAACATCACGGGCATCGTGTTCGATACGGACGGCAAAAGCCCGCTCGTCGGGGCCACCGTCATCCTGAAGGGGAGTGCGACGGGTACGATTTCGAACGCAGACGGAACCTATACTATCCATGTCGGCAGCGACAACGACGTGCTGGTCTTCCAGTCGCTGGGTTATGACCCGCAGGAGGTCACGGTCGGAAGCCGCACCACGATCAACGTCACGCTGAAAGAATCGGCGCAGAAGATCGACGAAGTGGTCGTCACGGCACTCGGCCTGACCCGCTCGGAGAAATCGGTCGGCTATGCCGTTTCGAAAGTCTCGGGCGACGAACTCACCAAATCCATATCGAGCAACTGGGTGACGGGGCTCAACGGCAAGGTCGCCGGTATGTCGATGTCCTCGGCGGGCACCGGCCCCGGCGGTACGGTACGTGTGACGCTGCGCGGCGACACGTCGCTCAACTACGGCGCCAACGAAGCGCTGTTCGTCATCGACGGTATCCCGATGAGCAACGGCACGGTAGCCTCCGGTTCGGGCGCCAACTATGCCAACAGCAACGCCCCGGTGGACTTCGGTAACCCGATCTCCGACCTCAACCCCGACGACATCGAGAACGTCTCCGTCCTCAAGGGCCCCGCCGCAGCCGCGCTTTACGGTTCGATGGGCCAGAACGGCGTGGTGCTCATCACCACCAAGTCGGGCCGCGAACAGCGTGGTATCGGCGTTACATACAACGGTTCGGTGACCTTCGAGACCGCAGGCTTCTGGCCCGAATTTCAGGAGGAATACGGCCCCTCGGCCGTCACCACGTCGCTCACCAACCGCGTCGCATCGGCATGGGGCCTTCCCGGCACGATGACCTACGACGGGCAGCCCGTCCGCCAGCAGATCTCGCGCTACACGTACGGCGAGCATTTCGACTCCAGCAAGCTGCGCTACCTCTACATGTCGAAGAACTGGGAAACCGGGGAGTTCACCCCCCTGCCGTGGGTATACGCCGACGACTGGTTCACCGGCCTCTTCGAAACGGGCGTTACGTGGAGCAACTCGGTGACCATCGACGGTTCGACGGGCAAGGGTACGAGCACGCGCTTCTCATTCACCGACCTGCGCAACGACTGGATCACGCCCAACTCGGGCTACGAACAGCAGACCTTCGCACTGGCCCTGAACCAGAAGATCAGCAAGGCCATCAAACTGGCGGCAAAGGTCAACTACATCCGCAAGAACAGCGACAACATGCCCATGTCGGGTTACAGCCAGGGTTCGCCCATGTACGGCCTGATCTGGGGCTACAACACCAACCCCATCTCGGCTTACCGCGACGAGTACATGCAGGGCCGTTATACCTATGCCAACTACCTGGCAGGCAGCGGCGAGGACAAATACAACACCACTTCGGGGCTTATCTACAACAGCCTCGAGGGCCACAACCCCTACCGCACGCTGTACGAGGAGCTGAACAAACTGGATCGTGACCGTTTCTTCGGCAACGTGAGCATCGACTTCACGATCCTGCCCGAGCTGACCTTCACGCTGCGCGGCGGCTTCGACGCCAATATCGAATGGCGTTCGCAGCAGAAACCCTTCATGTCGCTCGACAACCGCTACGGCATGTACCGCGAGAAGACCATCCGCCGCTACGACTACAACTCGGACTTCCTGCTCAAGTACAACAAGCTGTGGGATCGCTTCGGCGTCACGGCGGCATTCGGCGGCAGCGTCCTGCGCAACAAATACTACTCGACCACCATCACCGCCTCGCAGCTGAGCAGCGAAGGCCCCGGCATGTATTCGTTCGCCAACGCCGCGGTAGCCCTCGACACGTCGCCCTACCGCAGCAACCGGCAGACCAACAGCCTTTACGGCTTCGTCAACCTGTCGTGGGACGACACCTACTTCCTCGACGTCACGGCCCGCAACGACTGGTCGTCGACGCTGGCTCCCTCCAACTGGAGCTATTTCTACCCGTCGGTATCGGCCAGTATCCTGCTCGACAAGGCGTTCAAGATCAACTCCCCTCATGTCAACATGATCAAGCTGCGCGGTTCGTGGGCACAGGTGGGTAACGACACTTCGGTCTTCTCGCTCTACGACGACTACTCGACCACGGACTATCCGGGCGGCGTCACGCTGCCTACGGCCAGCAACTACCCGTACATCCTCCCGGAAAAGACCAGCAGCTGGGAAGTCGGCCTGGAAACCAAGTTCCTGGGCAACCGGCTCAATGTCGACGTGGCGCTCTACAAGACCAGCACCCGCAACCAGATCATCAGCGCCGAAACGAGCGCCGAAACCGGCAGTACGTCCCGCAAGATGAACGCCGGCCTGATTACCAACAAGGGTGTCGAGGTCACGTTCCGCATGGTTCCCGTCCGCACGAAAGACATCAACTGGGAGATCAACGGCAACTGGTCGCTCAACAAGAACAAACTCAACGAGTTGCAGAACGGATGGGATCCCGAAACGCCGTTGCAGACCTCGACCTCGACGACCATCGGCAGCCGTATATTCGTCTACTCGTACGTGGGTAAGTCCATGCACCAGCTCTATTCGGCCAGCCACTACGAGTACGCGCCGGAGGGTTCGACCTACACGGACGAAAACGGCAACCAGGTCGACTGCTCGGGCATGCAGATCATCAACGCCAAGACCGGCTACCCGCTGCTGACCAAGGAGACCGACTCCAAGAAGTTCGAGCACCTGGGCAGCGTAATCCCCGACTGGAAGGCAGGCTTCGGCACGACGTTCCGCTACAAGAACCTCTCGCTGAGCGCGCAGTTCACGGCGCAGGTCGGCGGCGTGGCCTACTCGGTGACCAACTTCGCACTCTCGTACCAGGGCAAACTGAAGAACTCGCTCGCCGGACGTGACGACGGCCTGGTTCTGCAGGGCGTCAACGCCGTGGACAACGGCGACGGCACGGTTTCCTACCAGAAGAACACCGCCGTCACGGAGAACATCTACACCTACTACCAGTCCTACAAATGGGTGCGCGACAACGGCCGTGAAAACACGTTCAGCACCGACTTCCTCAAGTTCAAGGAGCTGCGCATCGACTACCAGCTGCCGAAGCACCTGATGGCCAAGACCCGTTTCCTGCAGGGCGCGTCGATCGGGTTCTTCGCCACCAACCTCTTCTGCATCACCGACTGGCCGCAGTTCGACCCCGAGGCGGCAGGTCTGGTCAACGGTACGAACATTTACCCCGGTATCGAAACCGTCACCTTCCCGATGACGCGTACCTACGGTATCAACATCAAACTTCAGTTCTAAAACTGCGAACGCCATGAAATACGCAAAATATATCCTGATACTCGCGCTGCTCGCCGCATCGGGCGCATGTACGAACGATTTCGAGGATTACAACACCAATCCGAACAAACAATCGGAAGGGTCGGTAGCCCCCATCGCGCTGCTCGAACCGCTGATTTACAGCTCCACGAACAGCTATTCGTCCTACATGCTGAGCATCGCCAACGAGATTTCGCAGGTCACCGTGGCCAAGTCGACACCGCGCCGCGAACACTGCTACAACCTTGCCGACGGCAATTTCAAGGCCATCTGGAACCTCGGGTACAAATGGGCCGGCAATGCCAAGCACATGTACGACCTGGCCGTGGCGCAGAACCAGCCCAACTTCCAGGCCATCGGCCTGACGCTGAAGGTCTATAACATGTCGATCCTCACCGACATGTTCGGTTCGATCGCCTACCGCGAGGCGCTCAAGGGCGGCGAGGGCATCAACACCCCGCATATCGACTCGCAGCAGGAGGTCTATACGGCCATGCTGGAGGAACTCGAGCTGGCCAACTCGCTCTACAACGCCAGCCTGGGGCTGGACGACCCCACCAAGGACGGCATCTACGGCGGCGACATCGCCAAGTGGCAGAAATTCACCAACACGCTGCGCCTGCGTCTGCTGATGCGCGTGAGCGGCCGTAACAACGCCTTCACCCCCACGGTCGGCGAGCAGATCAACCAGATCATCTCCAACCCGGGCAAATACCCCGTCTTCGAGTCGAACGACGACAACGCCACCGTGAAGTTCTCCGGCAGCGCGGAGTATTACAAGACCTATTTCAACTCCAGTTCGTTCCCCGACGACAAGAGCCTGTCGAGCGACCACCACATCGCCGCACAGCTGCTCGACCTGCTCTACGACGCTTCGGACGGCTTCGTCGACCCGCGCCTGCGCATCTGGATCAAGCCCCGCTACATCCAGTATCCCAGTGCGACCGAGCCCGACGTGATCCGCGAAATGATCGGCGCCGTCTCGGGCTGTACGATCAACTACAACGGCATCACCTCCATCAGCGAACGCGAACCCTACCTGCATTACGAAACGCTGGTGGGCGACACGCGCCCCAACCACATGCTCGACTACGACGAGCTGCTCTTCATCAAGGCCGAAGCAGCGATGAACGGCTGGATATCGGGCTCCGCCAAGGAGTATTACGAAGCGGCGATCACCGCGTCGTGCCAGAAATGGGGCGAATACGGCATTTACGCTTCCTACCCCGAACTCAACGCGTCGAACAAGATCGAACTCAAGACCGTAGCCATCACGCAGAAGAACATCGCCGCACTGCTGGCGAGCGACCAGGTAAAATGGAACAATACCCAGCAGCGCCTCGCCGAGCAGAAATGGCTCTCGCTGTTCTGGGTCATCGGCTTCCAGATGTACCACGAAATGCGCCGCACGGGGTATCCCGAGTGCAAGACCGGCATGGGAACGATCGAGCTGAACGCCACGGGCGGAAAGTTCATCGCCCGCTATCCCTATCCGTCGATCGCGATCGCCAACAACCGTGCAAACTATACGGCCGCATTCGAGGCACAGGGCGGTACCATCAACGACAACACCATGGTCTTCCCGATATGGTGGAGCGGCCAGGCCGTCGCCAAGGATGCCGGGCAGCCGTGGGAACACTCGTTCCGCAAGAATGTCATCGCCGAAGAGAACCTATAATCTAAAAACGAACGCACTATGAACGCGAAAAACATATTCCGCAACATGAGGGGCCTGGCCATGTCGGCGCTGCTCCTGATCCCGGCGGCCTTCGTCTCGTGCAGCGACGACGACACGGAGGGCGGCAGCCCCTACTTCCGGCTGGAGAATACCGTCGTATCGAGCAAGCTGGTGACCGCCTCCTCCGACCTGGGTTTCGACGCCGAGGCCATCATCGGCGACGCCACGCTCGAACTGATCCGTTACGACATCCGTTCGAACTGCAACTGGAGTGTCGAATGCAACTCCACGGACGGAGACTGGATCAAATTCTACCCCAAGACAGGCCAGGGCGACGGCAAGGTACGCTTCTGCCTGGAGGACAACGATGCCAACACCCCGCGTTCGGCGACGGTCGTATTCCGCTATGCGGACGGCAGGCAGACCGAAACGACCCTCGTCGTCAACCAGAGCGCCAACAAACCTTACATCAGGTTCGTCGTCAACAACATCGAGACGAACGAGATCGTAGCGGGACGCTATGCCGCCCATTACGACATCAAGGTCGCGTCGAACGTGACGCCGTTCTACGAACCCGAAAAAGCCGAATGGGCAACCTTCACCGAGACGGGCAACGGGACTTTCACGCTCGACATCGAGGAGTATCCCGAGCAGCCGGCATCCCTGAGCCGTGATTTCAGCATCGCCTTCAAGGGCAGCGGCCAGTACAAGGACATCAGAGCCGACCTGAACATCCTGCAGGACATCACGCCGCAGATCGAGATTACGAGCGAGGACATCGGCGACGACCTTGCACTGCCCCCGTTTCCGGCCTACCAGCCCAATGCATTCACCTTCAAGGTGAAATCCAACTGGGACTGGACGATTTCGGTTGCCGAGAACGCATGGATCGAGGTCACGCCCTCGGCCGGCGAAGCGGACAAGGAGTATGTCATGACGGTGAAAGCGACCAGCAACCTCTCGCTCGACGAACGCTCCGCTTCGTTCTCGATCATCTCGGACGAGGTGCTCGGCACCAAAGCCGTCAAGGAGATCTTCGTGACACAGGAAAGCCTGGCGGAAGGCGGGCCGCTGGAAGGTCTGGACGCTCCGGTAAAGTGGTTCTTCAACGGTGCATCGGGCACGGACTACACGGTTCCGAAAGAGCAGTTCGAGCAGAACAACAAGCTCATGGCCTCGTCGGGCGTAGGTTATATCTCCTACTTCCACACCTTCAACTCCGACGGCAGCCTGCACCCCAACAGCACGCGCATGATCGGCAGCACGGGACAACCCTACGTCACGGGAGCATGGAAGGGCGACTACTGGTTATTCGAAGTTCCGGTCAAGAACTTCAAGTCGGGAACGAAGGTTCGTTTTACGGGTCTCACACGTATCTCCGGCACCGGACAGAAGTACTGGAGCCTGCAATATATGGACGGTACGAGCTGGAAACCGGCGACCGACACGCAGACCGCAACCGTCAACGGGGAACAGATCACCTACACGCATCTGGTACCGACGGCCAACATGCAGATCGACGTGACGATGACCTTCGCACGCGGCATTAGCGACGGCAGCGTCAAGATCCGGTTCTATTGCGAAGCCAATACCACGGGCGGCACGGAACCCAACGGCGGTACGATCCGCTGGGCAAGTTCCGCCGATAACGGGTACAATGACAGTCCGGTCATTCAGGTTGTCGAATAACACCGGGCAATCTCCACACGGTACAGGGAGGCCTTCTGGCCTCCCTGTCCTTTTATTCCGGCCCCGGGCGCCCATTGCCGAAGGCCGGGCCCATCAGGCCCAAAGCGCATCCCCATCCGTCCATGCCATGCGCGGCAACCCGGGGCATGTCAGGCAGCAGGAAGGGATGCACGGGCACGGAAACGGGCACACGAGTTCAACGCGCACAGCGTACGGCGCTGGACACACGCGGTTCACGGTACGAGGCTCACCGTCTCTCAGCACACGGCGCACAGCCTACAATTCACAGCGCACAGTTCATGATTTGCAGTTCACGGCTCACGGGCGCAAACGATAGCGATACGCACCACCGGAAAAGCCGCAAAAAAGGGAGCCGTGCGAGGGCTCCCTTAAATGTCTGTATCAAAGTTCGTCAGTTGATGTTCCGCCGGTCGGGTTCGTGGTCGGGGGAAGCGGCTTCCATGTCGATCTGCAACTTGACCATGTTGATGGCTGTCGCAGCCGCTTCATCGCCCTTGTTGCCGTGGCGGCCGCCGCAGCGGTCGAGCGCCTGCTGCATGTCGTTGACGGTCAGCACACCGAATGCGATCGGCATGTTCCACTGGATCTGCAGCTGGGTGATACCCTGCGTCACGCCCTGGCAAATGAAATCGAAATGGCGCGTATCGCCCTGGATGACACACCCGAGCGCGATCACCGCGTCGACATCGGTATATTCGGCGAAAAACTGTGCGCCGAGCGCCAGTTCGAACGTCCCGGGGACATATTTGATCTGGATGTTCAGGTCGGGGCATCCGGCGGCACGCAACGTGCGCACGGCGCCTTCGAGAAGGGCTTCGGTGACCTCGCGGTTCCACTCGGCCACGACGATGCCGAACCGCATCTCGGCGGCCGAAGGCAGGGGTGAATCGAATTGGGAAAGGTTATGCTTCTTGGTCGCCATAGTCTCCGGTTATTTTATGCTGCCGAGAAGTTTCTCCGCGTCGCGTGCGTCCATCGACGCCGGGTACGAAGTCAGTATCTGCTCGTAGTATGCGGCCGCTTTCGCGCCGTTGCCCTGGGCCTGCTCGGCCAGGCCGGCTTTGCGGAGGTACATCGGAGCGGTGAGGTTGTTGTCGGCAGCCGCTACGGCTTTGTCGTAGAATTTCACAGCCTTGGCATAGTCCTTCTGCTCGACGGCGATGTCACCCTGCAACCCGTAGTTCTGGGCGTTGATCAATGCGCCCGGGATACCCTTTACGGGCGAATACCTGGCCAGGAATTTGGCGGCATTCTCCAGGTCGCCGGCCTTCAGGTAACAGATGCCGGCGTAGTGTTTGGCAAGATTGCCCGAAGGGGTCGAGCCGTACTTCTCGATCACCTCGAGGAATCCGGCGCCGTTGGCATCGCCTTCGAGTGCCAGCGCATAGTCCGCATTCTGATCCTCGAAACGGTACTGCGCCTCGGCGATCATTTCGGCGGCCTTCTCGGCACGCGGCGACACGATCAGTGCGCGGTAGCCGAAAACGAGGGCTGCGAGCACCAGCAATCCGAGGAAAACATACGACAACATACGGCCGTTCTTCTCGAAGAAAAACTCAGTTTTGTTCATTGCTTCGCCAAGGGTTTCCTGCTCGGCGACATGCTGTTTTGCCATAAAAATCTATCTTGTTTAGTTTATAATTCCGTACGTTAGGCAGCAAAGATACAAAACTATTCACAATGTACAATGCCGCATCCCGTTTTTTTGCAGCATCGGACAGATGCGGCACCGCATTGCCCGGATAAATCAGGCATCGCACACGGCCAGCACGAGCTTCACAGAATGCGGGCGGCGCCTTGGCAATCCCCAAATAAATTTGGCATTGCGCTCGGCTTGCACTATCTTTGAACCATGTATCTGAAGAAAATATCGCTGCTCAACTTCAAGAATATCGCACAGGAGGAACTCGCCCTGTGCCCCGGCATCAACTGTCTGGTGGGTGACAACGGGGCGGGCAAGACCAACATCATCGACGCGGTTTATTACCTTTCGATGTGCAAGTCGTCGCTGGCGATGACCGACGGGCAGAGCGTCCGCCACGGCGCGGATTTCTTCCTCGCCGAAGGACAGTACCTCACCGATGCGGGCAAGACGGAGAGCGTCGTATGCTCGTTCTCGCGCAAGGGCGGCAAGGTGCTCAAACGCAACGGGAAGGAATACGAACGGCTGTCGGATCACGTGGGGCTGATTCCGGCCGTGATCGTGTCGCCGGCCGACAGTGCGCTCATCAGCGACGCCGCGGACGAACGCCGCCGCTACCTCAACGGCTTCATCTCGCAGCTCGACCGCCCCTACCTGGCCGCCGTAATGCGTTACAACGGCGTGCTGGCCGAACGCAACCGCCTGCTCAAGAACATGCCCGACGAAACGATGCTCCGCATTTACGACATGCAACTCGTCGAGCAGGGCAACCGGATACACGCCCTGCGGCGGGAATTCACACAGCGGCTGCAACCCGTCGTCGCGGACTATTACCGCACCCTCTCGGGCGACCGCGAGCAGGTCGAACTGCACTACAAGTCGGAGCTGAACGACCGGCCGTTCGACGAACTGCTCCTCGCGGCACGGCAAAAAGACCTCGCCAACGAATTCACCACGGCAGGCATCCACCGCGACGACCTGGTGCTGAAAATCGGCGGCTACCCCCTGCGCAAATACGGGTCGCAGGGGCAGCAGAAATCGTTCCTGATAGCCCTCAAACTGGCGCAATACACCATCGTCGCCCGGGAAAAGGGCGAAAAACCGATCCTGCTGCTGGACGACCTCTTCGACAAGCTCGACGCCGGGCGCGTGGAGCAGTTGATCCGCCTCGTGTCCGAAGATTCGTTCGGGCAGATCATGATTACCGACTGCAACCCCACACGGCTGCGTACGATCCTCGACAAGGCGGGCGGCGAATATGCGCTTTTCACGGTCGGGAACGGGGCGGTGACGCAGGGGAATGCAACGGCAACGGCTGCCGCGGCTGACCCGGACAAAGGATCGGCCGGGAACCAGCCCGGGAATGCGGCAACGGACAAGGCCGCGGAACCGGAGGAGGATAAGACACAGGGACAAACCGGGTCTGCGGCCGCGGAACGGACGGAAGGGCAAACCGGGGAATTGCCGGCGGGAGAACCCGCGCGGCGGCCTTCGGAACCAGTCCCGGCACCGGAGCCTGCCGAAGAACCGGCAGCAGAACCCGACGGCAACGGGGCACGCCCCGGGGATGCAGCATCGGAAGGAGGACGGCCATGAGACGGACGAAGACCATGCTGATGGGCGACCTGCTGGAGGAGTTTTTCAAACGCCCCTATGTTGCGGCGAAAGTCGCCGAAGGAAAACTGCCCGACACCTGGCGCGAGATCGTGGGCGACCGCGCCGCGGAGGTTACGACCGAGCTGAAAATCGAAAACCACATCCTCTATGCCCGCATCCAGTCGAGTGTGCTCCGCTCGGAGCTTTTCTACCAGCGCGAGGCGCTCAAGGAGGAGATCAACCGCCGCTCGGGCGTGCGGCTGGTCAATGCCGTGATCATCCGGTAAAACACACCGCCGCCACCGCCCGGCAAACACAGGGCTGCCGCAAGACGGGCGGTCAAATACAGGGCTGCCGAAAACAGGGAGCCGGACGCCGCGGGCAAATCCCCGGCCAACGCCGGTGAATCTCCGGCCAAGCCCCCCGGCCACGACAGGCGAAGCCCCGAAAACAGCAGCCCCGGAAATCAGGACAAAAAAAAGGTGCAGGACAATCCTGCACCTTTTTCTTTTCGACTTCGGGGGAAGCCCGCAGCCTCGCTCCCGATTACTGGATGATCGCGGCACGGTTGGCGGCCTGAACCTTCTTGAACGGATCGGGCGAGTTGCCCTTGCCCTCGTAATTCAGCTGCTTGGGGTTGACGCCCTTCGATACGAGGAAGTCGAATACCCGCTTGGCACGGTGCTCGGCGACGCGCTTGTTTCCGGCCTTGGTTCCCGTCTGCTGGTCGGCATGGCCCACGATCTGGTAAACCATGTCCTGCGGGCCGTTCTTGATCTTCTCGGCCACCAGCTCGAGGCGGGTCTTCTCCTGCGGGGTCAGCCACGACATGCTGTAATCGAAGAGGATGATCGAAGTATCGGCGGCAACCTGCTCCTCGGCGGCAACGACGGTAGCGGCCGCGGCGGCAGTAGCTGCCGCAGCTGCGGCATCGGCCGTGGCGGCGAGCTCGGCCTGCGAGGCGGCAAGCTGCTGTGCCAGCTGGGCATTCTCGACCTCCATGGCGGCGGCAGCGGCCATGCTGGCGGCGGTTGTCACCTGGTTTTCCTGCTATACGGCGGTCATGACCTCGGACAAGTTCGTG
>OHES01000934.1_pt1 | contig 15961 bp, 10 predicted proteins | sample 1567371 | NCBI WGS metagenome assembly OHES01 (sample SAMEA3879533, study PRJEB24766) | human gut metagenome | biome: human-associated habitat; feature: feces | place: USA | collected 1985/1987 | reverse complement strand
AATGTTACAGTCAACCGTGGTACGGCAGCTAAAGGGCGTACCATTGTAGGAAGCAACAACTTATTAATGGAAGGGGTGCATGTAGCACACGATGCACTGATCGGTAACGGATGTATTATCGGCAACTCTACCAAGATGGCAGGTGAAATCGTTATTGACGACAATGCTATTATCAGTGCCAATGTATTGATGCATCAGTTTTGTCATGTAGGCAGCCATGTAATGATTCAGGGCGGATGCCGTTTCAGCAAAGATATCCCTCCTTACATCATTGCAGGACGTGAGCCCATAGCTTTCAGCGGTATCAACATTATCGGCCTTCGTCGCCGTGGTTTTGCCAATGAAGTGATCGAAAGTATTCATAACGCTTACCGTATCATTTACCAAAGCGGTCTGAATACAACAGATGCATTGAAGAAAATTGAAGATGAAGTTGAGAAGAGTCCGGAGATTGACTACATCATCAATTTCATCCGTAATTCAGAACGTGGTATTATTAAATAAACAGTTCAAAATAGTCATATTATGATATACAGATTTACTATCATATCTGATGAAGTTGACGATTTTGTCAGAGAAATACAAATTGACCCGGAAGCTACTTTCTTTGACTTCCATGAGGCAATACTGAAATCAGCAGGGTATACAAACGACCAGATGACTTCTTTCTTTATCTGCGATGATGATTGGGAAAAAGAAAAAGAAGTAACTCTGGAAGAAATGGATGACAATCCCGAAATGGATAGCTGGGTGATGAAAGAAACTACAATCAGCGAATTAGTAGAAGATGAGAAGCAGAAATTACTCTACGTATTCGATTACATGACAGAACGTTGTTTCTTCATCGAACTATCTGAGATTATCACCGGAAAGAATATGACAGGTGCCAAATGTACCAAGAAATCCGGAGAAGCTCCCAAACAGACTGTAGATTTTGAAGAAATGGCTGCTAGCGGCGGTTCGCTTGATCTAGATGAAAACTTCTATGGCGACCAAGACTTCGATATGGAAGACTTCGACCAAGAAGGATTCGATATCGGTGGCGATGCAGGTAGCCCTTATGATGAAGATAAATATTAATTTAACGATTAGTGATTTAATGATAAGTGTGGTAAAGATTCGTTTTATCCACAGATCATTAAATCACTAATCTGTTACCATTAACCACTTATCCCCCTTGCCTACTCTCATTGTTCTTATAGGTCCTACCGGTGTAGGAAAAACAGAATTAAGCCTACGGATAGCAGAGTCTTTTCAAACAAGCGTTGTATCTGCTGATTCAAGACAACTTTATGCCGAATTAAAAATAGGTACGGCAGCTCCTACTCCCGACCAGCTCAAACGTGTACCTCATTATTTGGTCGGTACGCTCCATTTGACAGATTATTACAGTGCCGCTCAATACGAAACGGAAGCGTTGGAAATCCTCGATAAGTTATTTACGCAACACGAGGTCGTAGTTCTTACCGGTGGCTCAATGATGTATGTAGACGCTATTTGTAAAGGTATCGACGATATTCCTACCGTTGATGCGGAAACCCGCCAACTCATGCTACAGAAATATGAGGAGGAAGGACTTGAACAACTCTGTGCAGAACTTCGCCTGCTGGATCCGGAATATTATCGGATAGTCGATCTAAAGAATCCCAAACGGGTAATTCATGCATTGGAAATTTGTTATATGACCGGACGGACTTATACTTCGTTCCGCACCCAACAAAAGAAAGAACGTCCGTTCCGCATTATTAAAATAGGGTTAACCCGTGACCGGGAAGAGTTGTATGACCGTATTAACCGTCGGGTAGATATGATGATGGAAGAAGGATTACTGGAAGAAGTACGCTCGGTACTTCCCTATCGCCACCTCAATTCGCTCAACACAGTAGGTTATAAAGAGCTGTTCAAGTATCTGGATGGAGAATGGGAACTCCCCTTTGCCATAGATAAAATCAAGCAAAACTCCCGCATTTATTCGCGTAAACAGATGACTTGGTTCAAACGGGATGAAGAAATACAATGGTTCCATCCGGAACAAGAAACGGAGATACTGGCGTACCTCCATCAACAAATAGGGTGACATTGCAAGCAGTTTCTTCTCGAGTCCACAGTGACAATATTTAAAGTCCTTTTCACAAAGAGATTGAAACTTCCCAATAATCCTTATCAAATCTGCATAAAAATCCATCAGGTTTTGTCGAATCTAAGTTTATTGTTACTTTTGCAATTACGAATAAAAACCAAAACCGAATTAAAAAAGCAGATGAAAAAGATCAGCATCACTCTATTACTCTGCCTTCTCTGTCTGACAGGAATGGCACAAGGACAAAAGGCACTCGATTTAAAAGATATCACCTCGGGACGTTTCCGTCCGGAAAACATTCAAGGCGTAATTCCGATGCCTGATGGAGAACATTACACACAAATGAATGATGACGGCACTCAAATCATCAAATATTCTTTCAAGACAGGTGAAAAAGTAGAGGTGATCTTCGATGTAAAGACTGCCCGCGAATGTGATTTCAAGCACTTCGACAGCTATCAGTTCTCACCCGACGGAAAAAAACTACTGATTGCCACCAAGACGACCCCGATTTATCGGCACTCATATACAGCTGTACATTACATCTACCCTTTGAAACGAAATGATAAGGGCGTTACGACAAACAACATTATTGAACGGCTGTCTGACGGCGGACCTCAACAGGTCCCCGTCTTTTCTCCGGACGGAACAATGATAGCTTTTGTCCGCGATAACAATATCTTTCTTGTGAAACTGCTTTATGGCAATAGTGAAAGCCAGGTTACCGAAGACGGTAAACAGAACTCTATTATCAACGGTATCCCAGACTGGGTGTATGAAGAAGAATTCAGTTTTAACCGTGCGTTGGAATTCAGTGCTGATAATACGCAAATCGCTTACATCCGTTTTGACGAATCGGCAGTACCGTCCTATTCTTTTCCGGTATTTGCCGGACAAGCACCCCACATTAATGCTTTGAAGGACTATCCGGGTGAATATACCTACAAGTATCCGAAAGCCGGATATCCGAATTCCAAAGTCGAGGTACGCACTTATGATATCAAATCGCACGTCACCCGCACAATGAAACTTCCGTTGGATCCGGATGGATACATTCCCCGCATCCGCTTTACCAAAGACGCCAACAAGCTGGCCATCATGACACTGAACCGTCATCAGGACCGCTTCGATCTTTATTTTGCCGACCCACGTTCAACACTTTGCAAACTGGTACTACGTGATGAATCACCCTATTATATCAAGGAGAATATCTTCGATAATATCGAATTCTATCCTGAATATTTCAGTTTGCTCAGCGAGCGTGACGGTTATAGCCACCTCTATTGGTACAGTATGGGAGGTAATCTGATCAAAAAGGTTACAAACGGCAAATACGAAGTAAAAGACTTCTTGGGATATGACGAAGAGGACGGATCTTTCTATTACACCAGCAATGAAGAAAGTCCTTTGCGTAAAGCAGTCTACAAAATAGATAAGAAAGGTAAAAAGACCAAGCTGTCTCAAAAAAGCGGAACCAATACCCCGCTCTTCAGCAAATCAATGAAATACTACATGAATAAGTTTACGAGTCTTGATACTCCCATGTTGGTTACGTTGAATGACAATTCGGGTAAGACTCTCAAAACATTGGTTACGAATGACAAGTTGAAACAGACCCTGTCCGGATATGCTGTGCCGCAGAAAGAATTCTTTACTTTCCAGACTACGGATGGTGTAACCTTGAACGGATGGATGATGAAACCTGTTAATTTCTCCGCATCGAAGAAATATCCGGTGTTGATGTATCAATATAGCGGACCGGGCTCGCAACAAGTATTGGATACATGGGGAATCAGTTGGGAAACCTATATGGCGAGTCTCGGCTACATCGTAGTATGCGTGGATGGTCGGGGAACAGGAGGACGCGGAGAAGCCTTCGAGAAATGTACCTATCTGAAAATCGGAGTAAAAGAAGCCAGAGACCAAGTGGAGACCGCTCTCTATCTCGGTAAACAAGCATACGTGGATAAAGACCGGATCGGTATTTGGGGATGGAGCTACGGCGGATACATGACTCTAATGAGCATGAGCGAAGGTACTCCCGTTTTCAAGGCAGGCGTAGCCGTTGCCGCACCGACCGACTGGCGTTTTTATGACACTATTTATACCGAACGTTTCATGCGTACTCCCAAAGAGAACGCAGAAGGATACAAGGCCTCATCCGCTTTTACCCGTGCCGACAAACTGCATGGCAACTTATTGCTCGTACACGGTATGGCAGATGACAACGTTCATTTCCAGAATTGTGCAGAGTATGCCGAGCAGCTGGTACAACTCGGAAAACAGTTTGATATGCAGATTTATACTAATCGCAATCACGGAATATACGGTGGAAACACGCGTCAGCACTTATACACCCGATTGACTAACTTCTTCTTGAACAATTTGTAATGGCTGACAGAGTACGTAAGCCTGAATGGCTGAAAATTAATATCGGTGCCAACGAACGGTACACTGAAACCAAACGAATAGTTGACTCCCACTGCCTGCACACAATCTGCAGCAGTGGGCGTTGCCCCAATATGGGAGAATGCTGGGGGAAAGGAACGGCTACTTTCATGATCGGCGGTGACATCTGCACCCGCAGTTGTAAGTTTTGCAACACACAGACCGGTCGGCCACATCCGCTGGATAGTAACGAGCCTACTCATGTGGCAGAGTCTATCGCACTCATGAAACTCGACCATGCTGTCATCACTTCCGTAGACCGTGACGACCTCCCGGACTTGGGGGCCGAACATTGGGCACGTACCATCCGCGAGATAAAGCGCCTGAATCCTCAGACTACCATCGAAGTGCTGATACCCGATTTTCAAGGAAAAACGGAACTGGTAGATCTCGTGATAGAGGCCCATCCCGACATTATTTCACACAATATGGAAACCGTACGCCGCATTAGTCCGCTAGTGCGCAGTGCAGCCAACTACGACACAAGTCTGCAAGTAATCGGCCGCATCTCTTCCAAAGGAGTGAAATCAAAAAGCGGCATTATGGTCGGTTTAGGAGAAACTCCAGAAGAAGTGGAAACATTGATGGATGACTTATTGACTGTCGGTTGCCAGATTCTTACTATCGGACAATACCTGCAACCCAGCCACCGTCATTATCCCGTTGCAGAATACGTAACTCCCCTCCAATTTGCGAAATACAAAACAATCGGTTTAGAAAAAGGATTTAACATTGTAGAGAGCGCTCCCCTTGTCCGTTCATCCTACCATGCAGAGAAACACATCCGTTAGCAAACAAAACACAGGCACTATTTGTTTTATAAGCAGAACCGACAAATAAACATTAAGTAGAGATGGAGCATAAAGGAATACTTTCTTCCGCATTTAACATGTCACTGGGTTTTGTCCCCGTTATTATTTCCATTTTATTGTGTGAACTTATAACGCAAGACACGGCTATTTACATCGGTACAGGTATAGGTATCGTAGGTATATATCTTTCTCACCGACAAAAGGGGGTACTACTCCCTAACTTTATCCTATACATAGCAACCGGAGTATTGTCATTATTATCCTTAGCCGCACTCATTCCGGGAGATTATGTTCCGCCGGGTGCTCTACCGCTTACCCTGGAAGTGGGTATTCTCATTCCCATGTTAAGCCTTTATATGCATAAGAGAAGGTTTATCAACTACTTCTTAAGGCAGATAGGCGCTTGCAAAAAACGTTTATATGCCCAAGGAGCCGAAGCCGCCGTCGTATCGGCACGTATTGTCCTGATCTTCGGTATACTTCATTTTATCATTATCAGTATTACCGTTATTCTCCAGTCTCCGTTGAGCAAGACCAGTTTGTTTGTACTTTATAAGATACTGCCTCCTACAGTCTTTATAATGAGTATCTTGTTCAACCAGATCGCCATCCGTTTCTTTAATCACCTGATGGCTCACACAGAGTACGTGCCTATTGTCAATACCAAAGGAGACGTGATTGGAAAGACTCCCGCGATAGAAGCCATCAATTATAAGAACACCTATATCAATCCGGTGATACGCATAGCTGTCTCCACACACGGAATGCTCTTTCTTTGTGACAGACCGTCCACAGCCATTCTGGATAAAAACAAAGTGGATATTCCAATGGAATGTTATCTTCGCTATGGAGAATCCTTGACAGAAGGTGTCAACCGTCTGGTCAGCAATGCAATTCCCCAAGCAAAAGATATCAAGCCGGAATTCAATATCGTCTATCACTTTGAAAATGAAGTGACAAACCGTCTCATTTATCTATTTATCATCGATTTGGAGGACGATTCCGTTCTGTGTACTCCCCGCTTCAAGAACAGCAAGTTATGGAATTTCAAACAGATCGAAGAGAATCTGGGGAAAGGCTTCTTCAGTTGTTGTTTCGAAGATGAATACGAACACCTGAAAAACGTTATTTATATAAGAGAAAAATACAAGGAATCTTAGACAGATCGGGCACATGCCCCTTCCAGTCTTTCACCGTACGTGTCTGGATAAACTCTCCTTCGCAAGTAATATTGGCGGCAATGCACAACTTCGTTTGCGGACGGCAGTTTTGTAGAATGTCTTCCACCATTTTGTGATTCCGATAAGGCGTCTCGATAAACAGTTGTGTCTGATTCTCAGCATACACGCGCTGCTCCAATGCCTTCAGTTTCTTGCCACGTTCTCCCGGTTCAATCGGCAGATAACCATGAAATGCGAAACTCTGACCGTTAAAGCCCGAACCCATCACCGAAAGAATAATGGAAGAAGGTCCGACCAGAGGCACCACCTTCAACTTTTTACGCTGTGCAATAGCCACCACATCCGCTCCCGGATCAGCAACAGCCGGACACCCCGCCTCTGAGATAACTCCCATAGAAGCACCACCTATCAGAGGTTTCAAGTAACCGGAAATATCCTCGGGCGAAGTATGTTTATTCAACGGATAAAACGTCAACGCATCAATATCAATCTCCTTATCTACCTTTTTCAGAAAACGACGGGCCGAACGGATATCTTCGACTATAAAATACCGGATACCGGAAATGATTTCCTTATTATAAGAAGGCAATACTTTCTCAATAGGCGTATCACCTAAAGTCACGGGCAGCAAATAAAGGGCAGTTTCCACTTTTAAATGAAGAATTAAGAATTAATCTATCTCAAGAAGCCAGATAGTTGGATTCACTCAGCATTGTATGATAGTCGGTAAACTCTAAAAGATCTTTCAGCTTCATATCTTTATGCTTTTTCATATACGAAGCAACAATCCTCGCACCGACCCATGTTCCTATCAATGCCGGAGCCTGGCAACCCAACATCTCAACAGCCGGAGCCGGTTTCATATAATAACGGAATACCATCGGATCACGGGCATGAAGATGATCGTTGGAACAGATATAATCCCAGATAGCCTTTTCATTCTCCCTGCACCAGTCGTTTTCCTCTTTCGAATACCCCATCGCCTCGCCTATATTATCATAATCCAGCAAGTTCTGCACAACATAATTAATCTTTCCTGAGTGTATCATCAAGTCAATAAGGCACGTCCCCTCATGATAATCCATATCATAACGGCTCAGAAGATAAAACGAAAAACAATCCGGCACAATACGTTCCGGGCGCATGGAGCGACACTGGTAATCGTAATAGAAACGCTTATACAAAGGATAATCTTCTCCCATGTACTTATCCAGACTGATACCCAACAGAGAATCTACCAGAACGATAGACTCGTTGAACGCCGAGATTTGCGAGTAGACAAGCGGAACCTCCGTATTGGGAACCTCCTTCTTCAACTTCCGGAACCCCTTAGTAAGCCCCTCCTCTACTGCATCCAAATTGGGAAACTGAGTTTCCACATCATTCATCAGACGAACCAGCGTCGTATCTGAATAGAATTTTTGCAGGCGTTGCGAAATCGTATCATCTTTCACCGTGCCGATAGCCAGCACATCCTCAATCAGTATCTTTGTCGGCATACGGTAATCCATCGTCAACTTCTGCATAGCAGAAAAGCTGTTGGAGCGAACATATTCGCTCAACAGCTTATCATATCTCAGAACAGAAATCTCTCCTTCTTTCTGCTCCGTACCTTTTCCTGTGCTTATCCCACAGGAGGCGAGAAGCATACTTATTATAATAAGAAGAGAAATCCGTAATTTCATAATTTATTATCCGTAAATGATATTACCATTTTCGTCCTTGTACTCATCGAGCCCCTTCTCGTATGTAGCCATAGCACGGAGACTCATACCTACGCTGGAGAATCCACCGTCATGGAACAAGTTCTGCATAGTCACCTTACGGGTAAGATCGGAGAACATCACGATACAATAATCGGCACATTCGTCAGCAGTCGCATTTCCCAGCGGAGACATACGGTTGGCAAAGTCGAACAGCTTATCCATACCCTTCACTCCCGAACCTGCAGTAGTGAATGTAGGCGACTGAGAGATCGTATTCACACGCACACTATGTTCGCGTCCGTAGATATAACCGAAACTGCGGGCGATAGATTCCAACAGCGCTTTTGCATCCGCCATATCGTTGTAGCCGTAGAAAGTACGCTGTGCAGCAACATAACTCAATGCAACGATTGAGCCGTAATCGGCAATAGCGTTCAGTTTCTTGGCCGACTGAATCATTTTGTGGAATGAAACGGCCGAAATATCCAATGTCTTATCCAACATTCCATAGTCAAGGTCATCGTAAGTACGTTTCTTGCGTACGTTGGGAGACATACCGATAGAGTGGAGCACAAAATCTATTTGTCCGCCCAGTATATCCATCGAGGTCTTGAATACATTCGACAAATCCTCCACACTGGTCGCATCTGCCGGAACGATCTGGCAATTCAGTTTTTCCGCCAAAGCATTGACTTCTCCCATACGGATAGCCATCGGAGTATTTGATAATGTAATAGTTGCACCTTCTTCTACAGCACGTTCAGCCACTTTCCAAGCAATAGACTGATCATTCAGCGCGCCGAAGATAATACCTCTTTTTCCTTTCAACAAGTTGTAACTCATATCTTTTAATAGTTAAATTTTGTGCAAAGATAGTATCTTTCTGCATAAAAACACGAGAAGTGTGCAAATAATAGACACAAATGACAAAAAATACACGTATTCTATCAATTAGTCCACATTCCCTTGAACTTTCACTCCTATCTTTGCAATCGTTAATTACGAGTTCTTGCAGTGCTCGACAGAATGCCAAGAAAAACAATAAAATGTATAACCCTATAGAAAATTAGATTACTAAATGAACACATTGACAAAAAAATTCCTCTGGATGGCTATATGTTGTTTGCCGTTTATTTCAGGATGCAAACAAAGTGAGTGTGCCGTAGAAGAGAACTTGATAAGTGATGCTCTTTACCGGAATTTACCTTTCGAAATGCCTAAAGTACAACAACCGGCTTTTCCTGCTTATGAAGTGAACATTGAAAAATTCGGAGCCAAAGGAGACGGTTTGTTCCTAAACACGAAAGCGATCAACGATGCTATCAAAGACGTAAACCAACATGGAGGGGGAAAAGTGATTATCCCGGAAGGTATCTGGCTGACAGGACCTATCGAACTGCTAAGTAACGTCAATCTTTATACGGAAAGAAACGCGCTGGTACTCTTCACCGGTGACTTTGAAGCATACCCCATTATCGCCACTTCTTTTGAAGGGTTGGAAACCCGCCGTTGCCAATCTCCTATCTCAGCCCGCAATGCGGAAAATATCGCTATCACAGGATACGGTACATTCGACGGAAACGGTGACTGCTGGCGGCCGGTCAAGAAAGGAAAGCTGACCGCACCACAGTGGAAAAAGCTGGTCAATTCAGGCGGTGTACTCGACGAGAAACAGGAAATATGGTATCCTACACCCGGTTCACTGAAAGGAGCAATGGCTTGCAAAGATTTCAATGTGCCCGAAGGTATCAATACGGATGAGGAGTGGAATGAAATCCGCCCTTGGTTACGTCCTGTACTATTAAGCATTATCAAAAGCAAAAAAATACTGCTCGAAGGAGTCACCTTCAAGAATTCACCGAGCTGGTGTCTGCATCCGCTGTCTTGCGAAGACTTTACAGTGAACAACATCATGGTCATCAATCCCTGGTATTCACAGAATGGTGATGCAATCGACTTGGAATCTTGTAAGAATGCACTGATTATCAACAGTGTGTTTGATGCGGGAGATGACGCAATCTGTATCAAGTCCGGCAAGGATGAAGACGGTCGCCGTCGCGGAGAACCTTGTCAGAATGTGATTGTGAAAAACAACACTGTATTGCACGGACACGGCGGATTCGTGGTAGGTAGCGAAATGTCCGGTGGCGTGAAGAATATCTATGTGGAAGATTGTACTTTTATGGGAACTGACGTAGGTCTGCGCTTCAAAAGTACACGTGGACGTGGCGGTGTGGTAGAAAACATCTACATTAACAACATCAACATGATCAATATACCGAACGAACCGCTGCTCTTCGACCTGTTTTATGGTGGAAAGGGAGCTGGTGAGGAATCGGAAGAAGACCTGTTGAACCGCATGAAAACCGCTATTCCGCCGGTTACAGAAGAAACTCCCGCATTCCGCAACATCCACATTTCAAATATTGTGTGCAGAGGTTCGGGAAGGGCTATGTTCTTCAACGGATTACCTGAAATGCCGATCAGCAATGTCACTGTTAAGGATGTCGTGATAACAGAAGCAACGGACGGAATCGTCATCAACCAGGTAGACGGGGTGACTTTGGAAAATGTATATGTAGAATCTTCCAAAGGCAACAATATATTAAACGTTAAGAACGCCAGGAATCTGACGATAGACGGAAAGGTTTATGAGGAATCGGCGAAAGAGAAGAAGTTCACCACAGAGGACACAGAGGTACAAATCTGAATAAATGGATTTTATATTATTAAACCGAATCCTCTGTGACCTCTGTGTCCTCTGTGGTGCAAAAAAAGAAAACCACAATATCATTATATAGAGTAAAAGCTCAAATAGCAGACTATTTTATCTTCCAAAGATAGACAGTCTGCTATTTTTTCAACTACTTTTGCAGAGAGAAATACGACGTATAACTCCTACCTATCGCATAGAAACACCATCATCAAAGAGGAAAAAATAAGCAAAAACGAGTATTATTCGTTCAAACCACTTATCAAACTTTCTATTCTACATTGTTTTGTTTATTTTTGCTATAAACATAAAAACAGCTACTATGAAACGGCTCCACACTTTATTTCTTTTTCTAACAATGGCTAACATTATAATGGCTCAGCCTATTTGCCAGGTTAAACATTTTTCGGTAAGCGACGGTCTTGCTCAAGGAGTGGTTATGAGCATATTGCAAGATCAGAAAGGGCTTGTTTGGTTTAGTACATGGAACGGGCTTAACAAATTTGACGGATACACGTTTAAGACCTATAAAACTTCCCAAGAGAGCAATTATGCGTTCGGAAGTAATCGCATGGGGACTATTTCAGAAAGTAAATACGGAGATATATGGTGCCCCACCTACGATGGACAAGCCTGTCTTTTCGATGTGGAAACCGAGAAGTTCATTGATGTACTCCAACCTATTGAACTTACCACAAAACAAACTAATTATGTTACACGTATTTATTCATTAAAGAAGGGAATTGCCTGGATTCTTTGTGAAAACGGATATGCATTCAGAGTAGACGAACAACTATGTAAAAAAGGAGAAGGCATTACACTTTATTCAGCTTCCAACCACAACCTGAAAGGAAATCAAATATTTAATATTTATCAAGACTCTGAAGAAGATGAATGGATATTGACAGACAAAGGTGTTTCCATCATTGGAAAGAAAACACTGGATACTGACTTTCCTTTCCAGTTTATCACTCAAATAAAAAAAGCCATCTATCTGATTGCAGAGAACGACAAGTTAGCCAGATATGACTTCCACACTAAAAAACTGAAATTCGTAGATATTCCCTATCCGCATCATAAAATAAACAATGTCACTACCATAGGAAAAGATATGCTGGCATTGGGAACGGATAATGGGCTGATTTTGTATTCTATCCCAAAGAACAGTTTTCAGCAAATAGACATCCGTACAGCTACCCAAACTTCCAACGATGTAGAATCTGTCTATCAAGACCACTTGGGAGATATCTGGATTTTTTCAAAAGATCCGGGCATTGTACATCTTAACCTCGTGAGCAATGAAAAAGAGCATCTGTTCACTCCCAAAGATGAGATTATCAAGCATGGGCGTAAAAGTCGCAAACTTATCTTTGAAGACAATGTGAAAAACCTATGGTTACTTCCTACAGAAGGAAACTTTTGCTACTATGACCGGAAAGAAAAGACTCTCAAACCGCTTCTTACGGATATCAACAACCCAAAATCCATTTTCAGTCCGTTAGTCAGATCTTATACATTGGATAATCAGGGAAACTGTTGGTTTGCAACAGCACGTGGCGTAGAGAAACTATGCTTCTTTCCACAAAGCTATCAATTTAACCTGACTGACTACGAGGCGGAAACACGTGCATTCCTGCAGGACAGCGACAAACGTTTATGGGCAGCTTCCAAATCTAATTATATCCAAATATTTGCACCGGATGGCAGTTTGGTGGGATACCTATCCAAACAAGGAAATATCACCAAAGAAAAACAAGGATTCTTCAATGGAGTATATACCATTCTGGAAGATAAAGATGGAAATATCTGGTTGGGGACAAAAGATATCGGCCTCTTCCAACTTAAAAAGACAGGAGCGAATCACTACTCCATTCAACACTTTGAGCACCATCCAAATGACCCGTATAGTTTAAGCAGTAATAGTATCTATACAATCTTTCGGGACAGTCGTAATCATATCTGGGTAGGATGTTATGGAGGCGGATTAAATTTGCTGACACAGGATAAAGATGGGAAAACATCATTTATTCATAGCAATAATGAATTAAGAAACTATCCCATAGCTCACGGAATGAAAGTGCGTAATATTGCAGAAGCTCCGGGAGGAGTTATTTTAGTAGGAACAACTAACGGATTACTTACATTCTCAAACAACTTCGAACGCCTGGAAGAGATTAAATTCTACCGGAATATCCGCAGACCGGGAGACAAAAAAAGTCTCAGTGCTAACGATATCATGCATATCTATACGGACAAGAATAAAACCACTTATGTTGTCAGCTTTACCGGAGGCGTAAACAAAGTGCTATCTTCCAATCTACTTAGTGAGAATATCCAGTTCAAGAACTATGACAAAAATAATGGTCTGGCTTCCGATCTTGTGTTATCAATGATTGAAGATGCACAGAATCGGCTATGGATAGTTTCGGAGATTGCACTCTCTAAATTCGATCCTGCCAAAGAAACATTTGAAAACTATGAATTAAGTTCCATCTATCAGGAATTCAATTTTTCCGAAGCTCTGCCTATCATCAATGCCCGCAACCAAATTGTGTTAGGAACCGATAAAGGCTTTCTGGAAGTTTCTCCGGAAAAGATGCGGAAAAGTAGCTATGTTCCTTCTATCGTGTTTACAGGACTCAAGATTCAAGGACATCCGGCCGATCATTCCATTGACAATCTCACAAAATTGAAACTAGAGCCATCGCAAAGGAATGTAACCTTCCAGTTTGCCGCACTTGATTATGTCAATCCAAAAGGGATTTTATATGCCTATCGCCTGAAAGGACTAGAAGAAGAATGGAATGAAGCAGATAATAACCGTTCCGCTAGCTACATCAACTTACCTGCAGGCAAATATCAGTTGCAGATAAAGTCAACAAACAGTGACGGGGTTTGGGTGGACAATGTACGGACTCTATCTATACATGTACTCCCCACCTTTTGGGAAACCTACTGGGCATGGCTGCTCTATTTTATTCTATTCATACTCTTCACGGCAAGTATCGTATATGTATTATTTTACATCTACCGGTTACGCCATAGAGTGGATATGGAACAACAATTAGCTAATATAAAACTGCGATTCTTTACTGACATATCTCATGAGTTACGTACTCCGCTAACTTTAATCAGTAGCCCTGTGACAGAGGTATTAGAGAATGAACCTCTTTCCCCTTCTGCCCGTGAGCACTTGACTTTAGTACATCAGAATACAGAGCGTATGCTCCGGCTGATGAATCAGATTCTGGATTTCCGTAAGATTCAGAATCAGAAAATGAAACTATTGATTGAAAAGATTGATTTGATCCCACTTTTACAAAAGGTGATGAGTAGTTTCAAACTGATAGCCGAAGAAAAGAACATAAACTATCAGCTGACTTCTACAATCCAGTCGGTATACAGCTGGGTAGACAGAGACAAATTTGAAAAGATATTCTTCAACCTGCTTTCCAATGCATTCAAATATACACCTGCCGACAAATCGATCACAGTCAACATCACAACGAAAGAGAATACGGTAGAGATAGAAGTAGCAGACGAAGGAATCGGAATTGCAGTAGAAAAGCAGCATTCCTTATTCCAACGTTTCGAGTCATTGGTAAAACAGAATATTCTGCAACCATCTTCCGGCATAGGATTATCTTTGGTGAAAGAAATGGTGGAAATGCATCATGGTACTATCACAGTAAACAGCCAACCCGGAGCGGGCAGCCGTTTCACAGTTAGCTTACCTTTGCAACGGAACGTTTTCGAAGAAGATGTACAGGTCGAATTCATTCTGAACGACAGCCAGACTTCAACACCCCATCCCGTCGATAGTATGAAAGCCCCGGAAGAGGTAGAGGAAAAAGAATACATCGAAAGTCATTCGGAAAGTTTCTCCATATTGGTGGTAGAAGATAATGAAGAATTAAAGGCTTTCCTGAAAAACATTCTATCTGAGAACTATACGGTAATCACAGCTTCCAATGGTGAAGAGGGATTGCAACATGCCGTTGACGATCTGCCCGATCTTATTATCAGCGATGTCATGATGCCGGTGATGGATGGTCTGGAGATGATCAGACAAATCAAAGAGAACAACAATATTTGCCATATCCCTATCATCGTATTATCAGCCAAAGCCTCTCTGGACGACCGCATCGCCGGATTGGAACAAGGCATTGATGATTATATCACCAAACCTTTCAGTGCTACTTATCTAAAGACCCGTGTAGCCTCCTTGTTACGACAACGCAAAGCATTGCAGGAGCTCTATATGAATAGACTGATGGAAGGAAAGAATACCTCTTCTCCCGATCCTCTGACTCCTTCACAACCACAGATTACCCCATACGACGAACAGTTTATGGAGAAAGTTATGGCATATATGGAAGAACAAATGGACAATGCCGAACTGACTATCGATGAGTTTGCAGAACAGCTAATGCTTAGTCGTACGATCTTCTACCGGAAATTAAAATCAATCGTCGGACTGACACCAGTTGACTTTATACGGGAAATACGCATCAAACGTGCCGTACAACTGATCGACAGTAATGAATATAATTTCTCCCAAGTAGCATACATGACCGGATTCAACGATCCGAAGTATTTCAGTAAATGTTTCAAGAAAGTGATAGGAATTACGCCATCGGAATATAAAGAGAGGAAAAGATAAAGAAATCCTCCTTTTCTACCGGATATTCCCCACAAAAAGATTGAAAAGCGCGTACTATTGCAGTCTCAAATCTAAAAACCAAAAGAACTAGAAAATGAAAAAGCAATGGATCATTGCCTGTCTTATCGGAATTCAAGGGGTAAATGTACAGGCACAACAACCCAGCAAGTATCCCTATCAGGACACGAAGCTGACTGTGGAACAACGGGCGGACGATTTACTTCAACGCCTCACATTAGAAGAAAAAGTGGCGTTGATGCAAAACAACTCACCGGCTATTCCCCGGCTTGGCATTAAGCCGTATGAATGGTGGAACGAAGCTCTTCATGGCGTTGCCCGCGCCGGACTGGCTACTGTC
>OHES01000925.1_pt1 | contig 16233 bp, 9 predicted proteins | sample 1567371 | NCBI WGS metagenome assembly OHES01 (sample SAMEA3879533, study PRJEB24766) | human gut metagenome | biome: human-associated habitat; feature: feces | place: USA | collected 1985/1987 | reverse complement strand
GGAAGAAGATTGAATATTTCGAACAGAACCGGACCGGCTGTTCGTGCCCCTACCAGACCGGGTTTCCCTTCTCCGGTAGCATTTCCTACCCATACGCCTACCGCATAGCGAGGAGTTACACCTACCGCCCATGCATCACGGAAACCGTAACTTGTCCCGGTTTTCCAGGCAACAGGGTGCATGGAGGGAATAGATTTCCAATCAATCTCTTCGGGACGGTTCACTTCTGTTAGGGCATCAAAAGTTTGCCATACGGCACCCGGTTGGAAGATATCCGGTTGTTCTGCGGTTTGGTCTGAAGAAGTCAATAAGGTACTACGGGTTTGGGGAAGTTTCAAAAGACTACGCCCCATATTGGCGTATGCATTGGTTACATTCCATAGAGTTGCTTCCGCACCACCTAGAATTAGGGATAGCCCGTAATGGGAGGACGGGCGGTTTAATGTTTTCAGTCCTACCTGGCGAAGGAAATTATGGAATTTAGGTACTCCATATCTCTGTAACATGGTAACGGAAGGGATATTTAGTGAACGTGCCAAAGCTTCTGAAGCAGGAACTGCTCCTTCGAATTGCAAACTGAAATTCTGAGGAGTAAAGCCGTTTATATTGATAGGAATGTCCGGTAATAATGTATGAGGTAACAAACTACCTTCTTGCAACATGGCATAATAGAGGAACGGTTTCAATATGCTTCCGGTACTTCTCGGAGCTTGTATCACATCGACCTGATTGCCGGTTTGCTTCTGCCCGAAATGCACATTGCCACAATATGCCACTACTTCGTTGGTGGAAATGTCTATCACAAGAATAGCCAGATTTCGTATATCACTACGGCTAAACTCATTGCTCCAACGCTCAGCTAGATTTTCTATTTGGACTTGCAAGTCTTTGTCAATCGTAGAGATAAGATGTTTTCCGTTCAGTTCCTGATAAAAGCGGCTTACCAGATGCGGGGCGACTTGTGGAAGCGGATGAGGCTCATCGGGAAGCGGCTCACTGATAGCCAGTTCATAAGTTGATTTGTCAATCGTATTTTTTTCATGAAGAGCTTTTAATAGTCGGTTTCTTTTGTCTAACAATGCTTTGCGTCCTTTGGAAAGGTGAATCATAGATGGAGCATTAGGCAATACTGCCAGCGTAGCCGATTCTGCCCAAGATAAATCTTCTGCAGGATGTCCGAAGTAGCGCCAGGCGGCGGCATCCAATCCCACTACATTACCACCGAAAGGAGCATGAGAAACGTACATGGATAGTATTTTTTCTTTGGATGCACGAAATTCGAGGCGTGTTGCTAATAGTATTTCAATGAATTTCTCTCCAAATGTACGTGATTCGTTTCTTGCCAATCGTATGGTCTGCATGGTAAGGGTACTTCCGCCACTGATAATACGTTTGCTTTTTATGTTTTGATAAATGGCTCTGCCGATGGATAGCGGGTTAACGCCCCAATGGTAGTAGAAATGCCTGTCTTCGAAAGCAATCAGGCATTGCTTAACTTTCTCCGGAGTAGTAGTACGTGGGGGAAATCTCCATTGTCCGTCGGAAGCAATACGTGCTCCCAGGAGTTCTCCGTTACGGTCGGTCACTACGGTGGAGTAAGGGACGTGAAATAACTGTTGAGGGAGGCAAAAGATGTAAGCAATCACTAAGAAAGCAATACAGGTAAGTATTACTTTTTTAGTGATTGATAATTTATTGATATATGCTCGAAACTTTCGCATTATCGGCTAACCATTGTCCTTCCTGCTTTGGTTCGTGCTTGTGCCGAACCGTCATACATGGCTTCGCACTGGATAGCCGGCAAAATGAAATTGCCTGCATATGTAGCTTGCAGTCTTATGGTGAACTTTTTCAATTCACTGCGACGCAAGTCGAAGTAAGTCAATACGCGGTCGTCACGAATATCCTGATAGGTATACTCACGGGTAGGTGTCGCTTCCGGAGTCATCAACCGGTCATTGTAAATTTCCCAACCTGACGGCAGAATATGTGTCAATGCCAAATTACTGTAAGCAGTGGTTCCACTGATATTACCTACAGTGATGACTGCCATAAAGTCTGTTCCTTGCTTGATATCATCTATAGATATTGTCGCTCCGTTCATATCCGTATATTTTACGTCCAGGCGGAGGTTATTGGATATTGCGGGTAACGTGTCATTAAGTAATTGCGTGCGTGTAATGAGGTCGACACTTAATGCACCTTTACCTTCATTCTTTACTATAATATTACCCGAAGCCGGTGAAGTGGACGGTTCCTTTGCAAATACAGCCTTGGCTGATTTCACTACGGGTTGCTGCTTTCCGTTCCAAGTCCAGGTGAAATCCAAAGTACCTGAAAGCTTCTCAGCCAGGCGTCCCATCGCCATCAATGAGAAAGCAGTGGACTGTGTACTGAACCAATTCTCTTCAGCCAGATTCTTGGATACCTTCTTCGCCTGTTGCAATGCCGCCTGGTCTCGGTTCATTAGGAGTAAAGTTTCCAATATCATAGCTTCGTCACGATCATACGAACCATAGATGTAGTTCTGTGAGGAATAAGGGGTAACGGTGGTTTCTGCCTTAAATACCAGTTCTTCAGCCGGTTTCATCTTACCTGTCAGGGCATAAGCGGCTGCCAGTCTCCATTTGGCTTGCAGAGGCAGGTTAGCTTGTTCTTTCATCCGGTTCATGGCGCCCTGCTCAGGTGCACCGGCTAATGCCAGTGTGTACAATCTGTATGCTTGTTGCACTCCCGTTTGCCAGTAACCCCAACTGTCATCTTGATCCGGCATCCGCCAGTTTTGGGCAGCAGCACGTTGGAAGCGTTTCCACTTATTCAGTACATTCGAGTTGACAGCGTAGCCTTTCTCCTGTGCCAATACGAGGAACATGCCCGCATAAGAAGTAATCCACTCATCAGCACTGGCATTCCCCGGCCAGTAAACAAAACCGCCGTTCGGAAGCTGGCGTGCATAGAGTTGCCGTATCGCTTCCTGTACGTTAGCCTTAATCTTTTGAGCTTCTTCCTCATCCACAGCTTTAAACTGGCTGACGAACAATAACGGCAGAGCTTTGGAAGTCAGCTGTTCCGTGCAATGATGCTGATAATTATACAGGTAGTCGAACCTGCGGCTGATATCTACCGAAGGAATACGTGAGACTTCCAGCAGCATACGGCTATTTGCCGGAGAAGCACCATTCAATGAATAAGGAAGTGTTACACTTTCTCCTTTTTCCACCCATTGGCTATTGCGGAAAGTCACTGCCGGATTCGGGTTTCGGACTTCGATTTCAATGGTCTCTTTCGCCTGCTGACTGCCACCGTTGGCAGTGATATGTATCGTTGCTTTTCCTGTTTTACTTCCGGTCTTTATCTTAAAGTAAACGAGCTGGTCACCCGGTTGGCTGAAAGTAATGGATTGTTTATTGGGATCGATCACTTGTACACCTCCACCTGAAGCCTGGATGGATACCGATACATTCTTCACTTCCTTCTCCATGGCAAAGACATTTACCGGGACAGTAATCTCTTCTTGTGTGCTCAGCACACGGGGCAGTGTGGACAACAACATCAATGGTGTCCGCACGAAAGAAGTCTTTTCCGCTTTTCCATAAGCTCCGTCTTGCCCCGCTACCACCATCGTACGCACAGAACCTACGTACATCGGTAGTCTCAGCGTGTGCGTTTTCTGTTTTCCTTTATCCAGATAGAACGGACCGATGAATTTCACTACCGGCTTGAAGCGATTCGCTTTTGCATCGGCCGGTTTCAATGTCTCGTCACCACCCGTACTGAACAATGAACTGTAGCGTCCGGCAGATGCTCCGAGTACATCATCATACATATCCCAGGTGCGGATGCCCAATGCTTCGCGGGCATAGAATTCACTCCACGGATCGGGAGTCTTGAAATTAGTCAGGTCGAGTAATCCGTCGTCTACAATGGCCAGTGTGTATGTCATCTGCTTGCCGTTCTTTTCGCTGACGGTAACGGTGAAGTCCGTTTCCGGCCGCAACACTTCCGGCATTTTAATTTGCGGTTGCAATATAGTTTGTTTATTAGTCACCAATACCGGAACCACACCGTACATACGTATCGGTAAATCATTCACCGTCTGTGCATGAGGTTGCAACAGGCTGATGTGCAGGTAAACGTTCGGAGCCATTTCCGGAGTCACTTTGAAAGAATACTTTGTGTCTCCGTTGTTGGAAACTTCAATCCATTCACGTTGCAGAACGGTTGAACCGTTTTCCAGGGCTACCAATGCACGTCCTCCCGCAGCGGCAGGAATGATGGCTGTTGCCGTTTCACCTATTTCATACGAGTCTTTATCCAGAGAGAAAGCGAGCATTTTAATGCCGCTGGGGTCTGTCTTGCTTGAACGTCCGCGCCAATCCGGCCAGTCTATATAAACAGTTCCACCGGTGGCATGTCCACTTTCCTTATCTTTCACATAAATCAGGTAACGTCCCCAGTCCGGATAATTTACCCGGAATTTAAAAGTTGCCTTTCCGCCTGTAGTCTGTATATTGCCACTGGCTACGGGAGTGATGGAACTACTGTTGACATAAGTTCCGAATGATTCGTCCCGGTTCTCCCACCACCAGCTCCAGGAGATACGGTAAATCTTATATTCCAGATTGGAGCGGTTCACTAATTGTCCTTCCGCATTTACGGTGACAATGTCGAATACATGATCCTGATCGGTCTCGATGTATTTTCCTTTCGGTTGGTTCAAATTAATCCCTACGTAAGAAGAGAATGGAGAGAACGGAATGCTTTGCGTGTAAATACTGGCGTCTCCTCCCGGTTCGAATACACGGCTGGTTAAGGTTGCATTCAGCATTCCCGGGGCATTGGTGGCAGCCGGAAGTTTCAACATAAAGTTAGCTTTTCCTTCCGCATCCAGTGTTCCATCGAATATATCGTTTTTTACAGTTGTAAATTCGGTAGCCGGATTATTAAATATGTATTGCCCGTAGTTCTTAAATTGTGTATTTACTTTTGACAGGGACATTTCCACTTTGGCTTTCAACCGTGAAGCGGTGGCGCCTGTCAGCCATGTGGAAGTAAGCATTACCGGTATTTCTTTGGTAGAAGCCTGGATTGCTTTCTCCGGTAGTTTCAGATTAATTTTCAGGCGGTTTGGTTTCACCGTTTCTATGCGAAGGCTTTTGTGGAAAGCGGTTCCGCCTACTTTGACGTAAGCGTTCCATAATCCCGTCGGGTCTTCCGGGCGTGTCGGCAGGTCAAATGTGTAGAAACCGTTTATACCTTGCGTGGAAATCATTTTGGTATAGAATTGTCCTCTCGGATTATATAATTCCAATGCTACAGGGTGTTTATCCGGAATTCTTTTTTCACGGTCTTCCATAATAAAGCTTACATGCAGCGTATCTCCCGGTCGCCATACCCCTCTCTCGCCATAAACGAACCCCTTCAATCCTTTCTGAATATCTTTTCCGCCTACATCGAACCGGCTGACAGATTGTTCTTCACCATCTGCCACACGAACGTAAGCTTTCTGTTTCTCTACTTCGGCCACCACAATGAAAGGAACACCTTTCGGAGTGATTTCTGTAAATCCTTCACTATTGGTTTCACCGCTTCCTATGGCTTGTAACTGGAAGTTGTAAACAGTCACTTTCGCTTTCTCCATTGGTTTGGTATCCAAGATGTTACTTACAGCAATCCACAGCTTGTTCAGTGAATTCCGTTTTATAATCATTCCTACATTGGAGGCAAATACGTTGCATGATGCCGCCCGGTCAGAGTCCATATAGTAGGAGGCATGACAAGGATTATTGCGTTCCCGCCAGTTATACTGGCTCCAGTCCATCTTAATGTTACCATTGTAGTAGAAATAAGTTTCCGGTGTATCCCATTCAGCTTCATTTTCTTCGAAAGTACTACTTCCGCTGACTTTCGTCAATCCCTCTGAAGCAGTATTGTCTGCAAAGCTCATCTCTTGTTTTTCTGTTCCGCTGCAAGGATAGGCTGAGTATTCTTGCCGGAAAGAAAGTATGACACGGTAGATAGCACCCGGTTCTTGCCGAATCAGTCCGGCAAGGTCTATTGAATAATCTTCCCATCGGTGCACGTCTTTTGTACTGTCCTTGCTTAGCCACAATGTGTTCTGATAAACCAATCGTCCGGAACGGCGCAGTTCACTGGCGGATGAGAGCGTATTGGTCTGCATGAACATCAGTACATTGTTTTCAAAAATACGGATTACACTTAAATCTACCGCATAGAGATTGACTGCCCGGAATGGGATGATCAAACTTTTGGAGTCGGGTAGGATAGCGGCTGATGTAGACATGCTCACTTGTGGTTTCAGATTCAGTTCGCTGAATGCGATGGAGTGTGATGTGCCGAGCGATTTATCCCGGCTGTTTTTCACCCCTTCGTGTATCTTCAAAGTCAGTTTGCTCAGTTGGTTGGCTTCAAAGTAGATGTATACTTTGTTATTCTCCACTTGAAATATAGAAGATGATACTTCGGGAATTTCAATCAATCCGTTCAGGTCTTGTGTGGTAGAAACAGGATCGGAGAATACTATTTCAATTCCATTTTCCGGTTCGTCAATGCGTTTGGCAGAGAGGAAACGGAAGTCATTCTTGGCAGGGATCAGTACGTTTTCTGTCAGTTTGCGGTCGATTCCTGCAGGACTGCCGTTGGCGGTGATTTCCAACTGATAGTCTTCCGCTTCGCGAATAACACCGGCTATTTCAAACTGATAGCGCGTCGGATGATCTGTCGGAGTGATACTGACCGGATAGCTTTGGCCGTTTCCGCCTTTGGCAGAGAGCATTTTCTCAACTGCTTCTTTGGGAGTGGCATCACTGAAACGTACTTCTCCTTTCAATGTCACCAAGTCGCCATGGCTATCTACGTCGATGGTTGTCAGTGGTTCGATATATAGTGTGAAATTGGGTTCCTGTACTCTGAAAGAGAATTTGAATTCTTTCAGGCGACTGTCCACTTCTACAAACCTGCCTAATTGGAACGTACCTTCATAGAACTCTCCCGGCTTTAAAGTTCCTGGTTCAGGAACGAATTCAATCGTATTGTTGCTGATCCAATACGCTTTGCCTTTTAGGGAGGGAGAGAAGCTAAACGGATTTTCTTTCAGTTCATTGTTCAAATCTACCATAGGCTGATCCTGCGTCAGTTCTATACGTATGTTCGAAGTTTGCGAGATAACTCCTCCCGTATATGCATTCACAAAAGGTGCATACTCGGCAGAAGGAATAATATCCTTTTTGCTGTTTGCGCAAGAGGAAAAAACTAAGATGGTCAGTAACAGAAAGAATAACCTGTCAGCTATGCGGTGTTTAGCTTTCATTCGTCCCATAGTGCTTTAATTGTTAATTATTAATTCTTAATTTGGAAACATTCAGCATCTTTCCATGCAGGGAATTTTTGTCTGAATTCTCTCAGGACAGAGAGGTCGAGAGTTGCGGTGGCGGTTCCTTCTTCATGGTCGGGTACGCTGGCAAGCAAATCGCCCTTTGGTGAATAAATGACGCTGCCGCCATTATATAGCATTTGATTTCCATCCGTACCGATACGGTTGACACCACAAACATAACTGATATTTTCGAGTGCACGGGCTTGTAACAGAATGTCCCATACCCGGCGGCGGGGAACAGGCCAGTTGGCAACGTATATCAGAAGATCATATTCATTATTTACGTTCCGGCTCCATACCGGAAAGCGAAGGTCGTAGCAGACTAACAGTAGTATATTCCATCCCCGGTAGGAGATAACAGGCCGCTGGTTACCCGCTGTAAAATGCTCCGTTTCCTGGCCCATACGAAAGAGATGTCGTTTATCGTAGTAATAAGCCCCCCCTTCGGGAGTCAGGAAAAAAGCACGGTTATAATAAGACTTATCAGGAATGGGAACCACATCTTTATTTGCATCTACTTCTTCATCACAAGCTATATAACTGCCTGTAATGGCGAATTGGAATTCCGCCGCCCATTGGCGCAAGGTGGCGATGGTTACACCCGATACTGGTTCAGCTAGCCTTCGGCTGTCCATACTAAAACCGGTAGAGAAGGTTTCGGGCAAGACAACAATCTCCGCTACTCCACGAAGCGCTTTGAGCTTCCTACGGAGTAGGCGGAGATTTTCTTGTTTATCTTCCCAAACAATATCTGTTTGTAATAGAGTTACACGCATAACTTCATTGAAATATTTTAGGCGCGGATTATACGTATAACGCGGATTAATGTGCTACGCTATACTTGCAGGCAAAGATTATTTGCCCGGCTTTCCACGCCGCAAGGTAATAAAAATCCGTGTAATCCGCGTAATCCGCGCCTAAAAGTTATTATCAAATGTTTCCTAAAGCAAAGTTCTTCGGGTTCTTCCCTTTGAAATCCTTATAATAGAGCTTTACCTCGCGCATATCCTTTTCTATATCTCCCGACGGCATAATCGCCTTTGTCGCAGAAATCGTTTTAGTGGTATAATCGATGCCTATCATTACAATAGGCACTTGCGCTTTCAATGCAATAAAATAAAATCCTTTCTTCCAATTAGGATTCGCTTTACGGGTTCCTTCCGGTGTAATGGCGAGTTGGAATTTCTTGCTTTTGGCGAATCTTTCCGTCATCTGGTCTACCAATGACGTTTTGCGTCCCCGATCTACCGGTATGCCTCCCACGGCTTTGAAAATTAATCCCAGCGGAAAGAAGAACCATTCTTTTTTCATCATGAAGTATGTTTTCCGTCCGATAGCTCCATAAAATAGTTTGCCGATAAATAAATCCCAATTAGATGTATGAGGTGCTGCAGTTATCACGCATTTATCATAATCCGGCACCGTCACATTTGTCTTCCATCCCAAAATGCGATAGTAGATAAAGCTGTATATTGCTTTTTTCATTCCCGGTGCTTACTTCAGGTTGCCGATAGCGTCAATAATTGCGTCTACTTCTTTATTAAAGTCTTCGCGGAATTTCTTGTAGAAACCTTTTACATTTCCGGGTTCGGTATGGCTGATTCGGCTGATAAATTCATCTTGCACACTCAGGATTCTGCCCATCAGCTCGTCGGCTTTAGTTTTATCGGTTCCGGGTACGTATAAGCTGTTTACCAAACACTCCATGAACAGTTCACCTGCGATATAATTGACGTTTTTCTTAAGTTCTCTTCTACTTGCCATAATCTTTACGTTTTAAGTGAATAAATTGAAATATTTCCGGTAAAGATAAGTACTTTCCACGGTATAAACCAACATTTCATATTTTTTTTGATGTGCGCTTCCTTTCATAATTCAGAAAAAAACACGAAATTTGCGACGCTTTTGAACGAAACTTTACTAACACCTTTAAATAATTAGATAAAATGACAAAAAGTGCATTGCAAATTGCAAGGGCTGCTTATCAGCCCAAACTTCCGAAAGCGCTGAAGGGTGCCGTTAAGGCGGTAGCTGGAGCAGCTACTCAATCTGTAGCCGATCAGGAAGCTATCCAAAAATTGTTCCCTAACACGTACGGAATGCCGTTGATTACATTCGAAGCTGGTGAAGCTGTTGCTCTTCCCGCTATGAACGTAGGTGTAATTCTTTCCGGTGGTCAGGCTCCGGGCGGACACAATGTAATCTCCGGTTTGTTCGACGGTATCAAGAAATTGAACCCGGATAATAAATTGTATGGTTTCATTTTAGGTCCTGGTGGTCTGGTAGACCACAACTATATGGAATTGACTGCTGACATTATCGATGAATACCGCAATACAGGTGGTTTTGATATCATCGGTTCAGGTCGTACTAAATTGGAGAAGGAAGATCAGTTTGAAAAAGGTCTGGAAATCCTGAAGCAACTTGATATTAAAGCATTGGTTATCATCGGTGGTGACGACTCTAACACAAATGCCTGCGTACTGGCTGAGTACTATGCAGCTAAGAAGTGCGGCGTACAGGTAATTGGTTGTCCGAAGACTATCGACGGTGACTTGAAGAACGAAATGATTGAAACTTCTTTCGGTTTTGACACTGCTTGTAAGGTTTACTCTGAAGTTATCGGTAACATTCAACGTGACTGTAACTCAGCTCGTAAATACTGGCACTTCATCAAGTTGATGGGACGTTCTGCTTCTCACATTGCATTGGAATGTGCTTTGCAGGTACAACCTAACGTTTGTATCGTATCAGAAGAAGTTGAAGCAAAAGATATGTCTTTGGACGATGTGGTAACTTACATTGCTCAGATAGTAGCTAACCGGGCTGCTCAAGGCAACAACTTCGGTACGGTTTTGATCCCTGAAGGTTTGATCGAGTTTATTCCGGCTATGAAACGTCTGATCGCTGAGTTGAATGATTTCCTTGCTGAAAATGCTGAAGAATTCTCTCAAATTAAGAAGTCTCACCAACGTGATTATATCATCCGTAAACTGTCTCCGGAAAATGCGGCTATCTATGCCAGCCTGCCCGAAGGTGTCGCCCGTCAGCTCACGCTCGACCGCGACCCCCACGGAAATGTTCAGGTATCGCTTATCGAAACCGAAAAACTGTTGGGCGAGATGGTTGGACGTCGTTTGGCCGAAATGAAAGCCGAAGGGAAATTCGTGGGTAAATTCGCTACGCAATTCCACTTCTTCGGTTACGAAGGCCGTTGTGCCGATCCTTCCAATTTCGATGCCGACTATTGTTATTCTCTCGGTTATACCGCAGCACTGTTGGTAGGCGAGGGTAAAACGGGTTATATGTCGTCGGTTCGCAACACGACCAAACCGGCCAGCGAGTGGATTGCCGGGGGCGTGCCTGTGACTATGATGATGAATATGGAACGTCGTCACGGAGAAATGAAACCTGTTATACAAAAAGCATTGGTTCGCCTCGATGGGGCTCCTTTCAAATATTTCGCCGCACATCGTGACGAGTGGGCTATGAACACGTGCTATGTTTATCCCGGTCCTATACAATATTTCGGTCCTACCGAGGTTTGCGACCAGCCTACCAAAACGTTGATGTTGGAACAAAACGGAACTATTTGAGAACCTGTTTTGAAGTCTCACGAAGGTAAGACCAATTATTAGAAAACAAGCAGGTTGCCTGCTGCCGAAAGGCATATAATTATTTAACAAAAAATCCGCACTTGCGGCTTGCAAAATCCCCCGGTACAGAGCGTTTTGTGCCGGGGGTGTTTTTTATTTGTTCTTGGTAAGGTTCATTATAATTAGTGTGGATTGCCTTTGTATATTTCAACCCCCTCGCCCTATGGGGCACTCCCCCTATATCGCTGTGCGACACAGGGGAAGTGGATAAAAGTATCACTTTGAATGGATTTTTTGGATCCCCTCTTCGCGTTGTAGGTACTTACCCTATTCTCTTGCGGAAGCATCGGAAGAGAAGGTGATGCACAATTCTGTCATCGTTACCGAGAGTATTAACACTTCTCACCTGTGTTGCGGAGCAATATAGGGGAGACACCGAAGAAACAGCCGTTTCTGAGGAGAGGGGTTAAAAAAGATCACATAGGATTTTTCGATTGTGGAATTTACCCCCTCTCGCCCCACGGGCACTCCCCCTATATTTCTTCGGGAACACCCCATAAGGCTACGGGACACGGCAGGGGGAGAGAGCCAAAATGCAGTTCAAAAAAACAAATGCATTCGTTGTTATCCGACTCTCGTCTTTTTGTATATTTGTAGAATATCGGAGACGGTTCGGCATAGTCAAGCCAAAAATGTAATTTTCGCTTGCCTCTGCGCTCACCTTTCGCTATATTTGTGGAATGTAAGAGTGGAGTGGCATAGCTGGAAATATGATTCCCTCTTGCCTCTGCATTTCTCTTTCGTTATCTTTGAGTTGAAACTCGAAAATACTTCTGCTCGGCAGAATAAAATTAAAGCAAGCTTTGTTTTGCTCAGCTCTCGCTTATACGTATCTTTGTCACTACGAAGATAGGATGCGGTTCGACATAGCCAAATCGGAAATAAAATTTCCGTTTGTCTCTGCTCTCACCTTTTGCTATCTTTGTTCATTAAATTTCATTGCATGGAAGGTCTTGTCACAAAAAATACGGGAAGCTGGTATATCGTCCGCACAGAAAACGGAGATTCGATACGCTGTAAAATCAAAGGTAATTTCAGGTTAAAAGGAATACGCAGCACCAACCCCGTATCAGTGGGCGACCTTGTGGATATAGAGTTAAATCCCGACCAAACGGCTTTTATCACTCGCATACACGAACGAAAAAACTACATTATCCGCCGATCGTCCAACTTGTCGAAAGAGTCTCATATCATCGCAGCCAACATAGACCATGCCTTACTGATCGTAACGGTCAACACGCCTCCGACCTCGACCACTTTTATCGACCGTTTTCTTGCCACAGCCGAGGCGTATCGCATACCTGTATGCATCGTTATCAATAAGAGCGATACATTTACCGAAGAAGACCGGGAATATGCCGAAGCACTTCGCTACCTTTACACCTCTATCGGGTATGACTGCCATTGTGTATCAGCGATTACCGGTGAAGGATTCGATTTCATAGACTCATTTATCGCAAACAAAATTACCCTGTTATCGGGGCACTCGGGCGTAGGAAAGTCTACGATTATCGACCGTATTCTACCGAATGCCCATGTAAAAATCGGAGCCGTATCCACTTCTCACCACAAAGGCATGCACACGACCACTTTTTCAGAGATGTACCCTTTGCCACAAGGTGGATACATTATCGACACTCCGGGTATAAAGGGCTTCGGAACTATCGATTTCAATCCCAACGAAGTGGCACATTTCTTTCCCGAAATTTTTGAGATTTCCAAAAACTGCCGGTTTAACAATTGCACCCATCGACACGAACCCGGCTGTGCGGTATTAAAGGCGTTGGAGAACCACCAAATAAGCGAATCGAGGTATACGAGCTATTTGAGCATTATCGAAGATAGTTCGGAGGGAAAATATCGGGAAGCATTTTAAAAAAGATTGAAGCGAATCGGCGCAATGAGATACAAAGGCATCGGAATTTTATTTTTCATGATGGCAAATATCCTATCGACAAATGCGGAGGGAAAAGACTTGCTTGTACCATCGAAGACCGACACCGTTACCATCGATACGCTTTCGACAAAAAACAGGATTTCATTACCCCTACCCAACACACTCGTCAACAAACAAATCGACTGTCTCGTCGAATATGCCAGAAAATACATCGGGACACCTTACAGGCGAGGAAGCAAAGGCCCCAACCGATTTGACTGTTCGGGTTTCATGCAGTATATTTTCAACCATTTCTCCTATTCCCTCAATGCAAGTTCCGCTTCTCAATATTTACAAGGAATCTCTGTTAAAGACGAAGAAATCTGCCGGGGAGATTTGGTATTTTTCAAAGGTAGAAATTCCCGGCGGTCGAATGTAGGACATGTAGGCTTGGTTACGGAAGTATATCCCGACGGACGATTCAAATTTATTCACGCATCCACATCACAAGGGATACGGGAAGATTGGAACTTCTCTCCCTATTATGCTCAACGATATGTCGGAGCCCGACGCATTTATTTCGTTCAAATCGACAAACGACTGATTTTAGATGCTATTCTCGAATTGGAAGACATCGATGACAACACTCCTTTTACCGAAACGGAAAAGAGTATTACGCCGCAGGAATTTTCAACTTTTGTCCGGGCTGAATAGCATTTCCTTTCAAATTGTTCGCCCGTTTAATATCTTCGGCCGAAACCCCTTTATATTTTTGAGAAATCGTCCATAGGTTCTCGCCTTTACGAACCGTATGATATTGGCCTTTTGCTGACGAAGCCGTAGACGAAGCCCCGCTTTTACTTGTCGTTGTCTTGCTACAAACCGCCAAACGTTGCCCGATACGCAAATATGAATTTTTTCGCAAATTATTCCAAGAACGCAAGTTACTTACCGACACTCCATATTTTTGAGCTATCCCGGAAAGAGTCTCTCCTTTACGAACCTTATGATATACCGTTGTTCCGGGAGCCAACCCAGCCGGCTCAACGGCAAGCCGTCGTGCATACAGCTCCTGATTATGCGCCAAAATAGCATCCTGCGCCTCGATAAAAGCATAGACCTGTTGCGATGGCAAAATGAGCGCATAAGACCGGATATTACCCGGTATGATATCGCGACGATATTGAGGATTCAAACTTCGAATCTCCTCGATCGGAATCTGTAATACATCGGATATCTGCTGCAAATGGACTCGACGTGTCACTTGTACGGTATCCGTTAACAAAGGGCGCCGGGTAAGTACCGGACAGATATTGTGGTCGCCATAATAATTCATCACATAATTGACTGCGATAAAAGCCGGGACATAGCCTCTCGTTTCACGAGGCAAATAGGGATAAATCTCCCAATAATCGGTTTTACCTCCCGAACGGCGAATAGCTTTGCTTACATTCCCCGGGCCACAGTTATATGATGCGATAGCCAATGCCCAATCGTGATAAATACTATATAAATCTTTCAAGTAACGAGCCGCCATCGCCGAAGATTTAATAGGATCCCGCCGTTCATCTACAAGACTGTTCACCTCCAAACCCATACTCTTTCCTGTCTTGACCATGAACTGCCACAAACCGGCTGCTCCTACCCGAGAAGTAGCATCGGGGCGCAAAGCAGACTCGATAATCGGCAGATATTTCAATTCCAAAGGCAAACCTTCCCGTTCAAGAGCTTCCTCGAAAATGGGCATATAATATGTACTCAATCCCAAAAGATTCTCAACAAGCGCTCTCCTTTTCTGTACATACATGTCTATATAACGGCGAACGACACTGTTATAAGGCATCTCGATAACAGTCGGCAGTTGTGATAATTTACGGATATAAACCGAATCGGGATAATCCACATTAACGCTATTTACCAAACAAGAATCATCTACAACAGCATATTGCTGCATATACCAGTCGGTCAAAAGATTATTCAAATCGGCCTCCATACTTTCGGGATACACGATAGCATTATCTATCGTATCCGACAAGGCAACCTCTATTGTGTCGGTATCTACGATTTCCTCGTCCGTTTCTATTTGGGAAAAACTATATAAAGATATTCCCAAGCCCATAAAAACAAGCCAAAATTTCTTCATAGCAAATAAGCATTAAAATGTAATCGCACATTGTAATCCGATCGATGGCAATACCGTACGCCCGGTAGGAATAATCGCCGGCTGCCACTTCATCGAAATATCGGGGCTGACATCAAAATGATACAACTGAGCATCGACATAAGCATCTATCATACAAACAGCATAAAGCCCTATCATACAAATAATACATAGGTCACGATTCTGTCTATAATAGTCTTTCCTCTGCTTCAATACATTGGTTAACCACTCCTTGTCTATATCTTCCTCGCGATACGACGACGAAAAAAAATCCATATAACTGTTCGTACCCGGATCACTGTCCATAATATCCAAATAGGCTCGTTGATAATCAGACAGCATACGGCTGTTCCATGTCGTGGCATAAAAAAGCCCTACATATCCGCCCACGACGATAGGCAATTTCCAATACCTATGGTTATAAATTTGACCCAATCCGGGGAACAAAGCCGATAACCATACGGCTCTCATCGGGTCAGGATTGAAATCGGAAGGTCTCCACGATTTGCGTGAAGCCGCTTTCATTCCCAAAGAATCGGACGGGACAAGCCCACCCAGAGAATCGGTAATCATCACCGGGACCGAATCTTGAAATAAAGCTCCGACACTATCTCCCGAAATAACCGAAATAGAATCGGGACGATTATATCTCGCATTCTCCATTTCCACCGTATCGGCAGAATTAACTTCTACCTCTACTAATTCCTGATATCCAATATTCGAATCGGCCTTGACTTCAAGAATAGACAATGGTAATAACGCAATTATAAAAATAATAATCACGGCACGTCTCAATCCCATGTCACCCGATATTCCCAAAATCTTATTTCAATTTATCGAACAAACCGATAATCCGTTCCAAATCTTCTTCGTTCTTAAATGGAATAGATATTTTCCCTTTCCCTTTTTCATCACAGGTAAACTGAACCTTAGCGTTGAAGAAATCGGACAAATGCGATTTCAGCACATTATACTCTTGTCGCATCATAACTTTCTTCTGTGCTTTCTTACGGGTATCTTTGTCTGTAAAGTCAATGCCTTGCCAAATAGGAATTTCCTGCCAGAGAAGGAAACCCATCTTTTCTGCCAAGCGTACCGTGTATTCATTCTGCGGATAATGTGCCAGACGAATCATGTTCACACC
>OHES01000901.1_pt1 | contig 16652 bp, 9 predicted proteins | sample 1567371 | NCBI WGS metagenome assembly OHES01 (sample SAMEA3879533, study PRJEB24766) | human gut metagenome | biome: human-associated habitat; feature: feces | place: USA | collected 1985/1987 | reverse complement strand
GGAACAAACTATGTACGCTATCATGGCGACAGTTCTTTCTCTCCCGGCGGAAGTTTCTATGACATCATCTATTGTATGAAGAATTATGGACTGGTTCCGCAAGAAGCAATGCCGGGTATCATGTATGGTGATACACTGCCGGTACACAATGAACTGGACGCTGTTGCAGAAGGATACATCAATGCGATCGCCAAAGGTAAACTCACTAAACTGACTCCGGTATGGAAGAAAGGCCTTAGCGCCATCTACGATACTTATTTGGGAGCGTGCCCGGAGAACTTCACTTACAAAGGCAAGGAATATACTCCGAAGACTTTCGCTGAATCACTCGGACTGAAAGCTGAAGACTATGTATCACTGACTTCTTATACTCATCATCCGTTCTATACTCAATTTGCCGTAGAAGTTCAGGATAATTGGCGTAACGGTCTGTCATACAACCTGCCAATCGATGAACTGATGGCTGTAATGGACAATGCCGTAAAGAAAGGATATACTTTTGCATGGGGTAGTGATGTCAGTGAACAAGGGTTCAGCCGCAATGGTACCGCCGTTATGCCGGATATCATCAAAGGAGCTGAACTTTCAGGTTCGGATATGGCCCGTTGGACAGGTATGACTCCTGCCGACAAACGCAGAGAATTGAGTAGCAAACCATCACCGGAAATGGAAATTACTCAAGAAATGCGTCAGGCTGCTTTTGATAACTGGGAAACAACAGATGACCACGGAATGCAAATCTATGGAATCGCCAAAGATCAGACAGGGAAAGAATATTTCATGGTAAAGAATTCTTGGGGAAAAGCCGGCAAATATAACGGTATCTGGTATGCCTCCAAAGCCTTTGTTGCTTATAAGACTATGAATATTCTAGTACACAAGGATGCACTTCCTAAGGAAATTGCCAAGAAACTGGGTATCAAATAAGTCTGCCAGAAAATAGTATTAAAAAACATAACTGACTAATAAAGAACGGTATCCCTACATCAAATGTACAGGAATCCCGTTCTTTTATTTCATAATTACTTCTCTCTATATTCCTGTGGAGTCATCCCTACATGCTTCCGAAAATATTTATTGAAAAAAGACAAATTGCTAAAGCCTAACGAGAATGCTATTTCTTTCACCGGTAAACGGGTAGACTTTAATTGTGCCTTAGCATTCATTATTATCATACCTGTAATAATCACCAACGGACTATGCCCACTTGCCTTTCGAATTGTACTGGAGAAATGTGCCGGTGTCACTCCGCATTTATCAGCATAGAAAGCAACTTCATGCTCTTTTGTGTAATTCGCCATTAATATTTGAACAAATTGCCGATATAATTCATGTTCACGTTTGAGAGGTTCATTCACTACTGTTTGTTGTCGACTATACAACTCTTTCACTCCTTGAAAAAAGATGGTAAGAATAGAACGAAGGATTTCTTTATTTTCCAATGTATTAGGCAAAGAATAAGCCCTGATTAATAAGCTATAAGCATTACGAAACAAAGTTGCAATCTCTTCCGGTAAAGGAACAACCGGAGTATTCAGTATGTTTGGCAATAAGCCCAACAACGAATCGACATAATTCACTGAGGCGACAAAGTCAGAAGAAAATCCGGCAAAGCAAACACGAGTATCCGAAGATACTTCATGTATTTGGATAAATGAATTAGGAAGAAGAGTGATAAAGTCATTTCGACGAATGACTACCTCCAACAAATTTATGGTGGCACGAACAGTTCCCTCCGTACAAAGTATAAAAAGCCCGGCTTTTATCTGACAGGGAAATCGACTATACATATTTAATATATCACCAGTAATACTATCATCCGCTATAAAATCAATAGGAAGATCAAATTTAGGAAGATTACCATCTATTATCATAATCAAAAAAATTAAGTTGCCCAAAGATAGTTTTTCTTTTGAGACCTTTGTTATAGCACATTAAGAATAGAACAACATATCTAATAAATGGAACATCTATTTAATATTTCATTAGATTATACGAATTAAAATAGTAAATATAGAACATTGAATCCCAAATATGGAGCTTGATAGCAAATAAACATTAAACGACCTTTGCAGAGTTTTAATTAATATTCTAATAAAAACTAAAAGAGAATGAAAACTTCTAAGAAACTATTTTATGTCGCCTGTATGGCATTACTCTTGGCTTCCTGCGAGAAAACCTACAACGACAAACTCTTTTGGCCGGGAGAAATCAGCCAGGAATATGGTTCGTATATCAAGCCATACACTTTAGACCTAACCTACAGTGGAGAGAAATTGGCTGGAAAAACAGTCAACTTTAAAACGGAAGACAGTGAGACAGGAACACTGACATTAAACGATGTAATTCCGGGAGAAAACACAACTCCAATCAATGATGTGCAATTGAATGAAAGTGGAGAAAAAGATGCTTATACATTCAATGGGACGAGCGTTACGAAAACAGGGGCTGAAGTTAAATATAGCGGTAGAATTACACCGAAAGCTATGCAATTGTCACTTGAGGTGACGATGGCTCATTACGGTTCTGTTGCGAATACATACGTATTCCCCGCCTACTCACATACAACAACCGAAGAAGTAACAGTACGCAATAGTGGAGCTAGTTATGTAAACATAACAGTAAAAGAAGAAAACGAATCGATAAAACCAATCATCCTACAAATAAAACAGACTGCAACCAATGTTTTAGACGTACTTTTTCCTTATATATTGAAAGATTTAACGTTAGAGAGAAATGGGCTTGTTACTGCCAATTATACTACCAGTTCCATAAACCTTGATGAAATTATAGAGATTGCCAATGCAAATAAAACAGACGCAGAGTTTAAAAGCCTGCTTCGACAACGTACCTATGTTCCTTCCCCTATAGGATTAGCTTATTGGAATCAAACAGATGATAATTCATTTGTATTACAATTGAACATACCCGCCATCATCTCCCTTATTACTCAAAATAATGGACAAGAAATAGATAACCAACTCATCATCGGCATTAGCGAAACACTTATCAAATCTGATCCAGTACGATTGAAACTAGCATTAAGCGCTCTCAATACTGTTCTGAATAATCAAATACTGACGTATATTTTAAAGGTAGACGATGTCACTTTCACTATGCTAATGTCATGGCTAAAGAATGGTATTCCAATGGAAATCAGCCAAACAACAAAGGATCATACCTATATCTATTTCAATAAAGAAAGTCTTACACCGTTCGTCAATATCATTTCGTCATTATTGAAAATGGATTTAAAAGAAGTTACCACATTATTAGACAAAATGGAAATAGGAGTCGATCTCACTATTCAACAATAATTATCTTAACCATCAAAAAGAAAGAACAATGAAAAAGATATCTATTTTAATGACAGGCTTCCTTGTCATAACGCTCAGTTTACTGACATCTTGTGATAATGATCATTACGGACCGGCTCCGGTAGATGTGACAGCTAATTATTCAAACAAGCTATCAAATCCCAATCCAAACTTAATTCTTACCTATAATGGAGAAACGATGATTGGAAAATCTGTAGACTTTAGTACTGTAACCGGAGAAACAGCTATTGTTACTCTTTATGATATTTTACCGGGAGAGAAAGAATTAAAAATGGTATCCATCCCTCTTTCCGAAGATGAGGAAGGATATTCTTTTTCCGGGAGTGGAATGGGAGAGAACACTTTAACCTCCTTTAGATACGAAGGGCGTGTCACAAAAGGGCAGTTAACATTAAATATATCCAATCTTCAAATGGGTAATGCTGAGTTATGGGCAAACACCTACAAACTACCTACAGTTATTAACGGTATCAAAAGGATTGTGGTGGGGGATATATGGGGAGATGAATATACATGGCAAGAAGTTGATGGACAAGTTTTAAATGCATCATGCTATTTTTATGCAGACATAGAAGCTTCAGAAAGCGGAGCCACAACTCAGACATGGGGTAATGCAATTCAAAACATTTTAAGCTATATCTTACCACAAGTTTTACAAGATATAACTTTAAGAGCAGATGGAAATATAACAGCCTCCTATTCTAATGAACCACTATCAGGACTAGATATGGAAACTATTTTTGGCTTTCTCTCAGTTCCACTGACACAAGATATGATCACTCCTCATATTGCTAATCGCAAATACATTCCATCTCCTAAAGGATTTGCCAACTGGCATCAGAAAAATGACAAGTTTATATTAAAATTAAACTTAGCCAATATAATTTCTCAAATAGCTAGCGACAAGCATATAGATGCAAATATAATTAATGCAATCATTGATGCTATCTCTCAAATGGATCCGATGAAATTGAAAGAACTACTAACTACCCTTAATCAAAGTCTAAACAACGACACACTTGGATTTCTGATCAATATCAATGATACCTCTTTCAAAGCACTTTTTAATTGGTTAACTACAGGAATTCCAATGCTTGTTACCTCAAAAGAGGGGCACACTCATATTTATTTAGATAAAGAAGAATTTACTCCTATAGCTAAATTACTTCCAGACTTGAGTCCATTAGTAATTAGTATGCTTCCAGAGGATATGCAAGCATTAGGAAGCATAATCTCTGCGTTTTTAGATGGAATTTCGAAAGCTTTCCTTTCGCCCCAAAAAATCGAATTTGGTTTAGAGCTTGTACAAAGCAATAAAAAATAAGAAAAATGAAAAAACTACATATCCTAACTTTATTAATTAGTCTTATTGGATTTGGGAATAGTTTTGCCCAAACCCTTAAAGGACATATATACGATGCAAAGACCAATGAACCATTGGTAGGAGCAGCCGTCACTTATAAGCTTCACGGCAATCAGGGAGTAGTATCCAACATCAACGGAGAATATGAAATCAAACTTCCAGAAGGAGGAGTTGACCTTGTTTTCAGTTATGTAGGTTATGAAGATGTGCTAATGCCTATTGTGATCAATAAACGTGAAATTGTCATCAAAGACGTCTATATGAAAGAAAGCACCAAGCTACTGGAAGAAGTAGTGGTCAGTGCAGGACGTTTTGAGCAGAAGTTGAGCGATGTTACCGTCTCTATGGATGTAGTCAAATCAGGAGATATTGCCCGCCAAGCACCGACAGATATCTCCTCTACCCTTCGTACACTTCCCGGAGTAGATATTGTAGATAAACAGCCTTCCATGCGTGGTGGTAGCGGATGGACCTACGGAGTAGGTGCACGTAGCCAAATTCTGGTAGACGGAATGAGTACACTCAACCCTAAAACCGGAGAAATAAATTGGAACACCGTACCTCTAGAAAATGTAGAACAAGTGGAAGTGATAAAAGGAGCTTCTTCGGTACTATATGGTTCGTCAGCACTGAATGGTATTATCAATATCCGTACCGCCCGGCCGGGACTAACCCCGAAAACCAGGTTCAGTGCTTACGTCGGTGTATATGGTGATGCAGAAAATGATGAATATCAATGGAGCGACAAGAGCTTTTGGAAAGAGGATAAATACGCAGTGAAACCTATCTTGCGTGGAAGCCTTCTTAGTGGTGTACGCAATCCTATTTACGAAGGATTCGACCTTTCCCACTCCCGCCGTATCGGTAATTTCGACGTTAGCGGAGGTATTAATCTCTTCACCGACGAAGGATATCGCGAACAAGGATACAACAAACGTTTCCGGATGGGTGGGAGCCTGACCTATCATCAGCCGGATATGGGTATGAAACTGTTGAACTATGGATTCAATGTTGACTTCCTGTCCAACCAATATGGAGATTTTTTTATCTGGCGTTCACCGACAGAAGTATACAAGCCATCTCCTTTCACCAACATGGGACGTGAAGAAAATAACTTCCATATCGACCCTTTCATCAACTATGTGAATCCGGAGAACGGTACATCACATAAGATTAAAGGCCGCTTCTATTATAGTGCCGACAACATTATACGCCCCACCAACGGAGCCTCCATTACCGATATTCTAGGGAATATGGGAACCGATGCCCAAACAATACAGAATATAGCAGGAGGTGATTACAGTTCACTTTACCCGGCATTAGTTGGCATTGGTTCAGGACTTATCAATGGAAATCTGGAAAATGCAATGAATGGAATATTCACTTCATTAGGAAATATATTCCCGAATGCAACAACCGCCGACTATTGCGACTTAATCTCATGGACTATGGATCACGGGCTGCCCGCTGATTTAGACAAACTGATACAGGATGATAAATTGCCCAGTGATCTCGTTCCTTGGCTATCTAATGTTATTAATCCGTCACGCATTAATCCGAAAACACAGACGGACAAGAATTTCGACTATTACCTCGACTACCAATTTAATAAAAAATGGAACAGTGGTGCGCAAATCACTACGGGGGTTACATTCGAACATATCCGCTATGATTCTGCCGTAATGGATGAGATATATAAAAGTGACAACATTGCCGCTTTCCTGCAATATGACCAACGTTTTTGGGACCGTCTGAGCGTATCGGCCGGTGTACGTGCCGAATACTACCGCGTAAACAGCCATCACCGAGAGGCGGAAACAAAAATATTCGGAACAAAGGTCCCCTTCCGTCCCGTTTTCCGTGCCGGATTAAATTATCAATTGGCTGATTACAGTTTTATCCGTGCCAGCTTCGGACAGGGATACCGCAACCCGTCCATCAATGAAAAATACCTGCGTAAAGATATCGGTGGAGTCGGTATCTATCCTAATCTGGACATCAAACCGGAAAAGGGATTTAATGCGGAATTAGGATTCAAACAGGGATATAAAGTCGGCAATCTGCAAGGATTTGTAGACCTTGCAGGATTCTATACGCAATATAAAGATATGGTTGAATTCCAGTTCGGTTTGTTCAACAATGCCAACTATACGATGATCAACAGTATTGGCGATGCCATTCAGATGTTGTCAGACGGTAAAGGCTTTGGAATCGGTGCCCAATTTCATAATGTATCGAAAGCACAAATCTACGGTATTGAAATCTCTACAAACGGTGTGTACAACTTCAATAAAAATACAAAACTATTCTATAACTTAGGATATGTATATACCGAACCTCGTGATGCTGATTATCAGGAACGCAATGCCGTAGAAGGACTTTATACCGACCCGTTACAGATGAAGGAAAAATCAAATACGGGAAAATATCTGAAATACCGTCCTAAACATAGCTTTAAAGCTACGGTAGATTTCCAGTGGAAGCGTATCAATGTAGGTGCCAACATTGCATGGAAGAGTAAAATTCTCGCAGTAGACTATTTGATGATGGACGAACGTGATAAACAGCAGAAAGATCTGATGGACTATGTACGCGGTATTCTCTTCGGCTATTCAAAAGGCGAGACACTGGCTACTTACTGGAAAAAGCACAATACGGATTATGCTACCGTCGACCTGCGTTTTGGAGTAAAAGCAACCAAAGAAGTAGCGTTCCAATTTATGGTAAATAACCTATTGAACAAAGAATACAGCTATCGTCCTATGGCGGTTGCCGCTCCACGCACTTTCGTACTGAAAATGGATGTCACTTTCTAAATGACTATTAAGATTTATAATTGATTACGAAACGGCTGCATAATGCAGTCGTTTCCTTTTTTGCCCTATCCAGTCACATTTAATTTATATATTACGTATCTTTGCACCCGAAAACAAAGAAATACAACCGATAAAATGAAAAGACATATTGTACTTATTGCAATCCTATTTTACGCAGCCTTTGCACAGGCACAAGAAGTTTTTGTAAATGCAGATTTCGTCAGCAGCTATATCTGGCGTGGTATTGACAGCGGCAATGCAAGTGTGCAACCCTCACTCGGCCTCAACTGGAAAGGGTTGACCGTCTATGCTTGGGGTTCCACCGAGTTCCGGGAAAAAAATAATGAAATAGACCTTTCACTAGAATATGAGTATAAAAACCTGACTCTTTACTTCAATAACTACTTTACCCAAACAGAGGATGAACCTTTCAAATATTTCAATTACAGTTCACACTCCACCGGACATACTTTTGAAATAGGAGCCGGATATATGTTTAGCGAAAAATTTCCACTATCTGTAAGCTGGTACACCACATTTGCAGGAAATGACTACCGGGAAAACGGGAAACGCGCTTGGTCCAGTTACTGTGAATTGAGTTATCCTTTCAATGTGAAGGACGTAAATCTAAGTATCGAAGCAGGCTTTACACCTTGGGAAAGTTTTTATTCCAATAAATTCAATGTAGTCAACGTCGGGTTATCCGCAACTAAAGAACTCAAAATTACCTCCAATTTTTCTTTGCCCATATTCGGAAAATTAATAGCTAACCCTTACGAGGAACAGGTCTATTTTGTATTCGGAATTACTCTTTAGTTTATTCATTCCTCTAATAAAACTCCAATCCTACAATCAAATCAGATCACTTTATTCCAATTAAAACATATTATGTCCGGTAGAAAGTAACATGAATGAATAGTAAAAGAAAAGGAGGAGACTTCAAATAAAAGCTTCCTCCTTTCTCTAAATTATAGCATTAACAACAGCTAATCGTTAGGATGAGCAAAATTATATAGCTCACTCCATTTAGGCGTTCCATCTAGAGTTATGTCATTCCCATTAGGACTACTATCCTTTAAAACTTTGCCACTGCCCTCATCACATTTCCAATATCCAATCAAACCATCCGTATTTCCTGATATCTGACGTGACATACCATCCTGAATTGCTGTTGGCGTCAAACATTTTTTCCAAAGACGAATCTGAGCAAATTCTACTTGCATACTATAACCGCCATAAGAGAAACTACCACCAGCAAGCGTCATACTCGAAAATGCATGCTCTCTCGTATCAGCCTTGCTAACATTCTTTGTTCCATCTTTATATAAAGTTATTTGGGTTCCATCATAAGTATAAGCAATATGATACCAAATATCAGGCCACCAAAATTCCTCACTATCCATATCAAATCCCGGATTATCCATATGAAATTGCAAAGTAGGAGCTATTTGGGCAACACCATCAGCCCAATAACGAGGCAATATCTGATTAAATAAAATAGGAGCAGAACCATCATGATAAATGTATTGTCTAAGCCATTTATTACTAAGTCCCACATAGCCATTAAGATCCCACTTATTATGATTATCAACTCTAAGCCAATATTCTATAGTCCATTGGTCGACTGGGATTTCATTTTTAAATCGAATCTGGGTAGTATTACTATTTTGTAAGATTACCGCTTTTTGTTTATTGGGAGAGGTCAGCAAATAAAGCATATGATTCGCATTTCCTTTCATCTCTATCGGTCCTTCAACAGAAGTAATTCTAATTGGAATAGCGTAAGCTTCACCATTTGGAGCCGTATATGGTTTTATAGTAAGATTAACAACAGGAGCCGATACATCGCCAGCAGTAATCGTTACTTCTTTTTCAAAACTCCTAAACTCTTCCGGAAGAACCTGATAATTCGCATCATTCCTTTGATTATAATCATCAAGCAATTGTTGATCAATATCCAAAGTTACAGTTATATCTTGCTCAATAGCACGAACCAAACGAATAGTCAATGTTTTCACAACTTCGCCTTCATCAATCAATTGTGTCTCCATCTGTTGATCGAATTTATTAGAAGGTGCGGCCTCCTGAATATATAATCCATTATCAATGGCCTTCATTTCCGCATCATCACAACCAAAGACTGATGTCAGAATAATTACCAATACCACATATTTAGAAAATCTAATCATCTTCATAGTTTTCATTTTTAGTTATATTCATAGTATTAATGTTGGGCAGGATTCATCACCTGAATCACTTCGCGCATAAAGAAATAATCATTTACCGGACGACACAAGTTAAAACGATACGCTCCTACACCACCGATACGTGCATCCAATCCCGGACGATAATACATAGACATTCCCTTTAAAGAATACGTCGTCACACCGTCTCGAGTTGTAAACTGCGGTCCTCCGTCCGATTTATGTTTTTCGAAGTCTTCACACCAAACTGTTTTACGAAGAATTGTAGCTTCATCTTCTATCGATCCGAATTTAGCCAACAGTTTATTGAAACGAGTATCTAAATCAGTATCACCCCGACTATAATATGCTTGAATCACATAATAATCCAATAGTCCACCGGATTCAGTATTCAAAGTCTGAGGTTCTCCATCCACCATAAGAATACGGCCTGTTCCCGACTTCGATCCAAAATTCTTCGATAACTCATCAAGAAGAATGTGCATACGTTCCGGATGACTGGAAATGTTACCCGGATAACCGTAATTCGGTTCATAGTCAATATCAAAACCGTCATAGTCATACTTATTGACAGAATCCGCAATAACCCGTGCATATTTACGGATAGCAGCCTCAATACCCTCTGGGGAGCCATCACCATAGTGATTATTGTAAGTCGGATGATATCCGGTTGCATACCATCCCCAATAAGCTGCCATAGCTTCTGCATAAGAGTTATATTGCACACCGTCTACTATATGGTCATTCTCCACAGAAGCAGGTGTCATACTTCTACCAATATCCATGATATGCTGGCAATACAATATCCGAGTTCCTTTCTTTTCCCTAACCTCTTTAAGATCACTTTTCTGCGCTTCTGTCAAATTGAAAGCGCCGCCCCACAAAGATACTAAATCCATGGAGTCGGGAATACCTCTCAATTGGTTATTCATATTGTCACCTGTCCCCGACCAATCGCTATACCATCCAAAACAAATAGGATGATCTGTTTTTTTATATTCACGCAAGGCTCGATAGTAATCCTCGCTATTAATATTCACCGGTTCAGTAAATTTATTCTCCATTTCAGTCCAGTCACTACATTGCACAAATACAAGTACAGCGACAGACGCAAATATGAAATATATTAATTTCCTCATACTATAATCTTAAAATTAACCATTAATAATCTCTAATTTTTCAAAGCCCACCACAAATCGGTACCATTAGAGTCTCTCCCATCACTAAGCATAGTCACAGCAGCCTCCACATTTTCTTTATTCGTATTATACTCTGTGTCAGCAAAACGAAGACGGCGTTGCCCGCGAGCCGGTTTACAATCCGGATTTGCAGAATGTGTTGCCGGAAATAATTTCGGGAATCCCGTACGACGGAAATCCGACCAGCCATTTAAAGGATCCGGATAGAGAGCTATCCACTTTTGAGTAAGCACTCTCTCCAACATTTCCTCCGGAGTGGCACTTTTGTCCCATTTAATAGTGATAGTAGACAAATTACTATAATTGTCGGCAGAGTGATTGGGATCAACGTAATTTCCCGGTTTCGATTCATCATCAGCCAAATACTCATCTACTCCGGTTACTTTAAATTCCTCAAATGACAACCGAATTCCCCGTTCATAGAAAGTCTCCGCATCACCCTGCATATCCCAGCCTTTCAGCTCGCCTTCAGCACGTAGGAAAGCTGCTTCTGCAGCATACATCACCGGTTGCGGCAATGTTTTATCAGTCGTTATCATCAGGTTACTATAGTTCTGATAATCAGAAGGACTTGGAGCTACCGAAGATCCCGAACGGACTCCTACATAATCTTCAGAAAAGCCAGCCGCTTGCTTAGTAAAATAAGCGGAACGTCGTGGGTCCTTATACCCATTCATATATGAGGTAATACAAGCATTAGCTCTCACTTCGCCCCATCCACTCACAATAGCATAGCCATTTTCATTGATACCACTGCTAGTTGTGTCATACGAACTATCGGAAACAGACTCCAACACACCACCACGTACAGCTTCTTCAGCTTTAGCCTGAGCATAATCTGCTACTCCGGACACCCGGATAGCCATTCTAAGTTTTAATGTATTGGCAAATTTCATCCATTTTTCGCAATTTCCGCCATAAAATTGATCTACTGCTGCCAAATCCTGGTTAATTCCCAATTCCGCTGCAGATTTCAATATAGTAATTACATTATCCAAATCATCGAACATGGCACGCCAGGCAGTCGGTTCGTCGTCATAAGCAGCCCTTATATCACCCGATTTCACTTTAGAGTAAGGGATAGGACCTTGCAGGGAGGCCATCATCTGCATTGCATAAATACGTGTCAACTGAGCCATAGCGTAGATAACACCCTTTTTCTCCGTAGCTTCCTCAATCCGGAAGAAGTTAGGATAAATGCGTGCATATATTTTAGCCCAGGTAGCAGCGTTATGATCCTCCATCGCATTGTAATAAGCAAAAAGATTTTCCCCTTTTGACCAAGTATTAGGTGCGGTAATTTGTCCGCTAAAACAAGCCCACATACAATTTATATGCTGACAGTCATTTTGCATAGGTGCTGCATATACATTAAACATTCCCGACAGCAATGTATTAGCCGGCACTTTAGAAGGCTGGTACGGATTGGTATTGAAATCCTCAAAATTAGTAGTACATCCTGCCATCAAGCATATAACCGCACTTGCTCCAATATATTTTATTATCTTGTTCATACCTATTTACTATTTAAAACTGAAATTTGACATTAAATCCAAAGTTTCTCGTACTTGGGAGCATATATGCATCAAATCCCTGATAGAAATTAGACGCAGCCGAAGTAGTCAGTTCCGGGTCGAAAGGTGCTTTGCAATAAATCATCCACAGATTCTTTCCTACAAGTCCGACAGTCATACCTAATTTATTGGCAAACCATTTCTTCGGCAATGTATAACTCAGACTTAATTCACCCAAACGCACGTTTGTAGCACTATATGTATAGTAAACGGAAGCTGTTTGAATTGTCTGGAAGTAATTGCGCGCATCTATTTTGGCTTGATTAATCGGTACGCCACCCGCATCACGAACATCCGCACTAATTTTAGACACACCGGCAGCATTCAATACTGATTGCGTTTCACTTAGTACAATACCTCCAAAACGTCCGGTAAATGTCATACCCAGATTTATACCTTTATATCCGAATCCCAAATTCCATCCCATATTCATCTTTGGCAAGATAGATCCCAAATGAGTTTCCTTATTTTCAAGGGCAAGACCTACTCCTTCCTCATTAAGGATATATCCATTAAGATCGCGTTTCAGCACTTTCTGACCATATACATCTCCCATTGAGCCACCTACACGCAAAAGCAGACGGGCATCTAATTGTCCATAATGCAAAACATCCAACTCCGGCATTACGATCGGCTCTCCGGTAGCATAATTATAAGCGCCATCGGCTAATTGTTTTATTTCATTACGATTCCAAGTCAACGTATAATTAGTGTTGAAAGAGAAATCTCCCCACTTCTTATCATATCCTAAAGACATTTCAATACCTTCATTCATAATATTTCCACTTTGGATAGGAATAGATGAATATCCGGAAGAAGCAGACAAAGTTGCATGGAAAGTCTGATTGTAAGTATTGGAACGATAGTAAGTTAAGTTGAAACTGATATCATTCAGAAATCTGGCGTCTACCCCCACTTCCCATGATTTTGTGCGTTCTGGTTTCAATTTAGTATTCGGGTAAACAGAAGTCGTGTTCCAATTATGCGATGCTTCATCATATGGATAAGTGACAGTAGTCATAAAACGATCGTAAGAATTACCTACCTCAGTATATGAACCACGAACTTTCAAAAAACTTAACCATTCCGGTGTATCAAACATACTTGTAAGAATAGCCGAAAGCCCTACCGACGGATAGAAGAATGATTTATAATCAGAGAAAGCCAATCTTGAATCCCAGTCATTACGTCCGGTTACCGTTAAATAAAGCATTGACTTCCAACCTAGTTCTGCATTCGCAAAGATAGCTCTAGTCTGATCATGCCAACCCTCTTGCTTTGGTTTCCATGCTTTATCAAAATCCAAATTATGAACAGCAAAGAAATTATAAATCTTCAAGCCGCCTTCATATCCGATCGATTCATAACGACTGTCATTCAAAGATACACCCAAGTTTACATTCACAGACCAATCATTAAAGTTCTTATTTACCGTAGCAATGGCATCTGCATAGGTAGTCTTTGACTGAGCCCAAGTATCATGATATGTTCCTCTGTCTCCTGCAGTCAGACTACCGGTAGAAGCATACGCCTTGTATGTCTTACGATTTTCATAATTGTCAATTTTCACACGACCTGTGACATCCAACCAATCAAATATTTGATATTTCAGAGAAGCATTCACCATATAACGTGTTTTCTTATTCTCACGTATCTGACGGTTTTGTACCCAATATGGATTTGCCAGTCCACTGGAAATTTCTCCGTAAGGCCAATACTGTTCCATTATACCTAAACCCTCATTGTAACGCTCAAACATACGCACATCCTCAAAATTTTCCGAACGGGGGAATCGATAAAGTCCGGGCAGTGGATTATAATAGTATCCTTGAGACACCATATTTTTATCGTTCTGAAGAATATAGCTTGCACCGGCATCCAGTGTCATTTTATCTTTCAAGAAACTGGTCGTGTTGCGTACAGTGAAATTATAACGGTTATATCCACTGTTCGGCAGGATATTTGTTGTATTGGTAGTGGAAGCCGACAAATAACTCTGGTTCTTTTGATTACCGGTAGACAAAGCAACAGAGTTTATCACGTTACTACCTGTACGGAAGAAATCGCGCGGATCATAATTGCTATTCACAATCGGTCCCCAGCTATCCACATTTCCTGCCACATTTCCGTACTTACTCTGCATTTCTGGCATCATCGCCACTTTTGAGAAAGTTGTATTGTTAGATACTGTCACAGACGTCTTGTCAACAGATCCTTTTTTAGTAGTAATCAGCACTACACCCGCAGCGGCAGCATTACCATACAATGCAGCGGCGGAAGGTCCTGTCAGCATAGAGATAGACTCTATATCTTCCGGATTAATATCAGCCGCCCCATCCGTACCCGGTTGGTCAGCAAAAACGCTTTGTGAATTGCCACCATTCATCATATTATACATGGGCACACCATCAATCACATAAAGCGCCAAGTTGGAAGAAGTGATAGACTTTACACCACGCATAACAACACGGGATGCGCCACCGGTTGAATTGGAAGAATTAATGGTAACACCGGCAACCTTTCCATTCAATGAAGATATGAAGTTAGCATCTTTCACAGTAGTCAATTCATCCCCTTTCACCTGTTGTACATTATATGACAAAGCCTTTTCCGCACGTTTTATACCTAATGCGGTTACAACAACTTCATCCAAGACTTCAGCATCCTGTTTTAACACAACCTGATAAAAATCTTTATTTGAAACGGCAACCATTTGAGTTGCATACCCTATATAAGATATTTTCAACTTAGATTTATCGGAAGCTTTTATCATAAAGTTTCCATTCATATCAGTTATAGTTCCCGTAGAACTACCTTCCACCGAGATATTCACACCAATCAGTGGTTCTCCATTTTCATCAACTACCTTGCCTCTTATATTCTTCACTACAGAAGGTGCTACCGACTTTTGTTCGGTAACTATAACATAATTATCACGGATTTGATAAGTGAAACCTGTTCCTTTTAAGATTGTATCAAGCGCAGTAGTTATAAGCGCATTTTTCAAGTTCAGATTGGTAAGCTTTTTGCTTTTCAATTGAGAATCACTATAATTGATAGACATTTTAGTTTGTCTTTCCACAGATTTTAAAGCCTCAATTACAGTCATATTTTTCTGCTGGATAGTTATTTTACTATCTTTTTGCCCAAAAACAGAGGTCTGCATCATTAATAATACTAAAAAAGTAAGAAAAACCTGTTTTTGGAGCACTCGTCCTGCTATTTCTTTATACATTTGTAGCATTTTCCTGGTATTAGTAAATTGGTTATTAATTCTATTTTGATTGGATTGCGTTAGTAACACGCTAATATTAAGGAATTTTTCGATTTCATATCCGGAAGGAATGGCAGTTCCCTCCGGATATTTTTTTTCATGGTGTGTTAAGTTAATAATTAGACATAGGGGTTATTTTTCAATTAGTTATATAGCATTTATTGTCTTTAATCACATAGTGGATATCTCCAACTACTTGTGAAATAATTAGCATAATTTCTTCCAACGTCACATTCTTCGGGAAACGGAAACTATAAGTATTATTATTCAAACTATGGAAACTATATACAAAAGTATATGGATACTTATGTTCTAGTCTCGTGAATATATCTTCCAAATGTGCATCACTAAATACAAGCTCTCCACGTTGCCAAGCTATTACATCATCAACTTGTGATTGTTGCAAACGACTTTTCTTAGTAAGTTTGTTATAAGATAACTGCTGATTAGGCTTCAATATAACACTTGAGACTAAATTATCATACTCCACTTTTACACTGCCCGAAACTAAAGTAGTGTACACTTCGTCATTCTCCGAATAAGTATTTACATTAAACTCAGTCCCCAAAGCTGTAACCTGAAAATCAGCTCCTTTCACAATAAAGGGATGTTCCTTATCCGGCCTTACCTTAAAATAGCCCTCACCTATCAGATATACACTTCTGGTTTTGCCATTAAAACTTTCCGGATAAAACAAAGTACTTTTTGAATTCAACATAACGGAAGTACCATCCGGTAATGTCAGTTCATGTATTTCTGCAGTTGGTATATGACATTCTATCAAATCACTGGAGAAATCGTCTTTTTCCAATAATAAATAGATAGAAACCGACGATACAGCCAGCAACAATACCGACGCTACCTGCCAAATACGTAATATATAC
>OHES01000893.1_pt1 | contig 16809 bp, 13 predicted proteins | sample 1567371 | NCBI WGS metagenome assembly OHES01 (sample SAMEA3879533, study PRJEB24766) | human gut metagenome | biome: human-associated habitat; feature: feces | place: USA | collected 1985/1987 | reverse complement strand
TACAGATGTTTTTCGGTATCGGACAACAGGAAATGACATTAGAAGAAATCGGCGACAAATTCGGTCTTACCCGTGAGCGTGTACGTCAGATTAAGGAAAAGGCAATAAGAAGATTAAGACAAAGTAATCGTAGTAAATTGCTCAAATCTTATTTGGGATAAATAAGAAATATCAGTTTCCGACAAATAGAAGGAATTAAAAACCGGTCTGTCTTTTATAGGTAGCCGGTTTTTTTGTTATCTTTGCCCCCACTAGCAATTTGTAACTGGTAATTTGTAATTAGTAACTTGAAATTAGTAATTTGTAATTCATAATTTAATGAAACATCTTCGGATCATTTTTGCTGTAGCTATGGCTTTTATGTTTTGCTCGGCATTCACTCTTAAAAACAAGGAGAAGCAAGTATATGCATTTGGTATAGCTGCTTCTTTCAACGACTCAGTAGTTTATTGCACTGAAATTCAGGTATTAGATAGTGTAGAATTAGATAAAAACGGCTTTTTGCCCAAACGTGAATTGTACACTTATCAGTTGAAAAATCACTTGGAATATGAAATGAAGAAACCTGATTATACCTGCATGATTTATTTTTCTGAAAGTAAAGGCAAATTGGAAAAAGAGGCTGCAAAGGTAAAAGGTAAATATAAGAAAGGTAATGGTCAGATTTTGCAGACAGTAAGTCCTGCTGAATTTACTTTTAAGAAACCTCAGGAATAATTTTCAAATCAAAACGGCGTTTCGTTTGTTGTAATGCCATGAAAACAAAGTTATATATATTGTTATGGATGTGTTGCTCGGCCTTGCTGGTGGCATGCGAAGGCGACGATCCTACACCGGAGCCTCCTGTATATGGTAGTCGTACGGTTTTGATTTATTTGGCAGCAGATAATAGCCTTTCAAATCAGATAGCGGCAGATTTGCAAGAAATGAAAGAAGGTGTTGCAAAGCTGAATGACTCAGATTTGCATTTACTGGTTTATATTGATGTCGGTGGTTCTCCGCGTCTTGTTGAATTGAAAAAAAAGAATGGAGAGGTAGTAGAAAACCTTGTGAAATCTTACGAATCGAGAAATTCTGTTGGTACAGCTGAAACAATAGAGGTTTTTAACGAAGTGTTTTCCAGTGGAAATTTTCCGGCAGATAGTTATGGGTTAGTTTATTGGTCGCATGGCGATGGCTGGGTACCTAATCCTCTCCCGAAATCTAGATGGGTTGGGCAAGATGAAGGTAGTGGAGCTTTTATGAATATCTCAGATCTGGTTACAATTCTGAAAAGTGCTCCCCATTTCGACTTTATCTTATTCGATGCATGTTTTATGCAATCTATAGAAGTAGCTTATGCACTGCGCAACTATACGGATTATTTAATAGGTTCTCCTACTGAGATTCCCGGTCCCGGTGCCCGTTATGATATCCTTGTTCCTGCTATGTTTGCCGAGGAAGATGTTGCTTTGAAAACTGCTACTGCATATTATGTTCCTTATGAAGAAATGTATACCGGTAGTACGCCAATTAGTGACGACAATTGGACTGCTGGTGTTTCTGTTTCTCTACTGAAGAGTTCTGAATTGGAGCCCTTGGCAAAAATAACCAAGCAAGTATTATCAGCCGCTGTAAATAATGCAGATCTTCGTTCAAAAGTGTATGATTATGATAAGCGTTCGTCTTATTATAGCCATGTAGGTTATTACGATATGGTAGAGATGATGCGTTTATTGGCGGATAATACTGGCTTTGCTGCTTGGGAACAAGCATTTAACGCTGCACAACCCTATTGGGCTACTACGCCAAAGAACTTTTCCGGTTTTATTTATAATGTGTTTTCAATGGAAGGCACCAATGGTATTTCTCATTATATCCCATCTTCTAATAGCTCAGCAATCAATGTTGCATATCGTTCTACTGAGTGGTATGAAGCGGCGGGACTTTCCAAACTAGGTTGGTAAATCACATTTCAACATTATAGATTACACGTATTTGTACAGATAAATGTTTTTATAATCTGTGTGAATGCGTGTATTTTTTATGTAATATCTATTAAAAATAAGTCAGTTAACATTATTTTCCAATGGAAATTATTTTATATGAGAAATTATTGCTTTATTTGCACCGTAAAACATAAAAACAAAGAATTATGAAATATGTAATCATTGGTGGTGTAGCAGGTGGAGCTACGGCTGCCGCCCGACTGAGAAGAGTAGATGAAATGTCCGAAATCATTTTATTGGAAAAAGGACCTTATATCTCTTATGCTAACTGTGGTTTACCTTATTATATAGGTGGGGTCATAACTGATCGTGAGAAGCTGCTGGTACAAACTCCCGAATCTTTCGGAAAGCGTTTTCGTATCGATGTACGAGTGCAGAATGAAGTGCTTGCCATTCATCCGGAAACTAAAACCGTTACCATTCGTCGTGCCGGTGGGGAAGAATATGAAGAAAGCTACGACAAACTATTGTTATCTCCGGGAGCCAATCCGGTGAAGCCTCCCTTGGAGGGCATTCATTCCGAAGGTATTTTCACCTTACGTAATGTGGAAGATACCGATCACATCAAGGCTTATATCACTGACAAACGCGTGAAGCGTGCTGTTGTTGTGGGTGCCGGTTTTATCGGACTGGAGATGGCGGAAAATCTGCATCATGCAGGTGTAGCTGTTTCTGTTGTTGAAATGGGAAATCAGGTAATGGCACCTATAGACTATTCTATGGCCGCACATATTCATCAACATCTGTTACAGAAAGGAGTGTCTCTGTATCTTGAGGAAGGGGTTACTCATTTCGAACGTACAGATCAGGGGCTTACCGTCTTTCTGAAGAGTGGCAAGACGATACCTGCCGATATGGTGTTACTTTCCATCGGTGTACGTCCTGCAACGGCACTCGCACAACAAGCCGGCATAAAATTAGGAGAAATGGGCGGTATTTGGGTAGACGAACATTTGGAAACCTCTGCAAAAGATGTTTATGCAGTGGGTGACGCCATTGAATATCCTCATCCGCTAACCGGTAAACCTTGGCTGAATTATCTCGCCAATCCTGCCAACCGTCAGGGACGTATTGTTGCTGATAATATGGCATTCGGCAATACAGTCACATACGAAGGTGCCATCGGTACTTCAATCGCTAAAGTTTTCGATATGACAGTAGCTTCTACCGGACTTGCTGCGAAACGTCTGAAGCAGTGGGGTATGGAATATCAGAGTTCGGTAACTCATTCCGCTTCTCATGCCGGTTATTATCCGGATGCATTGCCGCTGACGCTGAAGCTGACTTTTCATCCCAAAACCGGTAAGCTTTACGGTGCACAGTGTGTGGGCTACGAAGGTGTGGACAAACGCATCGACCAGATAGCTGAATTGATTAAACACGGTGGTACGGAATACGATCTTATGGAAACGGAACATGCCTATGCGCCTCCTTTCTCTTCTGCCAAAGATCCGATTGCTATCGGTGGCTATGTGGCATCCAATATTATCAGTGGTGCTATGCCCGCTATTACATGGCGTGAACTGGTGGAGCAAAAGAACCAGGTGATGTTGATAGATACTCGTACTCCTGAAGAATATTCGTTCGGCACTATTCCGGGAGCAGTCAATATACCTTTGGATGAAATGCGGGAGCATCTTTCTGAGATACCCACTGATAAACCCGTAGTACTTTTCTGTGCGGTTGGATTACGTGGCTATTTGGCACAACGTATTTTGATGGGGCGTGGTTATCGTAATGTCCGTAATTTGATCGGCGGTTATAAGACATATTCCACAAGTGTGGCTCCCGTGCCGATATCTTTGGCTGGGCCTTCTTCTTCTGTTGCCGCGTCAGTTTCACCGGAACCGAATGCATCCTCTGTTTCCACATCTAAAAAAGAAACATTGAAAATCAATGCGTGTGGCTTACAATGTCCCGGCCCCATCATGCAGGTAAAGAAGGCGATGGATAGCGTGGCTACAGGTGATCGTGTGGAGATTGTGGCAACCGATGCAGGTTTTGCCCGTGATGCTTCTGCCTGGTGTGATACAACCGGAAATAAACTGGTTGAGAAGTATGAGGAAAAGGGGCGTTATACGGTTGTTATAGAGAAAGGTGATCCGGATTGTGTCTGCCCTACTAACTCCCATATAGGTGGAGGTAGAGGAAAGACTCTGATTTTATTCAGTGATGACTTGGACAAGGCACTGGCTACATTTGTCTTAGCAAATGGTGCGGCTGCAACGGGGCAGAAGGTGACTATCTTCTTTACTTTCTGGGGACTGAATGTGCTGAAAAAGGTGCAAAAACCTAAAGTACAAAAGGACTTTTTCGGAAAGATGTTCGGCATGATGTTACCATCCAGTTCACTGAAACTCAAATTGTCACAGATGAATATGCTGGGTATGGGTAGCCGTATGATGCGTTTTCTGATGAAGCGTAAAGGAGTGGATTCGCTGGAGTCTTTACGTTCCCAAGCATTGGCGCAGGGTGTAGAGTTCATTGCTTGTCAGATGTCTATGGATATGATGGGCATTCAGCGTGAAGAACTGCTGAACCAAGTTACCATAGGCGGTGTGGCAACCTATATGGAGCGTGCCGACAAAGCAAACGTGAATTTATTTATATAGGAGGAACGATATGGAGACTTTATGTAAAATCCGTGATATCTATCGGTCGATTGCCGAGTTCGAAGTACAGTTCATGCAAATGTACGATCTCTCATTAAATGAAGGAATGTTGCTGTGTACCTTGCTGAACCGTCCTAAACTTACTTCCAGTGAGATCGCGGAGGCTTTAGGATTGTCCGCCTCCAACACATCCAAAGTTATTCGTTCGGTGGAAGATAAAAAGCTGATTACCCGTCTCATTGGCAAGGAGGACAAGCGCCAGATGCATTTTACTTTGACATCGGAAGGTAAGAGCAAGATTACTGATATCAAGAATGCTGTTTTCGAGATGCCCGAACTGCTTCAGCAGGTGGTAAATGTTGTATAAATGTATATGTTAATATCGTGTTTGCACGAAGTTAACATCGTGTCGACACGATATTAATATATTGTACTACACGAAGTTAATACTTTGTGGCACACGATATTAATTTATAGTGCAACATCCTATTAACTTCGTGTATTCTATTGTAAAAGATTAAATAGTAGTCATTATTCACCTGTTTTTCTCCTGTCCTTAGCCAATATGGAGATGATATAGCCTCCTTTACTGTTCACCTTGTTCCAGTTCGTATCGTGTATCACTTTCCAGAAAATCCCTCCCTTCCTGCCATAATCGGATAGGCGCAGTATTTTGCTTATTTCATCCTCGTCGGTAATATGCAGCTGCTTCAGTTCCAGCATTATGCATTCCAGATTGTGTGTATTCTTGTTGTAGGCATAGCCTGGAATGTCGAAGCAAGATAAATCCTCCTTACCTCCGCCTTCCCCTTTCGGGGGAATTGAAGGGGGAAGTGCTTTACTTTCATTTGCTTTACTCTGCTTTACTTTACTTTGTCCGGAATTGTCTACATTTTCAGCTGGAATGTCAGCACTTTGCTTGCAATTTCCTTCATTGGGTGTACATGGAGGTGGCGTATCATTTTCATCTTTTGTATTCTCATTTTTCATTTTCAATTCCTCGAAGAGGTAGGGGAGTGAGTTTAAATCTCTTTTCCTCCGTTTAGTAGCTTCCAGCCATACTTTCTGTATTTCAATGGAAGTTAGTACCTGTTTCTCCTGATAAGTTTGGAGGTCGAAGAACTCTTTTTCTACCAGAATATTCACCATTCCCTGCATTTCTTCTTCACTGATATCCCTTCCCACTTTATTGGTAAATAGCGTGCATTGTTCTTTGTTCCAAGTCAGGTAATAACCATTCTCCTTGTATATTTTGCACAGCAGCTTCATAATTGCTGCTGTGCCTTTTAGACCGAATTTTGCTTCTATCAATTCCATGGGTATCTCGTCAAAGAGGTTTACTTTGAGGGGGAAATACATCATCCCTCCGTATATTAGAGCCATAATTTCTGCTTTTAATTCTTTACTTATTAATTCTTTAATACTCAACAGACGGGTCTCCATTCCAAAAAGTTGACTAATTGAAAGTTGCGCCAGGCTTGCTGTTCCACATCCCAAAAGATGAGGGTGTTTGTCACTCTGACTATTTCGTACTTTCTGTGGAATCCGGTTTCGTAGGGTATCAGTGTTGCCTTTACCAGTTTGAAGGTTCCGTCTTGTTTGTAGTAGGCAATCAGAGCATAGCCGTATTGCATGTGGTCAATTAAGTCTTCGATTCTTTTTGCCATCCAGTCGGCGCAAGTTTCTGTGTAAGCCTTTTCAAGCATGATACGTGTTTTCCATAAGTTTCTCATTGCCTCGTGAAGTGAAGCGGACTTTGTCAACTTTTTCATTTCGTTGTCGTTTAAATTAATATTAGATTCAGTTCAGTAGGTGTTTCAGTCAGATTAAAAAAAGAAAGATGCCGTTTTCTTGAGGAAGCGGCATCTTTACTGGGTGTGGCTTGATCTTTACCAAATTGCCGGCAAAGATATAACCTTTCATGTACAAGTTGTATGTCGTTAATTATTCGTGTTTATTTGTTATTATTTTTTCTTTTTATTGTTGATCGTTTTGTGAAGGTAATCTTTGAGGATGTCAGTGAAATCATCCTTTATTGTATTGAATGATAACGGTTTCCCGCTCTTTGTGATAAATATCTCTTTTTCGGCAATGAACCGTTCCAATGTGGCTAAACCTGCTTGCGGATCTACTCCCATATCTCCTTCCAAAAACATCTCTAGAAAGGTTGTTTCTAATGTTTCCCGGTTCAGATAGATCCCTGGTATATCGGCTCCCTTTTTTACTCCTCTCTTTTTCTTAACACTTTGTGTTAAAGTTACTTTGCTGTTATTACTGCTTGCTTTTGCAGTTTTTTTTATCCTGCATTTTCTTATTATTCTCTTTCATGATTTCGCTCTTTTTAGTACAAATAATTAACGACGAAAAAATGTAATGAGTTGCGAAGTTAGTTCTTTATATAGATATGAGTTAATTTTAAGAGGTGTTTTATTATGAAAGATATGCGAAGTTTGGGCGCAAATACTTATATATCAGATGTATATTGGGTGAGTTAAAAGTGTTTTTTAGACGTTCGTTTAATGGACGCAAAGATAAGTGGTATTTTTGAAACCAACAAAATGTTTAATAAAAATATTTTCATACTTGCTGCGAAGGCACTGTAATATACAGTGTATTAATAAATTACGTCAAGCATTTAATATCTCCAATTTCTGTTTCTTTTTAGCTTTTATACCTCTACCGATTTTTAAGAATATTGACGTTTTTAAAACGAACGTCTAAAAAACGCTTTTGTGTATATAACCCGTTTGTTTCTAGAAAATTACCTGTACGGTAATGTGTAATTATAAAGAATCAGTTGGCAAGAGGGGTACAAAGCTTGCCGTATTTTACATAAAGTGCTCGCAAGTGATTGAATCTCAGGAATATCCAACGGGTTCAAAGCCCCGGGAGAACGCCCTTTTCTGAACAAAACAGTCGGATGGAAACTGATAAAGAGACCGAAATCTGGTATGCCATGCGTGCCACCTACCGTAGAGAGCCTGATGCGATGCGTCTTCTTGAGAAGGAAAACTTAGGCTGTTTCGTTCCCATGCAGTATAAGGTAAACATTAAGAATGGTAAAAAAGTTCGTGCGCTTGTTCCTGTTATTCATAATTTGATATTTGTCCATGCCTGTCCTTCCGAGATCAAGCGTGTCAAGTCCCAGATTACTTACTTGCAATACATCACCGATACCCGTAGCGGCCAGAAGATCATTATTCCAGACCATGATATGCAGCGTTTCATAGCCGTAGCCGGTACTTATAATGACCACCTGATGTACTTCCATCCCGACGAACTGAACTTGTCTAAAGGTACAAAGGTCCGTGTCACGGGTGGCGACTTCGAAGGTCAGGAAGGCGTTTTCCTGAAAGTGAAAGGCGCCCGTGACCGCCGCGTGGTAGTTGAGATTCGGGGTGTTATTGCCGTTGCCATGGCTACGATTCATCCTGACCTTATCGAAGTAATAGACGGTCAATGATCCGTTTTGTAATTCGTACTTTATAATTTGTAATTCACATTCGTAATTCATAATTCCTAATGACCCTTTCCGAAGAAACAATTTCCCTTCAGCGTGCCGCACACGACCTGATGTATCTGGGCATGGACGGCAGCCCCGTTTATAGCGATGACCTCTCCCGTCGGAACGGTGAAGTTTACCGCCTTACCACCGCCTTGTATAACTCCGGTGCCCGGGGTACTACCATCGAGGAGCAGGCTGATGTTTGTCTGGCTCTCCTGATGGGTTATAGCGCCTCGTTTATCGACCACGGTGAAAAGCAGGCACATGTGCAGGAAATTCTGGACCGTTGTTGGGATATTCTCGAAGTCCTTCCATCTTCTTTGCTTAAACTCCGTCTTCTGACCGCCTGTTATGGTGAAGTGTTCGACGAAGCTTTGGCGGAGGAGGCCCGTTCCCTCATTTCTTCCTGGGAATCCGAGTCTCTCACGCCCGAACAGGAGGAAGCCATTGCCGAGTTCCAGAATGTGGTGGATAATCCCTATCCCTGGGAATATCTTTCGGATGAAACAGAATAACTGCAAACCTTTTAATTCAAGTAACTAAGTTGAAGATTCCCGTGCATCTCCGGATTTTCCGCCAGCACCTTTCCTCCCGGGTATTGCCCGTATGGACTATACTCCTGGCCGATCTCCTGATAATCGCCTTGTCGACTTTTATCGCCTATTGCCTCCGCTATGGTTTTGTCGGTATCATCGAGGGCACTTCCACTCTCGACTCGGCGATATTGTTTGCCGTTGCGGCCAATCTGGTGTTTTTCCGCATCTTCCGTACCTATTCCAATGTCCTGAGGTTTTCCTCTTTTGTGGACATCATGCGGATTTTTGCCTCTCTGACTGCCGCTTATGTATCACTTATATTCCTCAGCCTTTTGTCCGAGAGCCTTCTTGACAAGCGACCTGCTTCCCTCGGTATCCTTTTCATGTCCTATATCATCAGCTTTGCGGTCATGTCTTGTTCTCGTATCCTTGTGAAAACCGTTTTCGACACCTTGAATATCGACCGTTCCCATTGTGCGGATGTGTTTATCTACGGTGCCAAGGAAGCGGGTGTGAATATCGCCAAGACGCTTCGTGCGAACCTTCGCCACCATTATCTGCTTCGCGGTTTCATCGCCGACGAACCCGAGCTTGTTAATAAAGTGATCATGGGTGTCCGTGTCTTTGCCAACGACGATACCTTGCCCGAGCATTTGAATTCCCGTGGCATACATACTGTTATCGTTTCTCCTGCCAAGATGGACGACCTTAAGAATTCTGACATGGCTGACCGTCTTCTTTCACACAACATCAAGCTTATTACCGCTCCTCCGTTGAGTGAATGGACCGGACGTACGTTAAACAGCAGCCAGTTGAAAGAGATCCAGATCGAGGACCTTCTGCAACGTGCCCCTATCGAGATCGACATACACAAAGTGGCTTCCCACCTTGAGGGCAAGCGTGTGCTGATAACTGGTGCCGCCGGTTCCATCGGCAGTGAGATCATGCGTCAGGTTGCCTCTTTCAATCCTTATAAGCTGATCCTTGTTGACCAGGCTGAAACCCCTTTGCACGATATCCGCCTGGAACTTCAGGACCGCTGGCGTGATATCGATGCCGAGACTATCATTGCGGATATCTCCAATGCCACCCGTCTTGAGGAGATATTCAAGGAGTTCAAACCGCAGTACATATTCCATGCCGCTGCCTACAAGCATGTCCCCATGATGGAGGACAATGTCTCTGAATCAATCCAGGTGAATGTATACGGTACGCGTACCCTTGCCGACCTTGCCGTTAAATACGGCGTTGAGAAGTTCGTGATGATCTCTACCGACAAAGCGGTTAATCCTACGAATGTGATGGGTTGTTCGAAACGTATCTGTGAGATATATGTGCAGTCGCTGGCGAAGAAATTGCAGAAGGAGGGTATACGCGCCACGCAGTTCATCACCACCCGTTTCGGTAATGTCTTAGGCTCCAACGGTTCAGTTATTCCCCGTTTCCGTCACCAGATCCAGAAAGGCGGTCCTGTAACGGTTACCCATCCTGAGATCATCCGTTATTTCATGACGATCCCTGAAGCCTGCCGTCTTGTTCTGGAAGCCGGGAGTATGGGTAACGGTGGAGAAATCTACATTTTTGATATGGGCAAGCCCGTAAAGATCGTAGACCTTGCCCGCCGTATGATCAACCTTTCGGGGCGTAGTGATGTGAAGATTGAATTCACGGGTTTGCGCCATGGCGAAAAGCTTTACGAGGAACTCCTTAATGTGAAGGAACTGACGAAACCTACCTATCATGAGAAGATCATGATCGCTACAGTCCGTGAATATGATTATGACGAGGTGAAGGAATGCATCCAACGCCTGATAGATCTAAGCTATACTTATGACCAGATGCGGATCGTTTCCGCCATGAAGGAGCTTGTTCCGGAATTTGTGAGCAAGAACTCCTGTTTTGAAGTACTTGATATGCAACTCAATTAATCCTTTTAACTATAAAAAACTCCGGGAACCGTGGATCCTACCCTTTCATTACTACGCGAAGTAATAAATATAAATCACCCTGGTTCCACGTTCCCGGTTTTAAAAGAAAACAATAAGATATATATCAGTAAACAATATATCAGTAAACAACAAATCATAAACAATAAATTATAAATCATAAATCTTCATGCGTCGATTATCTATATTGATTTTCATTCTTTTTCTTTTTACCGGCCTGACTTATGCCCAGCGTATGTCTGATGATCAGGTTATTGAGTACGTAAAAGAGGCTCAGGCTGCCGGCAAGTCCCAGAAGCAGATGACTACCGAGCTGTTGCGTCGTGGTGTTACGCAGGAGCAGGTCTTACGGATCAAATCGAATTATGAGTCAACCAAGGGTGAGCCGGCCAATGCGGGCAATATGCCCACGCAGATGCGTAAACGTTCTGTCGGCTTGGGCGAATCTTATGAAGCTGCTGAGTTGGAAGACCGGAAAGCGGTCATTGATGAGAAACAAAATATGCAGGCTCAGACGGAAGCTCCGGAGAAGCAGATTTTCGGTCACAACCTGTTTCAGAATAGGAATTTGTCTTTCGAGCCTAGTGCTAACCTTGCCACTCCCGTCAATTACCGCTTAGGTCCTGGCGATGAAGTTATCATTGATATCTGGGGTGCTTCTGAGAATACGATCCGCCAGGTAATCAGTCCCGAGGGTAGTATTCAGGTGAAAGATCTGGGTCCCGTCCACTTGAACGGCATGACGGTGAAAGAGGCGAATGCCTACTTGCAGCGTGAATTCTCCAAGATCTATTCCGGTATCGGTGGCAATGACCCTAACTCACAGATACGCCTGACGCTCGGTGATATCCGTACGATCCAGATCAATATCATGGGTGAGGTTTCCGTTCCGGGTACGTATACTCTTTCAGCTTTCTCCACCGTTTTCCATGCCTTGTACCGTGCAGGCGGCGTGAATAATATCGGCAGCCTGCGGGGCATCAGACTGGTTCGTAACGGCAAGACTGTCGAGACCCTTGATGTCTATGACTTCATCATGAAAGGTAAAATGAACGATGACATCCGCCTTCAGGAAGGAGATGTGATTATTGTGAATCCTTACGAATCACTGGTAGAAATTGTAGGTAAAGTGAAACGTCCCATGTACTATGAGATGAAACCTACGGAAACGGTTGCCCATCTATTGAAATATGCGGGTGGTTTCACCGGTGATGCTTACAAGAAAGCAGTCCGTATCATCCGTAAGAGCGGCCGTGAGCATCAGGTTTTCAATGTCGACGAGATGGATTACTCTGTATTCCGTCTGGATGACGGGGACATGATAACCACTGACGCTGTACTTGACCGTTTTGAGAACAAGGTTGAAATCAGTGGTGCCGTATACCGTGCGGGTCTTTATCAATTGGATGGTACGGTGAATACGGTGAAGCAACTGATCAGGAAGGCTGAAGGTCTTCGTGGCGATGCCTTCCTGGGTCGTGTATTGTTGGATCGTGAGAAAGAAGACTATACCCACGAAATGATTGCTATTGACTTGAACGGCTTGATGAATGGTACAGTTGCGGATATTCCTCTTCAGAAGGAAGACCACCTTTATATTCCCAGCATCAATGATCTGAAAGAGACTGAAACAGTTTCCATCTACGGCGAGGTCCTTAATCCGGGTACTTTCCTTCATTCTGATAACATGTCCATTGAAGACCTGATTGTACAGGCGGGCGGTTTGAGTGAGGCTGCTTCTACAACAAGAGTAAGTGTAACGCGGCGTATAAAGAATCCCAAAAGTACTTCTTACAGTAGCAAACTGGCTGAGACATTTACTTTCGACATCAAGGACGGTTTGATTATAGGAGATGGTGATTTCCGGTTACAGCCTTTTGATATGGTTCAGGTCCGTCGCAGTCCTGCTTATCAGGTACAGCGTACGGTAACTGTTGCGGGAGAGGTCTTGTTCAGTGGCAATTATACTCTTTTGAAGAAGAACGAGCGTTTGAGTGATTTGATAAACCGTGCCGGTGGTATCACTCCTGAAGCTTATATTCTGGGTGGTCGTCTGATCCGCAGAATGAATGATGAAGAGAAGCGTCGTGAAATGGATGTACTTCGTATGGCTCGTAGCGGTGAAGGTAAGGATAGCATCTCTGTAGAAAAACTGGCTATATCCGAGACTTACACTGTTGGTGTCGACATGCAGAAAGCTTTGGCTAATCCCGGAAGTGATTATGATATTGTATTGCGTGAAGGGGATATGATTTATATTCCTGAATACATCAATACGGTTAAGATCAGTGGTTCGGTAATGTACCCTAATACTGTCAACTGGGAGAAAGGCGAGAAACTGAAGCATTATATCAATATGGCTGGTGGCTATGGTGATAATGCAAAGAAGAGGAAGGCATATGTTATCTATCTGAATGGTACGGTGGCTCGTGCCAAGAAGAGTGATAGTCATTTGATACAGCCTGGTTGTGAGATTGTCGTTCCTACGAAGTCTGATAGGAAGCGTATGCAATTGTCTGAGATTATGGGTATGAGTTCTATGACTGCAACTATTGCTGCGATGGTTGCTACTTTGGCTAATACTTTTAAATAAATAGCGGGAAGTAAGAAAAGAAACTTATTATGAGTGAAGAAATACAGAATAAAGCTCCCAAGCAACAACATGATGAAGAAGAGATTGATTTGTTGGAGCTTGCATTGAAGGTTTGGGCAGAGCGTAAATGGATATTGAAATGTTGTGGATGGGCAGTGCTAGTTGGTTTAGTGATTGCTTTCAGTATTCCGAAAGAATATACAGCAACGGCTACTATTGCTCCTGAGATGTCAGATGGAAAAAGCGGAGGCGGACTTTCTTCTTTGGCTGCTATGGCTGGCATTAATATGAATGTTTCCACTAGCGCTGATGCCATCTACCCAGATTTATATCCTGACATTGTGAGTTCAACTCCCTTTATCACTGGTCTTTTCAATGTACCGGTAAAAGACTTGAAAGGAGAAATTGATACTACATTATATTGTTATCTAGATGAACATCAGCGTATTTCTTGGTGGAGTGCTGTTGCATCTGCCCCTTTTAAGGCACTCGATTGGGTAATTTCTTTGTTTAATGAAGAGAATGAAAACAATAATGGAAAATTAGACCCTTTCCATTTGACAAAGGATGAAGCTGACATAGTAAAGATGCTTAGTGATTGTATTAGTGTTTCAGTTGATAAGAAGACTGGTCTTACTACTTTATCCGTCACTATGCAAGATGCTCGTATTTCAGCCTGCCTGACAGATACCGTAATGCGCAGGTTACAGAACTATATAACAGAATACCGTACAAACAAAGCACGTCAGGATTTTGAATTTCAGAAGGCTTTGTTTGAACGTAAAAAAAAGGAGTACGAACTTGCCCAAGAAAACAGTGCAAAATTTGCGGATACCAACAAGAATATTATCCTTCAGAGTTATCGTTCCGAGCAAGTTCGTTTGGAAAATGAGATGAATCTTGCCTATCAGGTCTATGCTAGTGTTGCCCAGCAATTGCAAATGGCAGAAGCGAGGGTACAGGAGATAACTCCGGTCTATACAGTAGTGGAGCCTGCGACGATTCCGATAAAAGCTTCTAAACCTAGTAAGGCGTTGATACTTATAGGAATTGTGTTCTTGACTGGAATGGGATGTGTTGGTTGGATATTATTTGGAAAGGTTTTGTTACGTAATTTAAAGCAGAAAGAGGATCAGTCTACTTTTATATGATGCTCTCTAGAACTATAAATATACTTTTAAGCTCAAATATCACTTTGTGTATTCAGTATTTATAAAAGTTCTTTTAATTTTACATGATTATGGTGAAATGCTAATGGGCACCTGAATAATTAATTGTTTACTAGAGGATTATGAAATGGGGAATAGTTAATATTATTTACTGAATCTATGAAATGACACTCTTAAATGAAAATTTTGTTAACATTTTTTTTTATAGTATATTGTACTTTGGCTTTTTCTTTTCTTAACAATATAGTGGGTGGTGAAATGAGAATAGATGAGTATAGAAATATTGAATTTGATGTAAAAAGTAGATTTCTTACCCAAGAAATGTTGAATACCCCTAATGCAAGATATATAATAAAATCAAATTTAGATTTAAATAATCAATCAATAAAAATTCCAAAGAATTGTATTTTAGCTTTTGAAGGCGGATCTTTGAAAAATGGTGAAGTTATTGGACAATTTATTGTTAATGCTGATGCTGTACTGATATTTGATAATATAGTATGTAGAGAGTTGGTAAATCGTTCTATTCCTATTGAATGGTATGGGGGGAAAGCATATAATACTTTGGATGAATGTAAAAAGGGGCAAGACTCTTCAGAGGCTATAAATGGTGCTTTACAATCAAATTACAAACATAAAAAAGTTCTTTTTGCGGGTGGATATTATCGTATTGATAATACTGTAACTTTATCTCGTAGTTATAAATTTGAAGGTTTGAGTAGTAAATATGATTATAATAATTATTCAGAAGGGAATATTGGGTCTTGTTTAGTTTTCACTGGTATTGGTAAACCAATGTTTATTATTGCTGATAATCAGGTTTCTTTTGACGGTTTTAATTTTTATCATGGTTCATCAAAAGATGGTACTGACTGTTTCCATTTTTCCGATGAGGCAAGAACTTTGACAATTAAAAATTCTATGTTATATCTTTGGAGATATTGCATATATAAGGAGTGGGACGGGACGTCAAGAACGGGTTTAAATCGATGCACGTTTGAGAATGTTAAGTTTAGTAGCTGTATTGGTGGTGTCTTTATGAATCAGGTAACAGCAGGTGGTAATGAAATGTATTATTGTACAGCGAATTATTTTGATAATTGTACTTTTGAGTACTGTCATTTTGGCGCTTATTTTATTAGTAATTCGAATTTTGCAATGGTTGAATTTAATAGATGTAATTTTTATAAAATAGGTTGGGGGAATTATGATAAAACAATATATGATAAATTTGGTTGTTTTGGAATTCGATTTAATTGTGGGTATAATCGAAGTCAGTCAAGTCATGTAATAATAAGAGGGTGTTATTTCGAAGATATAGTACCATATAGAATTGGTGATAGATTTGATGAAAATGATGAAATTAGAATGGGAAAAATAATATATCCTGCTAACGATAAGTATTATTCTTGCATCATTTCAGAGAATAATTCATATATCGTTGATGGTTGTAGTTTTACTAATTGCCCTAAATATTTTTCAGGAGATAAGTATTGTTCTTGGGATATAAGAGAAAATAGAATTTTTGGATATAATATAAAAATTCCAACGCAGTGGAGTAATAAAAAGTTGCTCCATGTATTTAAGGCTAATAGACAGGTAAAATATGAGAATCTGAAAAGTACAATTTATTATTCCAATATATTGGGTAGTAATAATGTGATTCTGAATGGGCTTGTAGATTTTGATGTACATGAAGATCGGAATATGTATCGTGTGTTAAATTGTTTTGAGGAATCTTTTATGGATTTTCCTTCACTATATTTGAAATAGATTATTTATGTCTTCTGTTACAGAGAATAATAAGCGTATAGCTAAGAATACGCTTTTCTTATATATAAGAACTTTTATTATTATGTTTGTAACACTGTATACCAGTCGTGTTGTGTTACAAACCTTAGGGGAAACGGATTTTGGAATTTATAATATAGTGGGTTCGGTAGTTGTTCTTTTCTCTTTTTTGAATTCTGCGATGTCTTCTGCTACTTTACGTTTTTTGAATTATGAATTGGGACGTAAGAATATAAATGGAGTTAAGAGAATATTCAGTATGAGCCTAACAGCTTATATTACAATAGCATTGTTGATTGTTGTACTTGCAGAAACTATAGGGGCGTATTTTGTGTATACTAAGTTAAATATTCCAAAAGATAGGTTTATTGCTGCTTTATGGGTATATCATTTTTCAATTCTTAGTTGTTGTGTAAGTATTTTACGAATTCCATATAATGCTATTATTATTGCTTACGAAAGGATGTCATTTTATGCCTATATTAGTATTGTAGAGGCAGTATTAAAACTATTGTTAGTGTATTTATTATTGATAGTGCAACATGATAAGCTTATATTATACTCAATATTGATGTTTGTTGTTGTATTAATAATGAATCTCGCATATAAATATTTTTGCAATAAAAAATTTACAGTTAGTCATTATTCCTTTTTTTGGGATGCAAAATT
>OHES01000882.1_pt1 | contig 17012 bp, 10 predicted proteins | sample 1567371 | NCBI WGS metagenome assembly OHES01 (sample SAMEA3879533, study PRJEB24766) | human gut metagenome | biome: human-associated habitat; feature: feces | place: USA | collected 1985/1987 | reverse complement strand
GAGTATCTCCCTGGTATTGGTGGGCAGATGTTCCCGTCATGAAACAACCCAATGTATATATCAAACCCGGACAGTACTCGGACGGAGAACCGGCCGTAACCTATCGCGGCATCTTTCTGAATGATGAAGCACCGTGTCTTACCCGATGGGTGAAACACACTTATGGCACCAACTATGGTGACCATCGTTTTTATGCACGGGTGTGCGAACTGATACTACGCCTGAAAGGTAATTTCCTTTGGCCGGCCATGTGGAGTTGGGCTTTCTATCAGGATGATCCGCAGAACAGCAAGACAGCAAGTGAGATGGGAGTCATTATCGGCACATCCCACCACGAGCCGATGGCACGTAATCATCAGGAATGGTCACGCAAACGCAAAGAATATGGTGCATGGGACTATTCGACCAACCAAAAGGTCATCGATCAGTTCTTCCGTGAAGGTATCGAACGTATGCAAGGAACAGAGGATATCGTAACCATCGGTATGCGCGGAGACGGTGATGCGGCCATGAGTGAAAGTACCAATGTGAAACTTCTGGAGAATGTAGTGAAAAACCAGCGCAAGATTATTGAAGAGATTACCAAACGTCCTGCCAAAGAAACTCCGCAAGTATGGGCACTATACAAAGAAGTTCTGGATTATTATGATAAAGGTATGCGTGTGCCCGATGATGTTATCATGCTATTGTGTGATGATAATTGGGGCAATGTATGCCGCCTGCCGAATGCCAAGGAACGTAAGCATCCGGGCGGTTGGGGTATGTATTACCATGTAGACTACGTAGGTGCTCCGAGAAATTCCAAATGGCTGAATGTAACCCCTATACAAAATATGTGGGAGCAACTTCAACTCACATACGATTACGGAGTAGAAAAGCTATGGATACTGAATGTAGGCGATTTGAAACCCATGGAATATCCCATCACGCTCTTCATGGATATGGCATGGAATCCCAAACAGTTCAACGTCTCCAACTTATTAGATCATCCCCGTCGTTTCTGCGCACAGCAGTTTGGCGAAGACCAGGCGGATGAAGCCATGCGAATCTTAAACCTGTACAGCAAATACAACGGTCGCGTGACGGGAGAAATGCTCGACCGGAATACTTATAACTTGGAGACAGGCGAATGGAAACAAGTATCTGATGAATATTTGAAACTGGAAGCAGAAGCTTTGAGACAATACATATCACTGAAACCGGAATATAAAGATGCCTACAAGCAGTTGATTCTCTTCCCCGTTCAAGCAATGGCAAACCTGTACGAAATGTATTATGCACAAGCCATGAACCATAAATTGTATAAAGAAAACAATCCGCAGGCCAATGAATGGGCAGACAAGGTAGAACAGACCTTTGCACGGGACAAAGCTTTGAGTGACGATTATAACAACGTTATGTCCGGCGGTAAATGGAAGAATATGATGATTCAGAAACATATCGGTTATACATCGTGGAATGATAACTTCCCCGCTGATACACTGCCCAAAATCTACCGCATCGAGAATCCGGAAAAAGCAGTCGGCGGATACGTCTTCACCGGGCAAGACGGATATATAGCCATAGAAGCCGAACATTATTACAGCGCTAAAGCAGCACCAGGCACGGAATGGACAGTGATCCCCTATATGGGACGTACCCTTAGTGGCATGGCTCTGATGCCTTACACACAACCGACTGACGGAGCTTCCATCTCCTACAAGATAAAATTGCCTAAAGGCATCGACAAGGTGACTGTCCATGTGATAGTAAAATCAACTCTTGCTTTCCATGATCGCAAAGGACATGAGTACAGTATCGGATTTGAAGGAGGAAAGGATCAGACAATCAATTTCAATCATAACTTAAACGAGCTTCCTGAAAATGTATACAGCATATACTATCCGACAGTTGCACGACGCATCGTTGAGAAAAAAGCGAAACTGAATGTACCGAACACATCAGACGGTATGCAGACAATCACTTTCAAACCTCTTGATCCGGGTATCGTGCTTGAAAAGCTAGTCGTAGACTACGGAGGCTACAAGAAATCTTATCTGTTTATGAACGAATCGAAAAGCAAAAGAGAAAGTAAATAAAAAAAGATCAATCCAATCAATGCAGGAATGAGTTAATAACTACATCACTGATTGTATTTACATACATATTTTAACCTGAGTTCGATATAAGAATTATAATATTCTTAAGTGCTTATTTTTTATTTATTAGTCTTGAACACTGTCTTCCCCTCTATTCCGCGCTTCTTTAACCATTTTCTGATACTCTTCAGGGAGTGATTCCATGGTTAATAATAAGCCATCCACTTCAACAAGGTTGTTAAATGGATTCTGACTACTCATATGTGATGTTGAAAAGTTCTTATCAAAATAAGGAGAAAGACTTAGTAAGTCTCTCACTTCTCTTGCTTTAGCGCTGACAGTGGATTTTTTTGTTCCAAAGAAATCATGGATATCCTTTGAATGAATATATGGCTCAAATGATTTATCAAACAGGAAATTCATACTTCCTATTGTATAAATGATGGTGGCTGCCCAGATTTCCAACTTACCACGTTTAAACGGACAGTTTCTTTTCCTACCTAATTTCTGGATCATTTTTATACAAAGTTGGCTGTATTCATCATTTAGCTTCTGATTACAGAAAGAAGACACCAAGCAGATTAATTCTTCTTCTTTCTTTTTCAATTCTTGTTTCTTATCCATAAAAAGCAGTTTGAAATTGATTATATAGATTCTTTTTCATGAGTATTAGTTTATTATGTTTTGCAAATTTAGGAAAAAGCCTGAATCCTTGACAATCTTATACCTACATTTTTATATCCAACCTAATACAACAAAGGTATGGTACCACAAAGCCAAAAGCAAAGATAGCTGATACAGGAATCTGATTTTTTGTAACCTCCAACCGCTACTTTGTTTCATTTATACTATTCATTTGTTACATCACCCTTTTATATGTATCGGATGTAACATACACAATAGAATCGGTAACACCGATAAAATCAGAGGCAACTTCCGACTACAAATCGGTAACAAAGATCACCTTTCACTAAAAGACAATAAACTATCTTTGCTACATACATATTTTCATTATAAATCAAAGAAAAAGAATAATATGAAGAAACTATTTTTATTCCTGTTTATATGTTCTGTCTCATTGATCATTCATGCACAGGAAAGCAAAAGAATTCCACTCAATCAGCTTAGTTTCACAAAATCCGTATTTGATGAAACACAAAGCAAAGTGACCTTTAAAGGTGGAAAATGGAATAGTTTTATTCAGCTGCCTGCTTCTATTAGTCAGGAACTACCCAAATACAAATACATGGTTATAGATATACCTCAAAGTACAGTAATGATACGTATTAAATTCCAAGACAAGAACGGTCTGTATAAGGAGTTTTACCAACCAGCCGTAAAGTCTGAAATAAATCGGGAGATGAATTTATCTTTAATTCCTTTCATCAATGATGTGAAAGATATTAGAATAGAAGCTGCTCAAAGTGTGGACGAGACGGGGAATTATCATACTTTACATATAAAATCCATCTATCTAATTAATTAATAAAAAGTTTCAGGGGTCATGAGAAACATTGTACGACTATTATTGATGAATATTTCCATTTTATGTCCTCTGGCAGTGTAGACGTCATTGAGATGTATTTAACTGGAACAAAGTAAAATAAATAATAAAGACATGAAAAACTTACAGAAAGTAATGGCTATAAGCCTGTTTCCCTTATTGATGAGCCATGTTTGCCAAGCGCAAAACCCTATTGTACAAACATGGTTCACACCAGACCCGGCACCTATGGTGCATAACGACACTGTTTATCTCTTCACCGATCATGATGAAGACGATGCACTATATTTCAAAATGAAAGATTGGCAATTGTATTCCACTACCGACATGGTAAACTGGACCTACCGTGGAACTCCTATTTCCACAGAAACGTTTCAGTGGGCCATGCAGGGAGATAACGCTTGGGCTTCTCAAGCCATTGAACGGGATGGAAAAATGACAGGATTCGTACTTCCTTCTGGAAGTACTACTTTCCTATGTCCGCAAAGCAAACCAATGAGTGGATTCACTCGTACGTCACCCAGTTATGAAACCCCTTACACAACAGTAGATGATGCTGTAGGAAAAAACGGATGGGGCAATGGATATACTTTCCCATGCTTATTTCGTAACAATGATAAAGGTTGGATACTGATATCCGAAACCGGAGTTAGCAGCGCATATTGTGGTAGCCGCCTGATAGGAAAACTGGACGGCATGTATCAAATCGGATTCCCACAAGCTGGCGAATATAACGGTAACGGTACCACCAATCCCGGAATCATGCTGCCCGGAGAAACTCCCTGGCGTACCATAACCATAGGTGAAACATTAGCTCCTATCGTTGAAACAACAGTAGCTTTCGATGTTGTTAAACCACTTTATAAGGCTTCGCAGGAATATAAATACGGAAAAGGTTCATGGAGTTGGATTATCGGGATGGACAATAGTATTACATACGAAGAGCAACTTCGCTATATCGATTTCTCCGCGAACATGGGGTATCAGTCTGTATTAGTGGACAATTGGTGGGACAAGCGAATAGGGCGGAAGGGTATTGAGAAATTGGCCGAATATGCAAAAAGCAAAGGAATTGCCCTTTACTTATGGTATCATTCCAATGGCTATTGGAATGATGCGCCTCAAAGTCCGAGAGGTATCATGAATACTACTATCAATCGTCGTAAGGAGATGAAATGGATGCAAAGCATCGGAATTCGTGGGATAAAGGTCGACTCCATAGGAAGCGATAAACAAGTGTCCATGCAGCTTTACGAAGATATTTTAGCAGATGCCAACGACTATGGATTATTAGTTATATTCCACGGATGTACGCTACCACGTGGTTGGGAGCGTATGTATCCCAATTTTGCTTCAAGTGAAGCTGTATTAGCTAGTGAAAATATGCATTTTTCACAAGGCAGTTGTGATGCTGAAGCATTCAATGCCTGTTTGCATCCGTTTATACGCAACACGGTCGGTAGCATGGACTTCGGTGGCAGCACATTGAATAAATATTATAACGCAAGGAATGATTCAACTACAAGAACCAGCCGCCGTATCACCTCGGATGTATTTGCACTCGCTACGTCTGTCCTCTTTCAAAGCCCTGTACAACATTTCGCACTTACTCCCAACAATTTGACGGATGCTCCTGAATGGGCTATCAATTTCATGAAAGAGGTTCCGAGCACCTGGGACGAAGTACGTTTTTTGGATGGATATCCGGGAAAATATATCATATTGGCTAGACGACATCAAAATAATTGGTATATTGCAGGCATTAATGCTTCATCCGAAGAGATCAAAGTCAAACTTCATTTACCGATGATTTCTGCGGGAGAAACAATAAGCGTTTATACTGATAATGCCAGGCTGGTAGGCAAAACTTCAACGGAGAAACTGAATAAACATCAACAATTACAAGTTTCAATACCTTGCAATGGCGGCATCGTAATCGTAAATTAATCTATATTATTTTAAGAAATATCTTATGATGAACAGAAACACACTCATCTTTTTGCTTCTATTAATAAGCAACGTTAGTTTCGGGCAGGACCTGAAACTTTGGTACAGTCAACCTGCCCGTAACTGGTCGGAAGCACTTCCTGTCGGTAATTCCCGTCTTGGTGCCATGGTATATGGCGGAACCGAACGTGAAGAACTTCAACTTAATGAAGAAACATTCTGGGCTGGCGGACCTTATAGTAACAACAATTCAAATGCAAAGTATGTATTACCTGTCATACGTAATCTTATATTCAACGGTAAGAACAGGGAAGCACAAAGCCTGGTAGATGCCAATCTCCTGACCAAGCAACATGGAATGAGTTATTTGACGCTGGGAAACTTGTATATAGATTTCCCCGGACATAAAGATGCGTCTGATTTCTATCGGGACTTGAATCTCGAGAATGCGACTACTACCACCCGGTATGAAGTAAACGGTGTGACTTATACCCGTACCACTTTTGCTTCATTCACAGACAATGTCATCATCGTACATATCCAAGCGGACGAGACACAGGCACTGAATTTCAATGTGACCTATAATTGTCCGCTTGAGTATAACGTAAATGCTCAAGATGATAAACTCATCATTACTTGTCAAGGAAAAGAACAGGAGGGCATCAAAGCTGCTATCCAAGCGGAATGTGTAGTTCAGGTGAAAACTAACGGAGCAATCAGTCCAGCCGGAAAAGTTCTTCAGGTAGAAAAAGCTACAGAGGCTACCCTCTACATTGCTGCAGCTACTAATTACGTAAATTATCAGAATGTCAGCGCCAATGCATCCGAACGGGCAAATAAATTCCTGGAAAAAGCGATTCAAACGCCTTACAACAAGGCTTTAAAGGATCACATTGCTTTCTATAAGAAGCAATTCGACCGTGTCCGCTTGAATCTTCCTTCAAGTGAAGCATCCAAAGCAGAAACTCCCCGACGCATCGAGAATTTCAATAAAGGGGAAGATATGGCAATGGCGGCTCTTTTATTCCAGTACGGACGTTACCTGCTGATTTCTTCCTCACAACCGGGAGGGCAACCCGCCAATCTGCAGGGGATATGGAACAACAGTACACATGCTCCCTGGGACAGCAAATATACCATCAATATTAATACGGAGATGAATTACTGGCCGGCAGAAGTTGCTAATCTAAGTGAGACACACAGTCCGCTATTCTCTATGTTGAAAGACTTGTCTGTCACGGGAGCAGAAACAGCACAGAGTATGTATAATTGTCGTGGATGGGTGGCTCACCATAACACTGACTTATGGAGAATCTGTGGCGTTGTAGACTTTGCTGCAGCAGGAATGTGGCCCAGTGGCGGTGCCTGGTTATCCCAACATATCTGGCAACATTATCTTTTCACGGGAGATAAGGAATTTCTGAAAGAATATTACCCGGTACTGAAAGGAACGGCACAGTTCTATATGGATTTTCTGGTAGAACATCCTGATTATAAATGGTTGGTAGTGGCTCCTTCCGTATCACCGGAACATGGACCGATTACTGCCGGTTGCACTATGGATAATCAGATTGCTTTTGATGCTTTGCATAATACATTATTAGCCTCCCGGATCACTGGTGAAACCTCCTCTTTTCAGGATTCACTCCAACAAATATTGGATAAACTGCCTCCTATGCAAATAGGAAAGCATCATCAACTACAGGAGTGGCTCGAAGATGTAGACAATCCCAAAGATGAGCATCGCCATATTTCTCATTTATATGGGTTATATCCGAGTAATCAGATTTCTCCTTATGCCAATCCTGAATTATTCCAAGCTGCACGGAACACATTGCTGCAACGCGGGGATAAGGCAACCGGCTGGAGTATTGGTTGGAAAGTCAATTTCTGGGCACGTATGCAGGATGGAAATCATGCCTTTCAGATCATCAAAAACATGATTCAGTTATTGCCCAGTGATAATCTAGCCAAAGAATGTCCGGAGGGGCGTACTTATCCGAATATGTTTGACGCTCATCCGCCTTTCCAGATTGATGGCAACTTTGGATATACTGCCGGAGTAGCGGAAATGTTACTTCAAAGTCACGATGGCGCTGTGCACTTATTGCCTGCATTGCCCGATGCATGGAAAGAAGGAAATGTGAAAGGATTAGTGGCACGTGGTAATTTCGAAGTGGATATGGATTGGAAGAATAACCTGTTAAACAAAGCTGTAATTCACTCAAAGATAGGAGGCACGCTTCGCATCCGGTCTTATGTTCCACTGAAGGGGAAAGGGCTGAAACAAGCGAATGGAGAATGCCCGAATTCATTATTTGCCACAACTTCTGTGAAAAAGCCTTTGGTTAGTAAAGAGATAACTCCTCAATCGCCGGAATTGAGAAAGGTTTATGAATACGACATTGCAACACGGGCTGGTAAAATCTATGTTATAAATACTATTACAGAAAAGAAATAATACATCATTATAGAAAACAAAGTTAGGGGAGGGATTGTACGCTCCCTTTCTTTTTTATTCATTCAATAAATAAATCCGGATTGTTTATCTGTAAAAATAAACAAAATCCAAAAACGGTATTACTGTACGTTCATTACAATCGTTTTCAACTGATTCTTATCAGAAGATCCTCCATACAATAGTTCATAAGTACCTTCCAACGGACGCATCGTATTCGACTCTACATCAAACCATTCTAAATTCTCACCGGTAAGAGGAATAGCTACCGATTCAGTTTTCCCTGCCAGAATATGAACACGTTTGAAAGCACGCAAGGTATAGCAGGGTCCTTCCTTATCACCCGGACGTCTCAAATAAACCTGAACCACCTCTTCTCCATCACGTTGCCCGACATTGCTTACCGGAATGGTCAATACTACATTTTCACCTTTGGCGATTGTGTTCTTGCTCAATTTAGCTTCTCCATAAGTAAAGTCAGTATAACTCAAGCCATAACCAAATGGGAAAAGCGGTTCTTGCTGCATATAGCGATAAGTACGTCCTTTCATGGAGTAATCTTCAAAATCCGGCAACTGACCTGCATTCTTATAGAAAGTGACCGGTAAACGTCCTGCCGGATTATAATCTCCAAACAGTACATCTACAATAGCCGTACCCCCTGCCTGTCCCGGATACCACGCCTGCAAAATTGCCTCACAGGTATTTGATTCCGGCACTAATCCGATGGCTGAACCGGAATAATTGATAAAGACCACTTTCTTTCCTGCTTTCTTCAAAGCCTTCAGCAAGTCGCGCTGAACAGCAGGAAGTTCAATATCCGTACGGTCGCCCCCTTTAAATCCGGGCACTTCCACCGGCATTTCCTCACCTTCCAGACTGGGAGAAATTCCTCCGGCAAACAGAACGATATCAGCATCCTTCACTTTCTCTACTGCCAAATTCAAATTAATTTCAACTTGTTTACCCAAATCAAAATCTAATGTAGCTCTCTCATTCCGTTGCTTAAACAGAATCTCAATATGATACTCTTTTCCAGCTTTCGCCTGCAACGTGTAGAGATTCGTCGGATTCTTGACATATACTTTTTCGGCTACCTGTTTCCCATCAACCATCAGGATGACTTCACCATCCAACTGGAAGCGGAAAACAACATCACCAGACTGTGAAGGACGAAAAACGGATTCATAACGAGCCGAGAAATTCGTTATTTCTACATCGGGAGCAAATGTAGTGGTCCCTGTTGTAGCAAAATGGAACGGGGTAGAGATCTGGTCAGTGGCAACCACTTCTCCTTCATGAGTCCGATTATTCCAGTATTCTGCCGAGAAGCCGGGCTTACCATTTATACTACATTCACTAAACAGGCTTTGCAGTGCCTCTCTACTCGTGCGGTCACAACCGGGCTCATACATCACTTGCCCTTCCGGCAATTTGGAACGGACAGCTTCCAATAAAGTAACCGTATGTCCCGGTATACCATTATAATTTCCCCACTGCATCACAGAATCGTTGGCATTTGGTCCCATAACAGCTACTTTCAGCCCGGTATTCAAAGGAAGAATATTGTTTTTATTCTGCAAAAGCACCAATGACTCACGCGCCATACGCAGGGCTAAATCCTGATGTTCCTTACTATTAAGAGTAGAAGCAGGAATCTCCGCCCAGGCAGGTTGTTCGTCCATCTCTCCCAACTCAAAACGTGCAGTCAACAAACGTTTCAGCGAAACATCAATCTGCTTTTCATCAATCAATCCGGCTTTCACAGCATCTGCCAACGAGCCATATTCACCACCACATTCCAGGTCTGTTCCTGATAATACAGCCCCGGCAGAAGCGTGTTCCTTGTCCGGATGGGTTCCATGTCTTCCCGGCCTGTAAAAATCGGAGATTGCACCGCAATCGGAAACAACAATCCCTTTATATCCCCACTCATCACGTAAAATCTGCATTAACAGACGGTTGCTTCCACAACAAGGCTCTCCCTCAAAACGATTGTAGGCACACATCACCTCTTTTACATCCGCTTTCTGCACCAAGTCTTTGAAAGCCGGCAAGTAAGTCTCCCATAAATCCCGGGGAGCAGTATTCTCCGCATCAAAACTGTGGCGGTTCCACTCCGGTCCGGAATGGACGGCGAAGTGTTTGGCGCACGCGTGCAATTTATCGTATTTACCATCCTCCGGTCCCTGCAAGACACGAACGACAGCCATTCCCAGCTGTCCTGTCAGATAAGGATCCTCGCCATAAGTCTCCTGTCCGCGTCCCCAACGAGGATCACGGAATATATTTACATTCGGCGTCCAGAATGTTAGTCCCTGATAGCGTTTTAAGACACCGTTTTCACTGAAAATACGGGATTTCACACGAGCCTCATCGGACACAGCGTCGAAAACCTCATATAATAACGAATCATTAAAAGAAGCCCCCATACCGATAGCCTGGGGAAAAACTGTGGCCAACCCTGCGCGTCCGACTCCGTGTAACGCTTCATTCCACCAGTCATACTCTTTGATTCCCAAACGCGGAATAGCGGGTGAGGCATTCTGCATGAGTGCAACTTTCTCTTCCAGAGTCAATCGGGGCAATAAATCTTCCGCCCGCTGTTCAGCCGTTAAAGAAGTGTCTTGATAAGGTAATTTTTGAGCGCAAGAAAAAAGCAAAGAGAGACTGCATACTCCAAACGCAAATTTTAGTCCTGTATTCATGTTATTACATATTAGTAGGTTATCTTGTTTCAACGCAAAGTTAACGGATTTCAGCCAATAGTATATATAATCATGTATCAAAGACTTGTATTCGTGTTACATATACGCATAGAAAAGCCAAGATTTCCTGATATTACATTTCAACAGAACTAAAATAGACTTAAAACTTTCCCGATTTCCAATAAAAGTTTGAAGTATACTTAAAACTTTTCCTTATCTTAGCAAAAGTTTTAAGTACAAATAAAACCTATAATAAGATGAACTTTCCTAGAATTCTCAAAAAAAGAAAAGGCTACATCGAACGGATAAAACCTTTCATGCGGAAATCTGTAGCTAAGGTACTGACAGGCCAGAGACGTGTAGGCAAAAGTTTTCTCCTTTATCAACTTATTGAAGAAATTTTAGGTGAAGAGCCAAATGCTAATATCATTTACATCAATCTGGAAGACTTTGAATTCAGTTCATTACAAACAGCCCAAGATTTACATTCCTACATCATTTCTCAAAGTCAGAAGAAAGACAAGAACTATATATTTATCGACGAAATACAGGACATTCCGGGATTTGAGAAAGTGATTCGTTCTCTTCTCCTCAATGAGGATAACGATATATACATTACCGGTAGCAATGCCAATATGCTTTCAGGAGAACTTGCAACTTATTTAAGCGGCAGATATATTGAATTCAAAATATACAGTCTCTCTTATTTGGAATTCCTCGAATTTCATGGATTAACTGACAATGAAAAAAGCTATGAGCTATATAGTCGTTATGGTGGGCTTCCTTACTTGTTGAACCTTCCTCTCGAAGACGAAACAGTAAATGAATATCTAAAAAGCGTATACTCTACGATTGTTTTTCGTGATGTAGTCAGTCGGTATAAACTACGAAACACATTATTTTTAGAGAAGTTAATCCAGTTCTTATCCGAAAACATAGGAAATCTGTTCTCGGCTAAAAATATCAGTGATTATTTAAAATCACAACATGCGACGGTTTCTGTGAATCAAATTCAAAATTATACAGAATACCTAAGCAACGCTTTTCTTATTCACCGGGTAGAAAGATATGATTTAATAGGTAAACGTGTCTTTGAAATAGGAGAGAAATATTATTTCGAAAATATGGGAATCCGCAATATTGTTATTGGATACCGCATTACAGACAAAGCCAAGATATTAGAGAATCTGGTTTATAACCATCTTTTATACAGAGGATATGAAGTAAAGGTTGGTTATTATGGAGATAAGGAAATTGATTTCATTGGAGAAAAAAACGGAGAAAAACTCTACATACAAGTTGCCTTAAAAATAGACAGTGAAAAAACCGCTGAAAGAGAATTCGGGAATCTACTGAAAATACAAGATAATTATCCTAAAATGGTAATAACAGAGGATAACTTCAACGGGAATAGCTATGAAGGGATACGCCACTGTTCAATACGCCAGTTCTTAATGGAGTAGCTTGCAGCAGTAACTCAATCGATCATCTTCTTAGATGCAGATTGCACGGATCAAATAAAAATCTCTGTTCCGTGCAATCCAGATCATAAGAGCCTACTAAACAACTACTTAAAACTCAACTAAAATACGGAATACCTTCCCCGGATTAGCTGCCCATTCCTGCATAGCTTCTAAAGCTCCCTCAGGTTTGGCAACTTTCGAGATCAACTCTTCTACCGGACAATTTCCTTCTTTCATATAATTGATGACTGCACGGAAATCTGCCGGCAAGGCATTTCTAGAACCACGAATATCCAGTTCTTTCTGAACAAAGAGTTTCGTTTGGAAAGCAACTTCACTTTTAGCGTAGCCGATACAAACCACCCGTCCTGTGAAACCGACTTCATCCACTGCCATTACATAAGTCACCGGACTGCCAACAGCTTCAATCACGACATCAGCACCCAATCCTTCTGTGATCTCCTGCATCCGTCCGTGCACATTTTCTGTCTTGGAGTTAATCACATAAGAAGCGCCTACCTTTTTCGCCAGTTCCAGCTTTTCATCATCCAGATCGACAGCGATTACTGTTGCACCTCTCAAAGCGGCACGTACAATAGCACCGATGCCAATCATACCGCAGCCAATCACCATCACAAATTCGTTGTCGATTACTTGTGCACGAGATACGGCATGAAAACCGACACTCATCGGTTCGATCAAAGCACAGTCACGAGAAGAGATATTACCGGCCGGAATAATCTTTGTCCAAGGCAACACAGCATATTCACACATCACCCCATTGCGTTGCACGCCTAATGTTTCATTATGCTCGCAAGCATTAACACGACCATTGCGACAAGAAGCACATTTTCCACAGTTGGTATATGGATTCAAGGTCACATTCATGCCTTTTTCAAAACCTGCCGGAACATCCGGGCCGATTTCCTCAATGACTGCTCCTACTTCGTGCCCCGGTATCACAGGTAATTTCACCATCGGATTTTTGCCCAGGAATGTGTTCAAGTCGGAACCACAAAAACCAACATACTTGATTCTTACTAATACTTCACCGGCTCCAACGGTCGGTTTTTCCAGTTCAACCACCTTCATTTCGGAGGGATTGATAATTTGAACTGCTTTCATTTGATATGTATTTGATAAAATTTTATTAATCGATTACTTTATAACCTTTCCAACCGTAATAGGCACAGAATACAAAGCAAATCATCGGCACACAATAAGCCACATAATAAATATGCTCATGGGCATGCATGAAATAAGCCGTCAACTGCGGAAGACAGGCATTACCAACAATCGCCATTACAAGAAAGGCCGAACCGCTCTTCGTCTGATTTCCAAGTCCTTTTAAAGCCAAGGAGAATTGAGTGGGATACATGATGGACATAAAGAACGAAATAGCCAGCATCGCATATAGTCCGATCATTCCTCCCCATATCATCACCACTCCGCACAGGAGGATATTCATCAGGGCATAGAGCAACAGCATATCTTGAGGACGGAATTTCACCATCAAGCCTGTACCAATCCAACGTCCCAAAAGAAAAGCCAACATATAGAGTCCGAAGAAAGTGGTAGCCGTATCTTCCGGCAATCCCGCATAAGTGCAGCAATAGACCAAGAAAAGGCTGTTGATGGCTGTCTGCCCGCCATTATAGAAGAATTGCGCAATCACTCCCCAACGAAGATGCGAGTGTTTTAATACTCCGAAGTCTATCAGTTTTTCTTTTTTAGAATCAGTCACCATTGCATCTGAAGAGGTCGTTTCATCTCCAATCTTCGGCAACTTTGAAAAGACAAATACAACCGCTATGGCAATAAGCAGTAACGCCAATATCAGATAAGGAAGTTTCATGGCATCCGTTTCCAGTTGGATATAGGCTTGCCAACCACCCGGATAATCTACAGGAAGCGTTTCCCGTGTGTAATGATTCCCACTAAGGATGAGTTTGCTTAGGAACATGGCGGCAATGAAAGCTCCGAGCCCGTTGAAAGACTGCGCCAGATTCAATCGGCGAGGAGCCGTTTCAGAGGCGCCCAGCACTGTTACATACGGATTGGCAGCCGTCTCCAGAAAGCACATTCCAGTGGCAATGATAAAAAAGATGCAAAGGTAAGCCCAATATTCTTTTAGTATGGCAGCAGGGAAAAAGAGCAGCCCCCCGATAGCGGCCAGGATAAGTCCGAATATAATTCCCGCTTTATAGCTGTATCGTTTCATGAACATAGCTATCGGAATAGGAAAAATGAAGTAGGCAAGCCAATAGGCTGTCTCTGTAAAAGAAGCCTCAAAGGTATTCAGTTCGCAGGTCTTCATCAATTGCCGGATCATTGTAGGAAGCAGATTACTGCTTATCGCCCACAAGAAGAAAAGGCAGAAAACCAAAGCTAAAGGTATTGTATATGTATTCTTTTTCATGGCATGAATATAGTTTTACGATAAGGTTGTTTTCTCAATCATTCGGACATATTCTTGATGTAAGGAAGCACGGGAAGATCTGTAAATCCATAGAAATTCCGGGCATTCTCTCCTAAAAAGAGTCTTTTGTCCTCTTCCGTCAATTCAGAAGACTTCACCACAAAATCATAAGACATTTTGTAGGTGATCGCTGTGATGGTACGCGGATAATCCGAGCCCCACATCAGTTTTTCCATTCCTACCAGATCTGCCGCTTCACGGATGGCTTTTATGGCTCCTTTAAAAGGATAGAACTCGTCATTGAAAAGCCAAGTGATTCCACCGGATTCAATCATCACATTAGAATGACGTGCCAGACGGATTTGCTCTTTCCAGTCGGGACGTGTCACCATTCCGAAGTGTCCGACTGCTATCCGCAAATCCGGACATTCCTGAATAATCTCTTCCATTTCAGGAACCTGTGTGGCTCCATCGGCTAGATCAATAGAAAGCAAAATGTCCTTATCTTCCATATAATGGAACATTTCCATCATCTCTTCACTGTTCAGCATCACCCTTCCTTCCTTCAGCAAAAGACGATGGGCAGGGATCTTGATGGCTTTAAAACCTTTCGCTATCAGCCCTTTTGCTTGTTCCAGAAATCCCGGTTTACGAAATTCGCACATACCGCAAACAAAGAAACGATTGGGATAACGGGTAACGACTTCCGACAAATAATCATTCTGAATACCATCAATAAATTCTTGAGTGATAACAGCGGCAGATACTTGTGCATAGTCCATGTTCGAAAGAAAGACTTCCGCACTATTCACCCCGTCTATCATAAAAGGAGGAACCATCTGGCGAATCTCTCCCATAAATTCCGAACGTCCGTTTTCCAACGTACGAATAGGCAGTCCGTCTACGACCGTATCTTGCCGTAGCCATAAATGAGCATGTGCATCAATGATTGTGTAGTCCATACCAACAAGTTCGTTTTATGAGTTTGCCCAGCTTACACGTTTCTGTTCCCCGATAATCTCCTGAACTTCCCGAACGAGCTCCCAATCAATCGGTTCTTCAATGAAAGCGATATTCTTTTTCACATTCTCCGGGTTGGTTGTACTGAACAGGGTGGTGGCAATACGGGGATTGCTGACAGAGAACTGCATAGCCAGTTTTTCAATCGGATAGTTCTTGGCTTTGCAGTGTTCCATTGCTTTACGGCAGGCTTCTACCAACGATTGGGGAGCCGGATGCCAGGCAGGAACACCACGTTCGCTCAACAATCCCATCGAAAGCGGAGAAGCATTAATCACACCGATTCCTTTGGATTCAAAATAGTCCAGAAAATCCACTAATTTATCATCGCACAGACAATAATGGCAAAAATTGAGAATGGACTCGACTGTGCCGATTGGCGAGTGCTCGATTACCCATTTCAGATTCTCCAACTGTAAATCTGTGATTCCGACATGGCCTACCACTCCTTTCTCACGCAGTGCTACTAAGGCAGGCAATGTCTCATTGACAATCTGATTCAAATCGGCAAATTCAATATCGTGTACATTTATCAAATCGATAAACTCTATATGTAAGCGTTCCATACTCTCGTAAACACTCTCAGTTACCCGTTTGGCTGAGTAATCCCAGGTGTTCACTCCATCTTTTCCATAACGCCCTACTTTTGTAGAAAGATAATAACGGTCGCGCGGAAGCTCTTTCAACGCTTTTCCTAACACGGTCTCCGCTTTATAATGTCCGTAATAAGGAGAGACATCTATAAAATTCATTCCCGATTCAACGGCGGTAAATACCGCTTGAATGCCTTCTTGTTCTTTTAAATCATGGAAAACTCCTCCTAAGGAAGAGGCTCCGAAACTAAGGGATGACACTTTCATCCCTGTCTTTCCGATTTCATGGTATTGCATACTTTTAGGTTTTAAATAGTTTTGTATGCGACAAAAATAGGTCAGGAATGATTTCCGTATAGCGGTAAAGCCACTAAAAAGCAACGTAATGGTTTACGTAAAAAATATTGTTTCAGATATGCGTATTTATCCGGGAATGTGCTTTCTTTGTAAAAGAATCAAAGTAAAGGACCTTCAAATGGAATACCGGAAACATACTTCACTCAAAGATCTCGCTCAAGCATTGGGAGTATCGATTCCCACTGTATCCAGAGCACTGAAAGACAGCCCGGAAATCAGCCGTGAGCTCTGCGCCAAGGCTAAGGAACTGGCAAAAGAAATGAATTACCGTCCCAATCCTTTTGCCATGAGCTTACGGAAAAATGCCCCGCGTATCATCGGAGTGATTGTTCCGGATATCGTAACTCATTTCTTCGCCTCTATCTTGAACGGTATAGAAAATATGGCTATCGCCAACGGATATTTTGTGATTATCACTACATCGCATGAGTCATACGAACATGAGAAACGGAACGTTGAAAATCT
>OHES01000874.1_pt1 | contig 17224 bp, 14 predicted proteins | sample 1567371 | NCBI WGS metagenome assembly OHES01 (sample SAMEA3879533, study PRJEB24766) | human gut metagenome | biome: human-associated habitat; feature: feces | place: USA | collected 1985/1987 | reverse complement strand
TGGATGTCCGTCGGTGTTCAGACGGGCTTCTTTCCCATCATCGGACGGCTGCCCAAAGGGCTCCGGGACAACCGTCCGCCGCAGCGGCCGCCGTATCATACCAGGAGGGCCTTCCCTCATTGGCATGGATTAAATCCCCTTCTGTCTATACACAGCTTATATGTTTCCTTTCCTGCGGCTTTTCTTTGTACGTCTGAACCGTGCAATACCGTTTTCTATTTCATCGCAGAGTGCGTCAATGTCTTCCTTTGTTGTTTCCATCGAAAAGCTCACTCTTATAGTGCTGTCCGCTCTTTCGCTGTTCATTCCGAAAGCGTCAGGCACCGAGCTTATCTTGCCTTTTGAACAGGCAGAGCCGCTGCTCACATAAATCTCTTTTTCTTCGAGTGAATGAAGCATTATCTCGCTTCTCACCCCAAGCACAGAGAAACTCAGTATGTTATACACGCTGTTGTCCGGACTGTTTATATAAACGTCCTCCATTTTCGAAAGCCTGTCACGCAGATAACCGTTCAGCTCACTGTAATGTGTAAGGTCGGTAGGGTATGCCTTCACAGCCGCCTCAAATGATGCTATAAGTTCGGTAGGCTCTGTTCCAGGACGCAGATTTTTCTGCTGTCCTCCGCCGTATACAAGCGGAGTGAATCTTATCTTATCCGCACAGTACATTGCTCCTATGCCCTTAAAGCCGTGTATCTTATGGCCCGAAAGACTGATAAGATCGCCCTTAAGCGTCACCTTGCAAAAACCCTGTACGCCGTCTATATGAACGATAGTTTCGCTGTTCGCATTTTTTACGAGCCTGTACAGCTTTTCGGTATCGACCTTAAAGCCGTTCTCGTTGTTTACTGCCATGCACGATACAAGTATAGTATCCTGTGTAACATTATCCGCAATATACTGCTCGAAATTATCAATAGCGTCCTTAGGCGACAAACGGACTATTTCAAAGCCCAGCTTTTCAAGATAATCCATCGTTCTTGCTACGGACGGATGCTCCATAGCGGTAGTCACTATTTTATTTCCTCTGCGTTTATAAGCGTCTGCGACTCCTCTTATCGCAAGATTGTTGCTTTCGGTCGCACCTGATGTAAAATATATTTCTCCCTGCAGACCCAGCTTTTTAAGAATCGTTTTCTTTGCACTGTTCATCAGCTTTTCAGACTCAATACCGAGCCTGTGCAGTGACGATACATTGCCAAAACAGCTTCTTGCGGCATCTTCAGCCGCTTTTATTGCCTGCTTGCAAGGCTTTGTAGTGGCGGCATTATCCAGATATATCAAAATTCCGTCTCCTTTTCATTGGGACTTCGCCCACTTATCTATAGGACGTTGCCCACTTGTCTATAATCGTTTTAATTATACACCATTTTGCGATAAAAAAACAGGGTATATTCTGAAATTTTTATGAAAAAATAACCTTGTATACGCATTACCGCCGATTTTATGAAAGGAAGAACATAATATGTATATTTCAAAACGTTGTTTTGTGCGGATAATCAGCTTTTTTACCGCCATATCGGTCGCCGCAGGCATATCTGCCACGCTGAATATGAACAGCTCCGTCCGTTATAAAAGGAGCTTTGAGCAAAGTATGACACGAAATGTAGAGGATCTGTCGGCCGAGATTGACAACATCAAGAACACGCTTTACAAGGGTATGTATGCAGGCACACCGGAGATGATGACACAACTTTCGTCAAAGCTGTGGAGCGATGCGTCCACCGCAAAAGCCTCACTTGCCGAGCTTCCGGTATCCGAGCTTCATCTTGAAAACACCTATAAATTTCTGTCGCAGGTGGGCAACTTCTCAAAGAGCCTTGCAAAGCGTTATTCCGACGGAGAAACGCTGACGGAGTACGACAGGAAATCGCTTAAAACGCTCGGTGAATACGCCGACCGCCTTGCCGACAATATGTGGAAAGTGGAACAGCGCATAACAAACGGCGAATTATCCTTTGAAAAAGCCGCAACAGAGGTGCAGGAAGCGGAAAACAGCGAGGAGCCGTCGTATATAACGGAGGGCTTCACCGATTTTGAAGAAGGCTATGACAACTACCCGACGCTTATATATGACGGACCTTTCTCAGACCATATCCTCGAAAAAAATCCCGAAATGCTGAAGTCTGCATCGGCAGTCGCCCTTTCGGACGCACTGAAAAAAGCTGAGAAAGCCTGCGGCACTGTCGGCTTGTCGCACGATGACAAAAACGATGAACAAGGAAAAATGCCGTCCTACGTCTTTACAAAGGACAGCACCACCATAGCCGTGACAAAAAACGGAGGTTATCTCAGCTATATGCTCTGCGGCAGAAGTGTTCCCACTCGCTCTGTCACCGCACTTGAGGCTGTTGCAAAGGCTGAAGAATATCTCTCTATGCTCGGCATAAACCACATAACCGACACCTATTACGAGATAAACGGCAACGTCTGCCTTGTGAACTTTGCAGGCACACAGGGAGATATAACGATGTACACCGACCTTATCAAAGTCAGCGTGGCGATGGATAACGGCGATATACTCAGCTTTGACGGCAGAGGATATATCACAAATCACAAGAAACGTAATCTGCCCGAACCGAAGATTACCGCAGAGCAAGCAAGAAAACAGCTCTCATCAGAGCTTACAGTTACTGATACCTCCCTTGCCGTAGTGCCTTCCGCAGGCACTAACGAACTTTATTGCTATGAATTTCACTGCACCTCTCCTGACGGCAGACAGATGCTTGTATATATAAATGCCGATACCGGCAAGGAAGAACAGATACTGTTGCTTGAAATCAGCGAAAACGGTACGCTGACCGTTTGATAGCAAGATAACAAGATAACACAAAAATCCCCCGACAAAAAATCGGGGGATTAATAATCTTATTTAACAATTAAACTAAGATTGAATGCTCATCGTTAGGATCGAACAGGTGTACCTTGTTAGGATCAAGAGCAAGCTTGATAACGTCCTGAGGACGAGCTGTACATCTGGGAGATACTCTTGCTGTCAGCGGGATACCTTCGCATGTGAGGTAGAGGTAAGACTCAGCACCCATCATTTCGGTAACGTCTACTGTAGCTTCGATCAGACCTGTCTTAGCGTTTGAAAGGAACATTTCTTCATCGTGAATGTTCTCGGGACGGATACCAAGGATAACTTCCTTGTCAACATAGTACTTAAGAGCTTCTGTATCTGCCTTAGCACCGGGCAGTTCAACATAGAACTTTCTGCCTCTTGTTGTCTTTGTATCTTCTGAACCGAATTCAACTGTGTACTTGCCGTTGAGCATGATGAGCTTAGCGTTGATGAAGTTCATCTGAGGTGAACCCATGAAGCCTGCAACGAACTTGTTAACGGGGTTCTCATACAGGTTGATAGGTGAATCGATCTGCTGGATGTAACCATCCTTCATAACTACGATTCTGTCACCCATCGTCATAGCCTCGATCTGGTCATGAGTAACGTAGATGAATGTAGTACCTAACTTCTTGTGAAGCTTTGAAAGCTCAGTTCTCATCTGTGCACGGAGCTTAGCGTCAAGGTTTGAAAGAGGCTCGTCAAGTAAGAATACCTGAGGATCACGAACGATAGCTCTACCTAAAGCTACACGCTGTCTCTGACCACCTGATAAAGCCTTGGGCTTTCTATCGAGAAGATGTGCGATGTCGAGGATCTTAGCAGCTTCTTCAACAAGCTTCTTGATCTCATCCTTAGGCACTTTTCTCAGCTTTAAGCCGAACGCCATGTTCTCGAAAACAGTCATATGAGGATACAGAGCGTAGTTCTGGAAAACCATTGCGATATCACGGTCTTTCGGCTCTACATCGTTTACTACTTTATCGTCAATTTTCAGAGTACCATCGGAGATCTCCTCAAGACCTGCGATCATACGAAGTGTTGTAGATTTACCACATCCAGATGGTCCTACGAAGATGATAAACTCTTTGTCAGCGATTTCCAGGTTGAAGTCTTTTACTGCTTCAAAACCGTTCGGATATCTTTTTGTAATGTGCTGTAAAGATAAACTTGCCATTTTTGAATCCTCCCTAAATGAACATCATGCGTTTTATTATGAGTTTTGCATTTGCATCTCTCTTGCTTATGGGACTAGTATACCTTTTCTACCCGCATTCGACCATGCCACAATTACACAAACTTTCCTCCGGCAGATTGGCAATTCTGCTTTCGGATTTTCTCGAACCGTTCTCTTCTGTCCACTTTGCACAAACAAAATGTTCACTCTTATACAAAATGACGAAACAAAAAGTTTATATTCTCTTCATTGCATTTTTCTGAAAAATTCGCTATACTTTTCTATGATATCTGCCAGCCGGAACGTTAATCGGCGGCACACTTAATTCAACAGAAAAGAGGAACAAATTATGAGTTTTTTCAGCCTGGACAGTAAGTTCTCGCAGATTATGGGCCGTGTCTTCGACCTGATGATGCTGAACATTATTTTCCTTATTATGTGTATCCCGATTGTGACAATCGGCGCCAATTTCACAGCAATGTACTACGTCACGCTGAAGATGATCAAAAATGAGGAGACGTATATCTTCCGTACCTACTGGAAATCCTTCCGCGAAAACTTCAAGCAGGCAACTGCCATCTGGCTCATCCTGCTGGCGGTTCTGATTGTTCTGATTCTTGATCTTCTGCTGGTCATGAGAATGCCGGGTACCATCACCTACCTGCGTTTTGTTTTCCTGGTACTGATCCTTTTCGAGGCCATGGTACTTTCCTATGTATTTCCGGTATTGAGCCGCTTTGACAATACTGTAAAAAACACGATCAAGAACTCCATCCTGATGGCAATCCGCCACCTGCCGTGGACCATCATGATCCTGCTCGTCAATCTCTGTCCGCTGCTGATCTATGTATTCTCCACGACAAAGATTGTCAGCTATCTGATTCTTCTGATGTTCCTTCTGGGCTTTTCCACGGTAGCGCTTGGATGCTCCTGGTTCTTTGTAAACAAAATTTTCCCATTCTATATGCCTGAGGAAGAAAAAGAGGTTCTGACACCGGAAGAAGAGTCCTTACGCGCACTTGAAGCAATGGACAGACCAAGCCCGCTGACTGAACGTTCCGATGACGCTGCTCCGGCTGAAACTACCGATGCTGCAGAAACTGCTTCGGAAGAGGAATCTGCAAGCCCGGCTGAACAAACAGAAACAGATGAAACAAACGAATAAATAAACTGCATTTCATAAACAACTCCCCGCCGGGAACCGCATCTGCTGCGTGTTTCCCGGCGGGGAGTTGTCGTTTTCTATTCTCTTTTATTTTTCAACACTTCTCAGGCATCCTGCTGTGCTTCCTCCTGTACCACTTCCGGTACGATCATCGGAGGCATCGGTTTTTTCTCCTTTACAGCTTCATCAAACGTAATCGTAACCTTGAACAGGTCGCCGTCCAGATAAATGTTGAAGCTTCCATGCTGCAATATCGTCAGGTTCTTTGCGATTGAAAGACCCAGGCCGCTGCCCTCGGTGCTCCGGCTGACATCGCCGCGGATAAAACGCTCCGTCAGTTCATCTGCCTGGAAGTTCAGCGGGTTCTCGGAAATGTTCTTAATCGAGAACTGAATCTTTCCGTCTTTTTTGATGGCATCCACATAAACCCGTGTTCCCGGCATGGCATATTTGCAGACATTTACGTACAGGTTCTCAAGCACGCGCCAGATGCGGCGGCTGTCCGCACGGATCAGAAGCGGTTCCGGCTGGGGAATACAGATCAGGTCGAGATTGCGGCCTTCGAACCGCTCCGCAAATTCTCCGTTCACCTGCTGTACCAGTTCATTCAGGTTCAGGTTCATGAATTCCAGTTTAATATTTCCGGAGCTGATCTTCGATGCCTCGACAAGGTCCTCCGTCAGCTGTTTCAGGCGCTGTGATTTTTCGTCGAGTACGCGGATATAATCTTTCGCTTTCTCGTTTTCAATATTTTCCCGTTTCAGCAGATCGACATAATTAATAATAGAAGTAAGCGGTGTCTTGATATCGTGGGATACGTTGGTGATCAGATCCGCTTTTAAGCGCTCGCTCTTCATCTGCTCCTGCACTGCCGCTTTCATTCCCTCTCCGAGCGAATTGACAATTCCGGCAAGCTGAAGGTTGTCTTCCCCCTGCAGCTCCGTCAGGTCAATCTTGTAATCCAGATCGCCCGCAGCAATCTCTTTTAAGCCATGTTCAATCTGTTTTCTTCCGGATGCCTCGCGCAGCAGAAGAAGCAGCACTGCGGCATCCATCACCAGGGTAAGGAATACGCCGAACATTCCGAAGCCGCAGCAGAGAATGATCTGCACGCCGCAGAAAACGCAGAACATAAGGATCGTTCGCTCCGACTCCTGTCTGCCTTCATAGAAGGTTCTTCCGGCAGACACGATCCGGTGGCCGACGCAGTACAAAAACGACTGTTTCCAGACGTTGCGTGCTTTGATCCGGCGCACCAGTGAGCAGTACGGAATCAGTGTGATCAGAAATCCGGCGAGGATGCCCGATGCGGCCACCAGGCTTCGCCATGTATCTGCTTCATTTCCATAGGATCCGCTGTAGATGTAGTTTCCGTCAAAATTCTGGATATAATGAACGCCGCCGTAGGAAAGTTCGATGCAGACAGCAACGATTCCAACTGCTCCCATCACAATCAGGATGGCGGCTGCAGCTGCGATTTCCGTGTACCACTGATCGAAAAAGTAAAGGCGGATTTCTTTGTTTTTTCCATTTCTTCCTGCCTGCAGTGTGAACAGGACCAGGCAGACCAGCGTTCCGATTCCGCCAACTGCAATCATCAGAAGAAGGAGCTGCATTTTCGGAAGCCACTGGCTGTAGATCTCACTGTACTGGGAGAAATAGTCGCTTGCTGCCAGATCCGGATCCAGTGCAACAAAGATCTTCTGATAATTATCTGCAATCTGATTGTTCAGTAGATAGCTTCTCGCTGCTTCCACGGCCGGGCTGTTTTTTCTTGTTGCATAAGAACGGACTTTGTCGGCACCGCCGGTCCGGTCAACAGCAAAGGCGAACGGATAGGGCGATTTCTGCGCAATGGCTATTGTGTAACCATTTTTCCAGGAATCCACATTCGTATAGATATTTCCTTCTTTATCCTCCAGACAGTACCAGAGATTGTCATCGTCCGCATCGACGCTGATGCCGCTCTCCTGGTTTTTAAAAGCAGCAACTTCTTCCGTGACCCCGGAAAGTGTCATATACAGATCGCGGATGGATACCTTTTTCAGATTTGCCGCCGCGTACTCATAGAGGTACGTTCCCGCTTTCGTTTTCTGCGTTTCCAGGCTCATTCCCTGATCGTATAGATACAAAAACTGGGAGGAAACATCAGCAGGATCAATTTTTTTCTCTTTCAGGCTTTTCACTGCATTATCGGAAGGAAAGTAGACCTCGCCGTCCGGGGAAAAGCTGTCAAACGTCTCTGCATCTGCCGCGCTCACTTCTTCGGTGAGTGCGGCTACATCCGTCTCTTCTGTTTCCTGGCTCACGTCAGTTCCATCTTCGTATGCAAGATAGGCTTCTTTGTCAATTCCGGCATCGTTCGTCGCATAATTGTCCGCAGTATACGCTGCCACCTCATTGAGGTCTGCGCTGCTGCCGTCATCGTACATCTTGACAAGCTGGTCAATGGTGTACGTTGTACTTATCCCGCCGCTTCCCTCTCCATCGGTTGCAAAGGCACGGTAATCAATCTCTTTTGTTCCGTCGTATCGACCGTTTGTGCCGAATTTACTCATATCATTATAGTAGCTCATGACGTTATGAAGCTGCCGCTGCACCAGTGTGCCGCATGCGGTGGTTTCTTCAAACGCATACTTTTTTGCTGCCGCATTCGGCGTCAGGCCGACGCTGGAAAGCATCAGTGTCTGAATGCCCCCGAACAGCGCACTGGCGGCAAAAACGATCAGCAGAAGAAAAACGATCAGCTTCCCCGTCAGGCTGTAGAGTTTTCGTTCTTTCACAATTATTCACTCCTTATTATTGTTTCTCAATCTTATACCCAATTCCCCATACAACTTTCAGATAGCGCGGCTCCTTCGGGTTGATTTCGATTTTCTCACGGATGTGACGGATGTGGACCGCAACGGTGTTGTCCGCACCGATCGCCTCCTCGTTCCAGATGCTCTCGTAGATCTGTTCAATCGAAAATACCTTGCCTGGATTTTTTACCAGCAACAGGAGAATATTGTATTCGATCGGGGTCAGTTTGACTGGTTCGCCCTCGACGCTGACTTCTTTTAAATCGTCGTTGACGAGAAGACCCCCGACCTGATACACATTTTCTCCGTCGTCCGCCGGAAGATTTCCAAGTTTCGTGTAGCGCCGCAGCTGAGATTTCACCCTCGCCACCAGCTCGAGCGGGTTGAACGGCTTCGTCACGTAATCATCCGCGCCGATGTTCAGTCCCAGAATTTTGTCTACGTCCTCTGATTTCGCAGACAGAATAATGATCGGAATACTGCTCTTTTCTCTGATTTTCAGCGTCGCACGAATGCCGTCCAGTTTCGGCATCATCACATCAATAATCAGAAGCTGAATTTCCTCCCTCTCGAGCATCTGGATAGCCTGCATGCCGTCATATGCTTTCAGCACATGATAGCCCTCCTGGGTCAGATAAATCTCAATGGCGTCTACAATCTCTCTATCATCATCACATACTAAAATGTTGTACATTTCTTCTTTCTCCACCTTTCATTTTTTCTTTTCCGGCACTTTTTTTCCGCGCCGGACCTCCCACATGATTCAAAGATGATTGTACCGCAAATTCCCTCAAGTTGCCAGATGTCTTTTGTTTTCATCCTTACTGTACCAAAGGAATCTTTAGGTCCGCAAAGGAAAATCTTAAGTTTCTATAAAGTTTTGTCTGTGAATTCAGAGCTCAAACATTTTTTAGACAATTGCAATTATTTTCTTAGCACATCCTGCTTGCCGTCTATGCGGATCTCAATAATTTAAAGATCATCAACGACCGGTACGGGCATGAAGAAGGGGACTTCTCCATCCGCCTTGTCGGACAGTTTCTGCAGGATTCCATCGGCAAACGCGGTGTCTGCGGACGCATCGGCAGCGATGAATTCGCATGTCTTGTTCCGTGTTCCGACGAAACAATGTCCAGGGATCTGTACCGGACGCTGCACTCCGCATTCGACATTTTTAATAGAACGAGCGAAAAAGCATATAATATTACCGTTTCCACCGGCTTTTATCTGCTTCCGAAAGACATGGATTCCACACTTCCGGAGATGCTCGCGCATGCGGATGCAATGCTTTACGAGGAGAAACAGAAACGAGATAAGAATGTTGCAAAAATTTTACCAAAATAGGAATTGATTTTTTTCTGGAAAGCAGTTAGAATACTTGAGGGATGATTTTTGAATCCCGTATTTCAAGCGAAACAGACCGGCAAAAACGGCTGTTTGATCAAAAAATTTCTAAAAAAAGGCAGGTGAACAGAATGGATAGTTGTGATTCTCATGGGCGAAGTACCAGCATAGGACGGGAACCGGAAAATATGCAGGATGACGGCCATCCTTCTGTCCTGCTTTAATCTTAAATATTTTCCCTTCTTATCCTATGAAAACCCGAAGTAAGACACATGATCCAAACCAGTTTTGAAACGTAATTCTCTGGTTCTTTTTTCGTGTGCTTTTACTGCCCTGTGAGGGTTCCAACATGCTTTTTCGCACCGACAGCACGCATGTTTTTTTCTGCTGTCAAAAAAAAGAATGGAGGATAACGAAAAAATGGAAAAACGAGTACAGGATTATACCCAGGAGATCCTGGATACAATCCGCAGTAACTCTTCTCCGGCTGTCATGGGCAGCCGCCTGGAAGATTACCACGAAAATGACCTGGCAGATGTTCTGCCGCTTTTAACGGTTCCGGAGCGATGCAAACTGTACCGCATTCTGGACACGGACATGCTGTCCGATATTTTTGAGTATGCTGAATCCGACAACGTAGCCGAGTACCTCGAAGAGATGGATGTCAAAAAAGCCGCTTCCATCCTCTCCAAAATGGAGACCGATGCACTGGCCGAGGTTCTGCAGAAACTCGACAAAGCAAAGAAAAAACTTCTGATCGAACTGCTCGATCCGGAAGTACGCCACGATATTGAGATGATCGCCTCCTTCGATGAAGATGAAATTGGTAGCCGCATGACGACAAACTGCATCATCATCCGCGAGGATCTGAATGTCAAACAGGCGATGAGCAGCCTGATCGATCAGGCCGCAAAGAACGACAACATCTCTACCATCTTTGTTGTCAATGCGCAGCAGAAATTTTACGGAGCGATCGATCTGAAAAACCTGATCATCGCAAGACGCGACGAGACGCTCGAGGATCTGACCGTAACTTCTTACCCGTACGTATATGCAGAGGAGCCGATCAACGAGTGTATCGAAGAACTGAAGGATTATTCCGAGGATTCTATTCCGGTCCTCGACAATGACAACCGCCTGCTCGGTGTCATCACATCATCAAACATCATCGACCTGGTTGATGATGAGATGGGTGAGGACTACGCGATGTTCGCAGGTCTGACCGCAGAGGAGGATTTAAAAGAGCCGTTAAAAGACAGTATGAAAAAACGTCTTCCATGGCTGATCATCCTGCTCGGTCTTGGCATGCTGGTTTCTTCTGTAGTCGGTATTTTCGAACAGGTTGTCACAACCCTTCCGATCATCATGACCTTCCAGTCCCTGATCCTCGACATGGCCGGAAACGTTGGTACCCAGTCCCTGGCTGTTACCATCCGTGTCCTGATGGATGAGTCCCTGACCGGAAAACAGAAATTACAGCTTGTTTTCAAGGAAATGCGCATCGGTTTCTGCAATGGTCTTCTGCTTGGTGTTCTGTCCTTTGCTGTCATCGGACTTTTCATCTTCTTATTCAAGGGAAAGACCATGATGTTCGCATTTTCCGTTTCCGCCTGCATCGGCATCGCACTGCTGCTGGCAATGCTGATTTCCAGTGCCGTCGGCACCTGCATTCCGCTGTTCTTCAAAAAGATCCACATCGATCCGGCGGTTGCTTCCGGTCCGCTCATCACGACGGTCAACGACCTTGTCGCTGTCGTTACATTCTATGGCCTGAGCTGGCTGTTCCTGATCGAGATGCTGCATCTCGCAGGCTGATCTTTTGATACGACTGAAAAATTTTTAAGAGGCAGATATCAACTTTTTCTGGTTTCGGAAAAAGCTGATATTTGCCTCTTATCTTTTCTCTTCCCTTCTTTACATTCCAAACAGAAACCGATATAATAGCAGGTAACGGTGCTTTTATGCTTTGACGTTTCACAGTGCCGCAAATATTTTGAAATGAGGGTTTTTGAAAACATGATTGTCAATCTCATCACCACAGTCTACAACTTTCTCTGGGGCGATCTTTTTACGATTCCGCTCCCGGGCGGCGGCAGTCTCGGAATCTCCCTTTTGATTCTTCTGCTGATCCCAACCGGCATCTATTTTACGATCCGGACACGTTTTCTTCCTATCCGTCTGTTCCCGGACATGATCCGTGCCCTGTCGGAAAAGAAAAATGAAAAAAGCAGCCTTTCTTCTTTTCAGACACTGATCGTTTCCACCGCAACGCGTGTCGGTATGGGAAATCTAGTCGGCGTTGTCGCTGCAGTCTCCGCCGGAGGCGCAGGTGCTGTGTTCTGGATGTGGGTGACGGCTATCATCGGCTCGTCTACCGCGTTTATCGAAGCTACGCTCGCACAGCTTCACAAAGAAGAAGATCCTCTGTACGGCGGCTACCGCGGCGGTCCTGCCTACTACATTCACGATCTGGTTGAAGACCACCTCAAGAAGAAAAAACGATACGTTCTGCCTGCTGTTCTGTTTGCCATTGCCGGTCTGATCTGCTGGTGCGGTATCAGTCAGGTAATCAGCAACTCCGTGGCTTCTTCTTTTAAAAATGCATTTTCCATTCCGCCGCTTTACACCAGTATCATGCTGGTGATTCTTTCTGCAATCATCGTACTCCGGAAAAATGCAACCGTAAAGGTGCTGGATTTTATAGTTCCTGTCATGGCAGTCTGCTATTTCTTTATCACACTGTTTATCATCGCAGTCAACCTCCGTCAGATTCCTTCTGTGTTTGCACGCATTTTTGAGGAAGCCTTCGGACTTCGTCAGATGGCAGCCGGCGGTTTTGGTGCTGTTCTGATGAACGGTGTAAAGCGTGGTCTGTTTTCGAATGAAGCCGGTTCCGGCTCCGCTCCATGCGCCGCTGCCGCCGCAGAATGTGACCGCCCGGCCAAAGCAGGCCTTGTACAGGCGCTCGGCGTTTTTGTTGACACAATCGTCATCTGCAGCTGCACCGCAATGATTATGCTGCTTGCACCAAAGGATCTGATTAATGGCCTTTCCGGCATGGATCTCTTGCAGACCGCCATGCAGTATCATCTGGGAAAATTCGGTGTGATTTTTATCGCACTTACGCTGTTTTTGTTCAGCTTTTCCACGTTCCTTGGCATTTTGTTCTATGCAAGAAGCAACGTTGCCTACCTGTTCGGTGACAAGTGGTGTTTCCAGACCGCTTACAAGGTTCTGGCACTTGTGATGCTGTTTATCGGAGGAATTGCCGCTTACACGTTTGTGTGGGATCTCGGTGATGTCGGTATCGGGCTGATGACAATTTTCAACATTATTGCACTGTATCCACTTGCAGGTGAGGCGCTTTCCGAGTTAAAATCATATGAGGAGTCGAAGAAATTGTAAATCCTGTGGATTGCTGTTTCGGACCGAAAAAGGGGTTTTAGAAAAAGGAGGTTTTTACACATGATCATTGAACCATCAAACTACACGTATGAGACAATGCCGGACTACACAGACGCGGTAGACGGCGCCGTGGAAATTCCGGTGACCGGAGAGGAAATTGAGATCCGCTATGCGCATGAAGTTGTCTACGACGAGGCGCACAATCTTCATCTGGAAATTTTCACACCATTCCAGATGGCGCACCCGGAGCGCACCTGGCCGTGCATCACATTTATTCAGGGATCCGCCTGGATGAAACAGTATGTCTACCAGAAGGTCGGCATGATCGCCCGTCTGGCGCAGCGCGGCTACGTTGTTGCAATCGTCGAATACCGTCACAGCGGAATCGCACATTTCCCAGCGCAGATCATCGACGCAAAAAATGCGGTACGTTTTCTGCGTGCGCATGCGGAGGAATACAAGCTGAATCCATCGCAGATGTTCCTGATGGGAGATTCTTCCGGCGGACAGGTTTCTTCCGTTGCCGGCATGACCGCAAAGAGCGGAAAACTTGACGAGCCGATCAATGAGGAAAGCTGCGAGGTATGCGGTATTATCGATCTGTACGGAGCTGTTGATGTGACACTGCCGTACGGCTATCCGATAACGCTGAACCATCAGAAACCAGACAGCCCGGAGGGCATGCTGATGGGCTATGACATCACCGAGCATCTTGAGGAGGCTAAGGCAGCCTGCTCCAAAACATACGTGAACGAGGATTTCCCGCCGATGCTGATCGCACACGGCACCAAGGACACGATGGTGTTCTGCCAGCAGAGTGTCGATCTCTACCACGCATTAAAGGATGCCGGAAAAGATGTACAGCTGTATCTTCTTCGCGGCGCAGACCACGGCGGTGCAGCATTCTGGACCGAGGAAATGATTACCGTTTACGATAACTTCTTCAAAAAATGTTTGGGTGAATAACATGAGAATTGCTTACTGCGAAGATGAACCGGCGCAGCGTTCCCGGATGGAACTGCTGCTCCGCACCTTTGCGGAGCGAAAAAGGCTTCCTCTGACCGTGGAAGCCTTTTCAGACTCCGCCGCTTTTCTGTTCCAGTATCCCGGCTCGTATCCGTTTGATCTCATCTTTCTCGATATTGATCTCGGCGGAATGGACGGCATGGCGCTGGCGCGGAAAATCCGTGAAACGGACAGTGAGGTGCCGATTCTCTTTCTGACGAATCATAAAGAATATGTTTTCGAAGGATATGAGGTGCAGGCGTTCCGGTATCTCTTAAAGCCGGTGACAGAGGATACACTGTTTCCGCTGCTCGAGGAGCTGCAGGCGATGCGCGGACAGGAAAAACCGCATCTGCTGCTTTCACTTGGCGGAGAGACGCAGAAGCTGTTTCTCTCTGACCTGCTTTTTGTGGAGTCCGATAATCATTATCTGACGCTGCATACGGCCGCCGGCACGGAAACGTTTAAGAAAAATCTGTCGGAGTTCCGCGAAGAGCTTTCCGCCGCATGGCAGGCTTCTGGTGGGACAGGAGAATGTTTTGCGGCCGCACACCGGAGTTATCTTGTGAATCTCGCTCATGTGGAGCGGATCACGCGGACGGAATGTCTCTTGTCGGACGGAACAAAAATTCCGGTCAGCCGCGGATGCTATGCATCACTCAACCAGGCATTCCTGCAGTTTTACCGGCCGAATGCGTTTTAAAGGTTTTGCATTTTTTAATTTCCAATTCCGAACGAACCGAGGTGATGTTTCATGGCGCACATTCCTTTTTTATCCCATTATCTGGAACGCAAAAATATCGAATACCAGAACCAGCTTCTCGCCCGCCAGGTCGAGGAAGTGCAGAATATCTATCTGACAATGCGCGGCTGGCGCCATGATTACCACAATCATCTGCAGTCAATGAAGGCATATGTTGAGATGGGACAGTATGATAAGCTGCAGGAATATCTCGGGCTGCTCGAAAATGATCTCGATCAGGTCAACCAGCTCTGCGACTCGGGGAATGTGAATCTCGATGCGATTTTAAATTCCAAAATTTCACTCGCCGAAAAGAACGGCATCCGCGTGGATTACAAGGCAGCCTGCCCGGCCAATCTTACGGTGAGTGATATTGATCTCTGCGCGCTGATCGGAAATCTGATTGACAATGCGGTGGAAGCATGCGAGGGCCTTGCGGATCCCTATATCCGGCTTTATATTGGTGTGCTGAAAAACCAGCTGTATATTTCCGTTACGAATGCAACAAAGGATACTGTGCGGAAGCTGGACAGCGAGTATATCACCACGAAGCGCGGAAATCACGGGCATGGGCTGAAACGGATCAATCTTGTTGTGGAAAAGTACAAAGGATATATCAACCGGCAGAACGAGCCCGGCGTTTTCGTGACGGAGATTATGCTGCCGCTGTAAAAAGTTCTTTCCAGGATTTTTTAATTTTGTCCGATGATTCTACAGAGAAATTTTGCAGAACGTGAACACTTTTTTTGCTGTTCGCGTTCTTTTTTGTTCCATTTACGTACTTTTCCCCCGTGTTTTGCATGAATATGGTAGGATAACTACAGTTCACGAAAGACATGTGACAGAGGAGGTCTTTATGTATTCTTTATTATCTAACTACGTTTATATTCATCGTGAGCTGTGGCATCACAGCAAAAAGCCGTTTCTCTTTCAGGCACTTGAAATCGTCTCACAGGTGCTCACCGGCTTTTTCGGGATTCTGCTTCCTTCCGGAATTCTCTTTTTTCTGGAACAGAGCCGCGGCTTTGCCGGGTTTGCGCTTGGAACGCTGGTTCTCTTTCTCCTTTATGCCGTCGTTTTCGTCAGCCATGCATTTCTGCAGTCACGGAACGCCTGGCAGTATACCGAATTCCGGACCGGCTTTTTTATGCGCCGTCTGCTCCGCCATTTCATGCGGATGGACTACGCCGTTCTGACCGAGCAGTCGACGCTGCAACTCGTTGAAAAAGCCACCGATGCCGTTTCCAGCAACTGGGTCGGAGTGGAAGGAATGTTCCGCTATGATGTCACAATTTTTTCTTCCTTTCTCGGTCTGCTCCTCTACGCAGGGCTGATTGGAAGTGTCCATCCAGCCATCGTTCTTCTGCTGCTGGCGCTCTCGGTTCTTCAGTTTCTCAGCTACCGCCGCGCGGCTTCCTACGAAGTCCGCCGCCGGGATGATCTGTCCGCGATTAAATTGTCGCAGCGCTATTTTCAGAAACAGTCGTATGACACTGCGGCCGGAAAAGATGTCCGTCTCTACCAGCTGGGCGGATGGATTGATGGTGTCTACCGACAGATCAACAAACGATACCAGAAAATCCTGTTTCACATCCGCAGTGCCTACTTCGCGAACGATCTGCTGACCCTCACGCTGCAGCTTCTGCGCGACGGCATCTGCTATGGCTTTCTGATTTACCGCCTCGCACACGGAACGATGACTGTCTCCGGCTTTGTGCTGGCGCTCGGCGCGGTTTCCGGTTTTTCTTCGTATTTTAACGAGATTACTTCCAGTCTTTCGAAATCGGTACTCTGTCTCGAACAGATCCGGTGGATGCGGAAATTTCTTGATCTGCCGCTCCCGGCCGGCCACATGCTACCGTTCCGGCCGGAATTTACCGAAGAAAAACCGCTCGAAATCTGCTTTTCCCACGTCTCCTTCTCTTACCCGGAAAGCGAGAAAAAGATCCTCGACGATGTCAGTTTCACACTCCATGCTGGTGAACACACCGCACTCGTCGGCATCAACGGCGCTGGAAAATCCACGATTGTTAAGCTGATCTGCGGACTGTATCAGCCGACAGAAGGACAGATTACCGTCAACGGTCTCTCTCTTACGGACCTGAATCCGGCGCAGTATTACGAATCGATTGCGGCGGTCTTTCAGGAACCATTTGCTCTCTCGTTCTTCATTGCAGAGAACGTGAGCTGTTCCACACTGGAAGAGACGGACCGCACCCGCTGCCGCGAAGCACTCACCCGCGCCGGCCTCTGGGAGAAAATTGCAGGTCTGCCGCAGAAAGAGGAAACGTATCTCGGCAAGGATATGACTGACGACGGCGTCACTCTCTCCGGCGGTGAGATGCAGAAACTCATGATGGCGCGGGCTCTCTACAAAAACTGCCGTCTGCTCCTGCTCGATGAGCCGACCGCTGCGCTCGACGCAATCTCAGAAAATGAAATGTACGAAACCTACAGCACCCTGCTGAAAAATAAGACTGCGCTCTTCATCTCGCACCGCCTCGCGTCGACACGGTTCTGCGATACGATTCTGTTTCTCGAAAACGGAAAAATCAAAGAGCGCGGAACCCACGACGAGCTGCTCGCCCTCGGCGGATCGTATGCGCATATGTTTGAAGTACAGAGCCAGTATTATCAGGAAACGGAGGAACACATCTGATGAAAATGAAAGAACGGTTTCATGCCGTCTGCCGCTTTTTAAATATGATCAGCCAGGGCAATCACCGCGTGCTGTTCTGGC
>OHES01000864.1_pt1 | contig 17415 bp, 8 predicted proteins | sample 1567371 | NCBI WGS metagenome assembly OHES01 (sample SAMEA3879533, study PRJEB24766) | human gut metagenome | biome: human-associated habitat; feature: feces | place: USA | collected 1985/1987 | reverse complement strand
TTTTAGTGCCGATAGCTACCATTGTCGGAACTCTTCTTTTTTCAGCATTAGGAGTATTTGCCTGGCTACAACCGGGCAGGGAGCTGAACGATGCCGACCGTACCTTTGCCGGATTACTGAAAGAAAAGTTGCTGACTTATAGCGAAGCCGCTATCTTGGGAGCGGATACTTCTTCTTTCCATTCTCCTTATGGCAATAAAGCAAAAGATTTCTTCTGGGGCTGCATCGCCGAAGGCTGTGCCAATCAAGGAATTTCATTAGTCTACGCCTATCTCCAGACGGGGAATAAGGAGTTTTTGGCGAATGCCTACCGTAACTCGGACTATATGCTCGGACGAAATGCTACAGGATATTGCTATGTAACCGGTTTCGGTTCGAAGAGTCCTATGAATCCACATCACCGCTTAGCTGCTTCGGATGCAATAGAAGAACCAATTCCCGGCTTTCTGGTAGGTGGTCCTAATCCCGGGCAGCAGGATAAAGTGGCTTATGCTTCCAATTATCCCGACGAGTCTTACTCGGATACAGAGCCCTCGTATGCTTCCAACGAAATAGCGATTAACTGGAATGCAGCGCTGGTGGGACTGGCGTCGGCGCTTGATGCTTTGAGCGGGAAATAAAGTCATCCTATTTTGGTTTTAGATAGAAGAGAATTTAGTTCGTTCCGTTTAATTCTTTATCTTTGGTCCATAAATCTAAATAATCATTCTATGAAAATCATCAAACTCTTGCTATTGTTGCTGGTGTTTCCTTTTGCTCTTCAGGCCAATCCTGTTGACAGGCTATTGGAGCGTTTGGAAAAAGGAGCCTCCCGGCATTTTATTCTCGAAAAGGTAAAGTCCGATAAAGATTTCTTTGAGCTGGAGAGCCAGGGCAATAAGATTGTAGTCCGGGGAAATACGTATGTTAATCTGGCAGCAGGTGTACGTTGGTACTTGAAGTATTATGTCCATGCCAATATTTCGTGGAATAATATGAATATTACCCTTCCGGCTGTATTGCCTGTAGTTCCCGAAAAAGAACGTCATGAGACAGATATTCCTCTTCGCTATGATCTTAATTACTGCACGTATTCCTATTCCATGGCTTTCTGGGACTGGGAACGATGGGAGCGTGAAATAGACTGGATGGCGCTTCACGGCATTAATATGCCTTTGGCAATAACGGGTACGGAATGTGTATGGTTCAACGTTCTCAAGAAGCTGGGATATTCCCGTGAGGAGATTAACGAGTTTATCAGCGGTCCCGGATTCTTTGCTTGGTGGCTGATGAATAACTTGGAAGGTTGGGGTGGTCCTAATCCTGATAGCTGGTATGTGCAACGTGCTGCCTTGCAAAAGAAGATCATAAGCCGCATGCGTGAGCTGGATATAGAACCCGTCTTTGTCGGCTACTCGGGGATGGTTCCCAATAATGCGAAAGAGAAGTTAAGTTTGAATGTAACCGATCCCGGCATATGGTGCGGGTATCGGCGTCCGGCTTTTTTACAGCCCACCGATCCTAAGTTTGCACAGATAGCCGAACTGTATTATAAAGAGATGACCCGCCTTTTCGGAAAAGCGAATTACTACAGTATGGACCCCTTCCACGAAGGCGGAAGAATAGAAGGAGTGAAGCCATTATGGATGCTATGAAGCGTTGTAATCCGAAAGCAGCCTGGGTGGCACAGGCTTGGGGAGCCAATCCTCGTGCGGCAATGATTAAGAATCTGAATAAAGGTGATATGGTTGTGCTTGACCTCTATTCAGAAAGCCGTCCGCAATGGGGTGATCCTGAATCGGCTTGGTATCGGAAAGAAGGGTTCAACGGTCACAACTGGATCTATTGCATGCTGCTGAATTATGGTGGAAATGTAGGACTGCACGGAAAGATGCAGCATGTGATTGACGAATATTTCAAAGCCCGCTCTACCAATTTTGGCAAGACACTGAAGGGAGTGGGCATCACAATGGAAGGTATTGAAAACAATCCGGTGATGTACGAACTCCTTTGCGAATTACCCTGGCATAGCGAGAAGTTCTCTAAGGACGAGTGGCTGAAAGGTTATGTAACTTCCCGTTACGGTAGTTTCAATCAGAGTCTTTATGAAGCATGGGTCCGCTTGGGTAATTCCATCTATAATTGCCCGGTAGCATCTACTCAGCAAGGCACACACGAATCTGTATTCTGTGCCCGTCCTTCCGACGAGGTATATCAAGTTTCGAGTTGGTCGGAAATGAGCGATTATTACAATCCGATGGAGGTGATACAGGCAGCGGAACAGTTTGCTTCTGTAGCCGATTCATTCCGGGGGAATAATAACTACGAGTACGATTTGGTTGATATTGTCCGTCAGGTTGTGGCAGAAAAAGGGCGCATGGTATATAAGATGATGATAGCCGCTAAACAGGCAAAGGAAAAATCATTGTTCAAGGATTGTAGCCGGCGTTTTATGGAACTGTTGATGTTGCAAGACCGATTGCTCTCTACCCGTCCGGAGTTTACTCTTGATACTTGGTTGGAGCGGGCCAATAACTTGGGGAATACACCTGAAGAGAAGAAACTCTACGAATGGAATGCCAAAGTACAGATAACGACTTGGGGCAACCGCAACGCAGCCGATGAAGGTGGTTTACATGATTATGCTCACCGGGAATGGAGCGGCTTGCTAAAAGAGTTCTACGCTATGCGTTGGCAAGTCTATATCGATGAAACATTGAAACAATGGGATGCTGTGCAACCCCGCCCCATAGACTATTATGCTTTGGAAGAGAAATGGATAGATCAACCTTACCACAGGGATGAGAAGGCGAAAGAGAATGCTATTGAAATAGCAAAAGAAGTACTAAAGCACTTCTGACTTGGAAAGAACTAACTTTAAATAATTAACTTATGAAGAATTACGCTTATACTCTTTTTACTTTGCTACTTTTCTCCATCTGTACAGATGCTTTCGCAGAAAACCGTGGAGAACTGAGCGTTCCGAAAACCAAAGAAGACCCTGCGTGGAGCAGAACTCCCGCACGATTACAGGCTGCCTGGGCAGATACGGATTATCTGGTGGATAAATTCAGTTGTCCGTCTGCCACGAACCCAAAAGGCACACAAACGCTTGTTGCCTGGCGTGGCGAAAGGGTGCATGCCAAGCTACTGGTATGGTCTCCGGTAGATGAAGGCGAACTATCTTTCACTATTACTGAACCCGACAACCAGCGTTGGGTAGATGAAACGACTACCGGATTCATGACATACGTGATGACCGATGAACTTGCCAAGGATGGAAAAGGAGGTTGCGGCTACCGTCCGAATAAAGCCGAGTTTGATTCATCTCTCGTAGCCGACCGCATAGCACCCATCCGTTCTATTCTTTATGAACCTAAAACAGTCCGCCCCATTTGGGTAACATTCGACATCCCTCGGGATGCAACTCCCGGATATTACAAAGGAAGCATAGTGGTAAAAAGCAAGCAGAATGCTTCGTGTACCCTTCGTTACTCCATACAAGTGCTCGACCGTACTTTGCCCGAAGCAAGTGCACGGAAGTTTCACCTCGACCTTTGGCAGAATCCTTTCGCTGTGGCACGTATCGCACAAGTTCCTTTATGGAGCAAGGAGCACTTTAATGCCATGCGCCCCTTGATGGAACGTCTGGCAAAAGCCGGACAAGGCGGTATCACTACTTCCATTACTCATAAACCTTGGAATGGACAAACGTACGATTACTTCGGGAATATGATAACCGAGGTTCGTAAAGCGGATGGTACCTGGTGGTATGACTATACCGTTTTCGACCGTTGGGTAGAGTTCATGCTCTCTTGTGGTATTCGTCCACTTATCTATTGCTATTCGGTAATTCCGTGGGAGTTGACTTTCCGCTACTACGATCAGGCAACGAACTCAATGGTAGACCGTAAACTGAATGTAGATGATCCTGAATTTGATGCTTACTGGGTAACCAAACTTCAAGCTTTTGCTTCTCATCTGAAGGAAAAGGGCTGGTTTGAAAACACGATCATTGCCATGGACGAACGTCCTAAGAAGAGTATGGAAGCCGCCTTACGTGTAATACGGAAAGCAGATCCGGGCTTCAAGATCTCCCTTGCCGGCGTTTACCATGAAGAACTGAATGACGAGATATTCGATTACAGTATCGGCTACCATGACGCATACCCTGAAGGTGTTGCAGAAGGTCGTAGAGCAAAAGGCAAACTGACTACTCTCTATACTTGTTGCTCCGAAGCCTTCCCCAATACCTTTACCTTCTCACAACCGGTGGAAGCTTCTGTACTTGGGCTGTTAGCCGAAGAACGCGGGTTGGATGGTTACCTGCGTTGGGCATACAACAGTTGGGTGGAGTCTCCTTGTCAAGATAGCCGTTTCCATACTTGGGCGGCAGGTGACACCTATCTGGTTTATCCGATGAACGTCTCTTCCGCCCGTTTCGAAAAGCTGATAGAAGGTATACAGATGTACGAGAAAATACAACTGCTGAAGGCAAGCCCCAAACATGCCCGAGCCATTCGTAAATTATTGCAACCGTTTGCTTATGAACGGATGAATAGTACCACTTTGCAGAAGGATATCCAAAAAATCCAATCATATCTTAACTCTAAATAAAATCCTGCATAATTATAGATAAGTCCGGATTCATTGTCTGATGGGTCCGGACTTGTTTCATAGGGGAAATAGGGATGCAAAAAAACGTTTCTAAAGCTTGTCTTTCTACGGATAATACCTACTTTTGTATCTCTCAAAACAACAGATATACTATGAAAGGAAAAGCTTTTGCATTGATTTTTTTATTCTGCGCCCTATCTGTAGGCGCTAAAGTAAAACTCCCTACTTTGATGGGAGATAACATGATACTTCAACAACAAACAGAAGTAAAGCTATGGGGTAAAGCCACCCCGAAAGCCGAAGTACGTGTAACTCCTTCCTGGAGTGGAAAAACCACTACCTGCCGTGCAGACAAAGACGGTAATTGGTTGCTGACAGTCTCTACCCCGAAAGCCGGTTATACCCCTTATGAAATTACCTTTGACGATGGAGAGAAAACTTCTGTGAAGAACGTCCTTATCGGTGAAGTCTGGCTTGCTTCCGGTCAGAGTAATATGGAGATGCCGTTGAGAGGATTCGGCGGCTGCTGTATTATGAATGGAGCGGACGATATTATTGCTGCTACCGATAATAAAGGTGTGCGCATGTTTACTGTTCCCAAGAGCCAAAGTTACGAACCCAAGACCGAATGCGAGGGCAGTTGGAACGTAGCTTCCATAGAAACTGCACCAAACTTCAGTGCTACCGCCTACCACTTCGCTACTTCATTGAGCCGTGCACTTCAAATTCCTGTAGGCATTATCAATAGCTCTTTTGGTGGAGCAACTGTAGAAGGATGGATAGGTCGCAAACTTCTCGAAACCTATCCCGATGTAACGCTCAATCCTGATTCTATCGAACGTCTCAATCCTATGTACAGACCGATGTTGATGTACAATGCCATGCTGAAACCACTTCAAAACTATACTATTAAAGGTTTCATCTGGTATCAGGGTGAGTCCAACGTAGGACGTCATGACACTTATGCCCAACGCCTAGCCGATATGGTGCAACTTTGGCGCAACGATTGGGGACTGGGTGAACTTCCTTTCTATTTCGTAGAAATTGCTCCATACGCCTATAACGATGCATGGGATGATACTGCCGGAGCCTATCTGCGTGAAGCGCAGTTCAAGGCGCAAAGCCTGATACCCAACAGTGCCATGATTTCGACCAACAACCTTGTGGAACCGTATGAAGTATTCAATATCCATCCTCGTAACAAGACAATGGTAGGTCACCGCCTCAGCTATCTGGCGCTGAACCTCACTTATGGAAGGAAGCAGATACATTGTTTCAGCCCCCAATACAAGTCTTGGACTGTCAAAGGCAAAGAGGCATGGGTTTCTTTCGACCATCTTGAAATGGGCATTTGCCGCAACTATGACCTCCGAGGCTTCGAAGTGGCTGGTGAAGACCGTGTGTTCCATCCGTCAGATAGCGTGTGGGTGCATTGGCAGACGAATGAGGTGGTGGTTTCTTCTGAAAAGGTAGCCAAGCCCGTTGCTGTACGCTATTGTTTCCGCAACTTCCAGATAGGTACAATGATTGGTGGAAATGAACTTCCTACTATTCCGTTTCGAACGGATAATTGGTAAATAATAAAAAAGGCACTGCTCAAATAAAATACGAGCAGTGCCTTTCTTCTAAAACTAATTATTGTCTATCTCCGGTTATTTCTTCTTGAACATATTCATGACGTTCATGTCGTTGACATCCAGTGTGCTTTCTACATGATAAGTATTCTTGATAAAAGCATCTACTTCATCATAAAATTCTTTCTGCTTACCCCATATAACAGGAAAAAGCGGTAATAGTAACAAGCCGGCTTGATTTCTGAACCAAGCAACCACACTACTGGGTATACATTGCCCTGCCATAATCATACATTGTCCTTGCTCTTGGCATACTGTGATGCCTACTCCATGATAACCGTTCTTGGTGATGTAGAGATAATCCTCTTTGATTTGTCCAAGTACGCTGGCGGTAATTCCTTTTTTACCTCGTTTTATTTCAGTGGGGCATTTGCCTGATTTCTTGTAGCTGCTCTCCATTTCTTCCAAACTTGGAAGCGGGCCGCTGATTTGATAACTCTTTTGAAACATAAGTTTGTATTTTGGGGTTAGAAAATGTGTGCTTATTCTGTTGCCTGAAGCGGGATATATTTATAAATGAGGTAACTATTGTCCGAACCCAGCAAGGCTGCATTGCGGCTGAACATTTCCGCATTTTCTGTATCACCTCCCCAGAAGCGGCGTCCCATATCGAAGTCAGCGAAATAGGACTTCCAATCGTTGTAGTTGGCACGAACGGTAGTCAGCAGGTCTTTCATCATGTTATCACATTCTTCTTCAGTCAGTAACTCAGCGGCTTGCGCCATGTTTACATTGTTGGCATATCGGGAATAGTCCCAGGCCTTGATGCCGGAGGGGGAGATGGTGTCGAAGTTCTTTATAACAAACTCTACATCCTCTTTATCTACATCATATTTGGCGAGGTCGATAGCGTTGATATCAGCTTCTTTTCCTCCGTTTTCCTTTACGGCTTGCACGCATTTCTCAAATTTGGGCTGATGCAGTCCCTCTTTCAGTTCTTTCAGGGTGGCTAGTAAATCTTCTTTGTTTTCTATGCCCCATGAATTTTTAAACTCACGCATGATGTCCGATTTGGAGTGACCTTCCTTGAAAGGGAAAATAAGCAGATACGTGTATCCTTCTTGCATTTGGGAAAGGAAATCACTTGCTAATGTGTCGGGCAGGTTTTCTTTGAACATTTTGATGGTTCCTTCTGCCTCTCCCTCATAGCCGGTCAAGGTATATACACCTGCCAGCATGTAGCTTGCCAGTCTTTCGTCTTTAATTACTCGTTTGCCTGATTGTCCTCCACAAGAAGAGAGCAGCAATGCTACTGCCAACAACATAAGTTGAAACTGATGTGCTTGTTTCATTGTCTAAAATTGAAATTAGTGATTAATTAAAATGTCATTGGCAAAAATAGGGATAATATCTATAGATGCTGGAAGGGGGGAGGGGTACAAAACAATGCATCCGAAAAGAGATGCAAGTACTTGTATACAAGATGTATATCGGATTTCTTTTAAATGGATTGAGGGGGAGAATATAAGCTAGGCTTGGAAACAAGGGGGAGAAATGTGGCAAATACCGGATACTTCTGTGGTGCGTTTTGCCAAGCTGATGGCAAACTGTTGCCACCGTATTGGCAAGACCTTGCCATCGCATTGGCAAAGTCTTGCCAACACGGTGGCAATAACAGTAAGATACTTATCTTAGAATTTAACTTTACTTGTTCAGCAGTTGTTGTGCTGCCAGCACCAGGAACATATAGTGTGAGGAACCTCCTCCCAACACATACTCCGTCTGCTGCCACAAGAAGGGGAAGGTGAGCAGTTCAGGGAAGTCAGGACGGATAAGTGCCGTACCGGAGATTACTCCACCGGGGATGTACGACCAGTCTGCACGGTTCAAACCATAGCCAACCGTTGCCGATTCTGCACCCACACCCGAAGCAAAGGAAGCTTGGTTGGAGCCCGGATGGCATCCCAGAATAAAGTTGAGTGCGCTGAATACGGGTGCACTCGGGAATATTTCCGGGTAAGCAGTTGTCAGGAAATAGTGTTCGAAGCCGAAACGTTGGATATCCCAGCCGGCACCCCAGATGTGTGGACGGTAAGGAATGCCGTAAGGCGTTTCCTGAACTTGTTTGTTCAACTCCTTTTCGTAATCGGCCAGGGCTTTGCGGAAGGCGGTTGAGAATGCTTTCGCTTTCTTGTTCTTCATTTGCGCAAATTGTTTCTCTACGCGGGCGGTGTACCAGCCGGTACGTCCTATTTGCTGGATGATGGCATCTTGATTTGCCAGCAGGAAGTCCATATATAGCTGTTCGCCGGTAGTGAGGTAAAGCTCTACGGCTGCCTGAATCTTTGGAGAGAGTGTTCTGTTGTTCTTCGTAGCGGTAGTGGCATAGATTTGGCGGGCGATGTTGAGGCAATGCACGCTTAAGGTATCGTTAAAGCCTTTCAGTACGCGCGAGGTAGCGGCCAGTTGCGCAGCTGTGGATAGTTCGCGTCCCGGATTATCTTCTGTAAATATCCAGCGGTCATCACTATTGCCTATCTTACCGTCGGTCATGGCGGAAGCATCGCCTAAGAGAACGTACTGGCGAAGATCATTGCAAATAATCCCCCTGTACAGACGACCTAAAGCAAGGTAGCCGTTTACTACACTGAGTGCACCGTTCTCAACTTGTTGCAGCAAGTCGTTCTTGCCGTCGGGTTTCGGTGATACGGTTTATCTGGTCGATAGAAGTTACGTCAATCTCCGGACGGAAAGCTTCGTATGCCAATGCAAGGATATACGATTCTCCGGCTTGTGACTCTATACGCAGGTCAAAGTCTCCGGCATCGTGCCAACCGCCGATGTTCACTCCCGGAACGATCTCACCCGGTTTAAACTTGGACAGGCCTTCCTTCTGATCGTAACCGTCAACGTGGTTGTGTGCGGGCGCCATTTGTGCATCGTCCATGTGGCAGAAGTCATGCCATACGCGGTACTTCTCGTTCACACGCATGTGACACATTTGTACGGGCAGGAAGTATTCGAGTACCGGTTGCCATACACCACGTGCATATACATCGGTGTCGATGCGGAAGATGGGTGAAGTAGAAGAGCCGTACTTTATCTTATACAGACCCGGTTCTTTCACGTCGGTGAAGTCTACTTTCAGGTAATTGTATCTCAGGAACTTTCCCCAGTTTGCGGGGGTGACGGTTTTGACGATGTTTTCTTTATCTGCATCGATACGGATGACTTGTGCCGTTTCCTGGCGATTATCACGGATGTCCATTTCGATAACGGCTTCTTTGGCTTGTGCCGGATGATAACCGATCTGTGAAGTTTGGATGATAGGCTGGTACATCCAGTCGGCTACAACGTTGGGAGTGATAATCCACTTCACTGCACCTTTGGTAACACCGGGCTTGATGTTGCTGCGCAATACGAACCAACCGTTGTTGTGGTTCATGCGACCGTCAAAGAGCTGTAAGTCGCCGTTCAAAGATTCGATAGTTACTTTATTGTAAGGATCATCGGGACGGGAAGTGAACTTTGTTCCTACGGCGTATGGTTCACTGATTATATCGTCTGCTACAATGGGGCTGTATCCTTTGCCTATCAGTTTGTTATAATCGGCCAACGAACTCTTTCCATTGTGATAATTGCCTGTATGTAGATGATTGGGTTGTGTTGTCAATAAGGGGGAATTGGGTTGTTGGGGATAGATACCACTTTTCTTATCCATCAGCCAGGGTTTGCCGAACAGTGAGCCGGGGAAGAACTCAAAGTTGAATCCTACCTTTCCGATAAACTCTTGGGGGATAGGGCGGTCTAAGTCTACAGTCACTTCTATGTTTTTGCCTTTGGCTTCTACTTTTACGGTATATTTCAGGTTGAGATCGGGATAGATCATCGGGTTGAAGCCTGTAAGATGGCGTGAGGAGTCGGGATAACACAGGGTAGCGGTGATACTGTTGTCGCCTAGCTTGCGATCCAGTTGCTTGGGTACGGGTTGCCATTGTCCGGGGGTAGCTTCCAGGCGGAGATCACCGTTGGTTGCAATGCGGTGTCCGTTCATGATGATACAAACTCCACCCTGGTGTCCTTCGGGGTAGATGTCGTCGAAAGCCATCACATCCACTCCTTGGTTCTTGAAGTAGCCCGAGGGCGTCAGCTTGAAATCTTGTGCATGCAAAGTGCCGCAAGAGAACAGGCAGGCGAGAGCCGATGCTAGTACGAAATGTTTCTTTCTCATAGTATGTCTTATTTAGAGTTACTGATTTCTCCGCTAATGTACGCACTTCATGAGACAGAGAGGGTGTTTGTTTGTGGACAATAGCGTGATGAAATGTGTTTAGTATCAGTATTCCAACTAATTTGTACCCTTTTGGTTACGGATAAACTCGGACGGGCTTATCCCGAATTCTTCCTTAAAGTGCTTGGTGATGATTTTGGGCGAGTTATACCCGAGCATATAGGCTATCTCGGCTATCTGCATCTGACTTTCGGCCAGTAGTTGCTGTGCCCTTTTCATGCGAATCACTTTAATGAATTCAAGGGAGGTCTTTCCTGTAATCTTCACCATCTTCTTATAAAGATAGCCACGTGAAATGTTCAGTTGTCCCGCCAACTCTTCTACAGAGAACTCGGCGTTGGTGAGGTTGTCTTCCACAATACGGATGGCTTTCTCTACAAACTGCTGGTCGAGGGGCGTGATGGTGATGCGGCTGGGCTCTATCTTTATCTCGTCGTTGAAGAGTTCATGCTTTTTCAGGTTGTTCTCAATGAACTTGCTGATGCGTAGTTTCAGGACTTCCATGTTGAAAGGCTTGGTGATGTAGTCGTCGGCACCCATATTCAGTCCTTCCAATTGATATTCCTCGCTGGCTTTGGCAGTGAGCAGGATGATGGGGATATGTGAAATGCGGATATCGCTTTTGATGGCCGTACAGAGTTCCAAGCCGTTCATCTTGGGCATCATGACGTCGCTGATGATGATGTCTACGTTCTCGGTATTCAATACTTCGATTGCTTCCAGGCCATTCATAGCTTTCAACACATTGTAGTTGGTGGAGAGGCAGGCACTCAGGAAGTCGAGGAAGTCGTAGTTATCGTCTACCAGCAGGATGGTGTAATTCTGCTTGTTAGTACTGCCGGATTGTTCGGGTGGACGGGTATTCTCTACGGATTGTTGCTCTTGTAGCTGAGGCTGCAAAGTGGCATGCATTGGTAAGCTGATGGTGAAGATACTTCCGTGGGGGACGTTGTTGGAAACCTGGATATTCCCTTTGTGCATCTTCACGTATTCGGCTACGAGGTATAAGCCGATGCCGCTACCGCCCAGTGTGTTTTCTTGCTGTTCCGCCTGATAGAAGCATTGGAAGATTTTCTTCTGCTGGGTGTCGTCTATACCACATCCGGTATCGCTGAACTGCATGACGAGGTTGCTGCCTTCTATATGGATTCTGATCTCGATACTTCCCTTGTTCTCGGTGAATTTGAAGGCATTGGAGAGGATGTTCATTACAATCTTCCGGACTTTGTCATAGTCGAAGTCCATCTGTATAGTAGGCTGCTGGCTAAGTATCCGATACTCTATTTCCCGTTGGCGGGCAACGCTTTCGAAGGCTTGGAACTGGTCTTTTACGAGGCTTACTACATCGCCGTGAATATAGTGTATAGTCTCTCCGCTTGCGTCGAGCTTGCGGAAGTCGAGTAGCTGGTTGATAAGTTCCAGCAGATACCGGGCATTATTCTGCGCGGTATATAATAAGGTGTTCTTGTATTGGGGATACTTGCTCAGAAACTCTTCCAAAGGATTGATAATGAGTGATAGCGGTGTCCGCAGTTCATGGCTGACATTGGCAAAGAACTGCATCTTCATATCTGTAATTTTCTGCTGGCGTTCGCTCTCCAGTTCAGCAGCCTTTTGTAGGGCTGCTTTTCTACGTCGGGAGCGGTAGTATACGATGGCTCGCCAAACGGAGAATACGATCATGACGGAATAGACAAGGAAAGCCCACCACGTCTTGTACCAAGGAGGCAGAATCCTGATCGTAATGGTCTTGATATTGGGCGACCAGATATACTCGGAGTTGCAGGCTTTTACTTGTAGTTCGTAAGTACCTGAAGGCAGCATGGAGAAATCAATCTGATTGCTTGTGGTAAAGTTCCACTCGGACTGTAACCCCTTGATGCGATAGGCGTAACGTACTTTACCCGGTTCTATAAAGTCGAGTGTGGAGAACTGAAGCTGGAAGAAGGGTAAGCCCTCTTTCAGAATTACTTCAGTAGCACATTCGGGAGACTTGCCGTTCAGCATTTCGGATAAGGGATAGTATCCGGGTTCTATTCCCGTCATATATACTTGTGCGTTGTAGGCAATGTGCACTATTTCTTGGGGAGTAATGGTAGTATATCCGTTGGACGTTCCTACGAGGATATTTCCATTCTTCAATTTATAGAGGGCGCGGTCGTTGACGTTATTGGATAAGATACCGTCGTTCACGTCATAATTGCTGACCGAAGGTGACTTCTGAGTCAGGTTAATACGTGTGATGCCGTTGCAGGTTCCTATCCACATCTGATGGTTGTTGTCCTCACAAATGGCTGTTACCAGATTGGCGGGTAATCCGTTGCTGTGATCGATGTGGTAGATGCTGTCGTTGTTCATATTCCAATAGGACAAACCTTGCGTGCCTCCCAACCAGAGTATGTTGCGATGGTCTTTGTAAAGGGTATACAGCGTCTGTTTCTTTAGCTCCTGTGTTTTATGCTGGTTGTGATGGATAAACTTGCATTGGTTGTTCCTGATATTGGCAATCATCAAACCGATTGAAGTGGCTACATACAGGTTATCGTCATCGGCAAATATCATGTCCCGGATGTTTAACTTGCCTTGCATGTTGAGTATTGTTTGGAACTTTTGTGTCTTCACATTCAGCTTCTGTATGCAACCATCCAAGGTTCCTATCCATATATTACCCTCTTTATCGGGTTGTATGCCATAAACGTCGTTTCCTAGCAGTCCGCTGTTTTCGTTGGTATATTGCGTTATCTTTCCGTGGTCGTAGCCTATCAATCCGTTTTGGAATGTACCCAGCCATAGTCGGTTCTCGTAATCCTTCTTGATGTTGACTATGACATTGGCAGGCGTTGGTATGCGTTCGGGGAGGGGAGCATCGATAGTTTGCCGCATAAGTCCTCCGCCATCCGTACCATACCAGATGGAGAGGGAATCTTCGCAAAACGATATCATGTCGCTATACTGCCATAACTTCTGGTTAATGAATACCTGCGATTGGGGAACGTAATACGATATACCTTGCTTGAAGTTGCCGATCCACACAATGCCTTCCTGGTCGATGTGGATAGCGTTCAGGTTATTGCTGGCTATGGTATGCGACTTCAGAGGGTCGTGCGAGAAGTTTATCAGCGTTCGTGATTGTGGCTGGTAGATGAACCCTCCGAGGTGGCTGGTGATGAGCCAGATATTCCCGCTCTTATCTTCCTCTATGGTGCGTATGCGGTTGAATTGTTCGGTGTGGGTAGGCAGTTTTATCTCTTCCCAATCTGCTTGCCGGTTCTTCTTGTAGAGGAGCAGACTGTTCTGGAAGGTATAGATCCACAGACCACCGTTATTGTCGATATAGATCCGGGGCAGGTGTTTCTCCAAATACTTCTTGTATTGGGCAGGGATGGGGATTTCCTGGGTAAGCGACGAATTGATATTGGTATAGTATAACTTCCCGCTGTCATAAATGGAGTAGATATATTCATCGGTGACAAACAACTTGGTGATGGAAGTTTCTATCAAAGGATAAATCTTCGTCATCTTCTGCTGATGGTCGTATAGGTATATCTTACTATTATCGTACGCCCAGAAGTATTTCTTCTTACGGTCCATTCCTGCCTTGGGAATGGTGTCGCAAGCGATGTTGCGCTGTTGAAGCACCTCATCGCTGTTTTGATTGAACTTCCCCGTCTGATAGTCGTAGATGGCGATGCCTTCGTTGGTAGATACCCATATATTGCCTTCCCAATCTTCGAAGATGTCTGTGATATTGTTGTCCGGCAAGTTGTCGATGCCTTGATAATACTGCTGGAAGGTATAAGAGTCATAACGGTTGAGTCCGGAAGCGGTTCCTACCCAGAGGAATCCCCGGCTATCACGATACAAAGCAAAAATACTGTTATTAGAAAGCCCTTCGGTAGTGGATAATTGCCTGAACATGATGATGCTTTGCTCCGTAGGGTTGGCCTGGGCAAAATAGGGAAACAGCATGCTAAGGAGTACCACCAAGCGGTATAGAAAAGATGTCGTGGATGAGTTCATGGCATAATTGGGCTTAAGCATACTGCAAACCTACTTAAAATTTGTAAGATTTGAAAGTTCTGACGGACTAATAACCCTACCAAAGCACTTGTATTTGGGGTTAGTATTCAAATAGTCCCGTATTTGGTTACAATTACTACCTTTGAAAAAACTTATCGGCAATAGATAAGACCCGGAAAAACCTTACTTTTGTGATATCACACATTCGTTAACCCGTTAAATACGTCTTATTATGAAATACCGTCCTTTTCTCCTTCTATGGGTGATGTTACTATTACTCGCTTTTCCTGTTGCGAAAGCGCAATCTGTTTCAACCCGGACACTCCACTGTGAAATTACCAAAGACTTAAAAGAGAATATCCTTTCTTTTTGGGAGAAGTATAGTGTAGACCCATCCGGAGGTTTCTATGGCACATTGGAGCGTGATGGTACTCCCGTAGCCGATGCTCCCAAAGGAGGTGTACTTAATGCCCGTATTCTCTGGACTTTCTCTACCGCTTACCGCATGTATGGAGACGCCAAATACCGTGACTTGGCGGATAGAGCACAACGCTACTTCATCGATCATTTTATAGACCCGCAATATGGTGGAATCTATTGGCTGATAAAAGCCGATGGCACCCCGCTAGATACAGACAAGCAGACCTACGGTTGCTCGTATGCCATCTATGGGCTATCCGAGCATTTCAGGGCAACTGGCAATGTGGAAAGCCTACAGAAAGCCATTGAGATTTATCATACTATGGAGAATGAGATAAAAGATCCCGTAAAAGATGGTTACATCGAGTCCTTTACCCGCTCATGGGGTACTCCCGAGAAGCTGGGCTACGATGGGGAAGGGGTAGCCACCAAAACTATGAATACGCATATCCATGTGCTCGAAGCTTATACAGCTCTTTATAAAGTTTGGAGAGATAGCGATCTGCGCCAACGTCTTGCTAAAGTAATAGACATGGTAAGTACCAACCTCTACAATCCCCGCACTCATCATCTGATTCTATATTGTGATTCTGACTGGAAGAATCTTGATGACATTGACTCTTATGGACATGACATCGAAACTTCCTGGCTGCTGATGGAAGCTGCCGAAGCCCTGAATGATCCCGAAATACTAGAGAGGTGCAAGAAGATCTCTTTAGAGTTGGTGGACGCCTCCCTCCGCGAAGGTATCAACCCAATGGGGGCTATGATGTACGAAAGGCATAAAGATAAAATCCGTAAAGACGCCTCTTGGTGGTGTCAGGCTGAAACGGTAGTAGGATGTATCAATGCTTGGCAACTGACCGGGAAACAATCTTACTTCGATGCCGCTTCCCGCACGTGGGAATTTATTAAATCGAGAATGATAGACAAAGAATATGGCGAGTGGTTCCGTACCGTTGAAGAAGATGGAACTCCACGCTACAAGGAGCCCAAGTCGAGCATGTGGAACTGCCCTTATCACAACAGCCGCATGGGATTTGAGATAGAAGCAAGATTAAAATAACACTTTATATCAAACATGAACCGTATGAAGAACTTACGTATTTTCCAGTTTTGGGCGGCTGCACTCTTGTGCAGTGCTTTGACATTGCCACTTTTGGCGCAGACCGAAGTAATGGCGTGGAGTAACATAACCGGTGTCCGGGTGGATGGTGAACTGATAGACTTTGAGTCTTCCCTCTGTGTAGGCACTTTGAAAGGAGATATGGAAATCTCAGGGAAAGAAAGACAAGTCCGTCCCCGTTATCATCGGGAAGGAGACATGCAGGAAGTAATTACTACCCTTCGTGGTGTACAGTTTCAGCAGCAGGTTACCGACAAGGCACGCGGACTGGTAGATGTTTCCATCAAAGCCTCATCGGATACTGTATTGAATCAATCAGCCTATTACTGCATCACGCTTGTTGCGGAGAATTATGCCCAAGCTAAAATAAATGCAGGTAGCCGCAAAGTATCCGTCATCTCTGCCACCCGCAAACTTGAATTCAAGTTCGATAAATCCGTAAAGACTTTTATAGAAAGGGGCAAAGAGAGTACAGCTATCTATATCCAACTATTGCCTGCATTGAAGAAATCCCAGGTAAGCACCCTGAATATAGAGCTTCGTGCTTCGGGAACCATCGACCATAGTGATGTGAATATCGTGCTCGATAGGCAGAATCCGGGTAATCTGTTTACCGGCTTCGGTGGAAACTTCCGTCTTCAGAATCCTACCGGAGACCCTAAAGTGATAGATTATTGCCTTGATAATCTGCGTGTAGCCTACGGACGCGTTGAGTTCCCTTGGAGATTGTGGCAACCCGAAGAAAATACAGATCCTATTACCGCCGCCCAAAACGGTGGATTGAACGAACGTGTAGAGCAAAGCCTTCTGATGGCAAAACGGCTGAAAGCAATGGGGATGCCTGTTATCTTGAGTTGCTGGTTCCCTCCTACATGGGCAATCGACGGTGATCCTACCAGCTATCAATATCGTGGTGGCGTCATTGCCTACCGTCTTAATCCGCAGAAGAAAGAGAAGATATATAAGTCCATGGCAGATTATATACAGTATGCCAAACAACGCTACGGCATCGAGTTCTCCATGTTCTCGTTCAATGAGTCCGATTTAGGTATTGATGTACTTCATACTCCCCAACAGCATGCAGAGTTTATCAAAGAATTTGGCGGCTATCTGGCGAAACGGAATCTGCCTACCCGCATGTTACTGGGCGATAACTCGGACGCAACTACTTTTGACTTTATCCTTCCGACTTTGGGAGATGAAGAAACACATAAGTACATCGGTGCCGTTTCCTTCCATTCATGGAGGGGTTGCGATGATGCCACCTTGAAGAAGTGGGCGGGTGCCGCCCGGCAACTAAACGTCCCTCTCATCATTGGTGAAGGCAGTACGGATGCTGCTGCCCACAACTATGCCGAGATCTTTAATGAGTCTACCTTTGCGCTTTA
>OHES01000840.1_pt1 | contig 17868 bp, 10 predicted proteins | sample 1567371 | NCBI WGS metagenome assembly OHES01 (sample SAMEA3879533, study PRJEB24766) | human gut metagenome | biome: human-associated habitat; feature: feces | place: USA | collected 1985/1987 | reverse complement strand
TTTGAAAAATTCTTAGAGGAACAACACCGCGACTACCCCACTCATCCGATGATTGTCAGCGAATACGGTGCCGGTTCCGACAAACGGCTGCATTCGCTTACTCCCCGCGCTTTTGATTTCAGTATCGAATACCAGCAGAAGTATCTGGAGCACTACCTGCCGGTGATAGAAGAGACTCCTTACATCTGCGGCGGCACGCATTGGAACTTTATTGATTTCGGCTCTGCTCTACGCGATGAGTCTATGCCACGTATCAATAATAAAGGACTTGTCTATGCCGATCGTACACCTAAAGATGTGTACTATTACTATCAGGCAGCCTGGCGGAAAGACATCCCCGTTCTACACATTGCCAGTCGTGACTGGACCTGCCGTACCGGTATACAGAAAGGGAACGCTCCGGTACTGCTTCCCGTCAAGATATACTCGAATCTTCCTGAAGTAGAGCTGTTTATTGATGGAAAGTCATTAGGCAAAAAGAGAGTTGAAAACTATACCGTAACCTTCGAAGTTCCATTCAGCAGCAAGGAACCGCTCCTATTCGCACAAGGAGACTATCAAATGAAAGCCTTCTGCGCACAAGAGAACTTCCAAGGGACATCGGTACAAGACGGTTTGAGAGTACACTTCACTCCTATTCCTGCCCAACTGGATGCACGGAATCTGAAAGATATGGAACTCGCCATAAATGTAGGCAGTAAATGCTTCTTCACTTCCGACGAAAGCGGGTTGACTTGGCTTCCCGACCAACCCTACACCGCAGGAAGTTGGGGCTATATCGGCGGAAAAGAACAAGATACAAAGGCAGAAATCCATAACACCGCCGATGGTCCGCTATTCCAAACCCTTCGCAATGACCTAGAAGGATACCGCTTCGATGTCCCCAAAGGTGTGTACGAGATAGAACTTCTCTTTACAGATATCTTCCGCCAGAATGCCACAGCGGCCTACCTACTGGATCGTAACGGACAACAAGAGAATCGGGAAAATGCTTTCAGCATCTCCATAAACGGAAAGGTACTTGAAGAATCCATCTCCCCCTGCAAAGAAAGCGGTTACTTTCATGCCCTGCGGAAGAAATACTATATTACAAACGAACAGGAGTATATAGATCTCCGCTTCCAAGCCACAAGCGGGACGTGCTTCCTGAACGGCATCAAACTCCGGAAATATACTAACTAATCATACTAAAACCATGAAAATGAAACTCGTACAATGGACCCTCGCCTTGTTGCTTCTGGCACCTTGCACACAAGCACAGTCCATCTGGAACCCAACACATCTTGCAAACGTAAAACAGTCCATCCACCAACCCTTCTATGCCACTGCCTACGAAGGGCTGAAAGCGGAAGCCGACAGACTACTCGACGTCCAACCCCTTTCCGTCATGATGAAAGAGAAGACCCCGGCAAGCGGTGACAAGCACGACTACATGAGTCAAGCCCGCTACTACTGGCCCGATCCTTCGAAACCCGGCGGACTGCCTTACATCGCCCGTGACGGTGAATCGAACCCCGAACTCAACAAGCTCGACCGTAACCGCCTGGGTGCTACCGCCAACCGTGTCACTACCCTTTCTCTGGCATGGTACTTCAGCGGAGAAGAGAAATACGCCCAAAAAGCTACGGAGCTGATCCGCACTTGGTTCTTCAACAAAGACACACGCATGAACCCCAATCTGGAGTATGCGCAAATGATACCCGGCCACAACAACGGCAAAGGTCGATGCTACGGCGTACTGGACAGCTATTCGTTCGTAGAAATGCTGGATGCCGTGAAACTTCTGGAAACCTCCAAATCCTTTACCGCCAAAGATGCCAAAGAACTGAAAGCATGGTTTGGCAAGTTACTGAATTGGATACTGACCAGCCCCCAAGGGCAGGAAGAATCCCGACAAGCCAACAACCATAGTACCGCCTACGATGCACAAGTAATTGCTATCGCCCTCTATACCGGCAACCTGAAAGTAGCCCGCGAAGTAATCAACTCCGTACCCACCAAACGCATCTACACACAGATTGAGCCGGACGGTCGCCAGCCACATGAGTTGCGCCGTACCCTTGCCTTCGGTTATTCGCAATACAACTTAACACATTTACTCGACATCTTCTGCATGGCACAGAAGATAGGCCTCAAGATTGACGATGCCACCTCCGCCGACGGTCGTAACTTTTACAAAGCAATGGACTTTCTTGCCAAATACGTGGGAAAAGATGTAAAAGACTGGCCATACCAGCAAATCAGCGAATGGGATTACAAGCAACAAGAGTTCTGCAAAGACCTCTACCGCACCAGTCTGCTGAACCCTTCCAGGAAAGATTACCTCCGTCTTGCCCAAGCCCACCGTGTCATCGACTGGGCAGACCGTTTTAATCTGCTGTACGTTCAACCCACCGATGTAGACAATGCCTACGCCTTTGCCTGCAAGCAACTGACATTTGCCATTGACTGTGCCAACAAAGCGAAGAAAGAAGAACAGAATGCCGCCAAACGCCGCGTTACCCCCCGCACCCTCCATAAGGACGGTTCTTTGGCTTTGGTGCATCCTCACGACTGGTGCTCGGGTTTCTTCCCCGGCTCACTGTGGCAAGTATATGCCTATACGCACGATGATTATTGGCGTCAGCAAGCCATCAGTTTCACTTGGCCCATTGAAGAAGCCAAATGGCACAAAGGCACGCACGACCTGGGCTTCATGATGTACGACAGCTTCGGCAAAGCATACGAGCTGACCGGAGAACGGTCCTACAAAGATGTAGTACTGCAAAGTGCGAAGACGCTGATAACCCGCTACAGCCCTAAAGTAAAGAGCATCCGCTCCTGGGACCACAACCGTGACAAATGGCAGTATCCGGTTATTATAGACAACATGATGAACCTGGAAATGCTGTTCCGTGCCACACAACTCACAGGTGACTCCATCTATTGGAAGGTAGCCGTAAATCATGCCAATACCACTTTAAAGAACCACTTCCGTCCGGATTACTCCTCCTACCATGTCGTAGATTATGACTCGCAGACCGGAGATGTACGCATGAAATGTACCCACCAAGGCTACTCCGATGATTCCTTCTGGAGCCGTGGACAAGCCTGGGGATTGTACGGATACACCATGAGTTACCGTTTCACCAAAGATCCGGCTTACTTGAAACAAGCCGAAGGCATCGCCGGCTTCTTCCTCAACTTGCCCAACATGCCCGAAGACTTTGTGCCCTACTGGGATATGAAAGCTCCCGAGGTAGACGGTTTGAAGACCCATGTAGCCGTGCAGGGAGTCCCCCGTGACGCATCGGCTGCCGCCATCTTCGCTTCCGGTCTTTATGAACTATGCAACTATGTATCTGCCGAAAAGAGCAAACAATATCGCGCCATCGCCGACAAGATAGTGACTAGCCTCAACAATCACTATCAAGCTGCTCCGGGCACAGCCTGCGGATTTCTGTTGCTGCACTCTACCGGACACTTGCCCGGAAACAGTGAGATTGACGTACCACTGAACTACGCCGATTACTACTACCTCGAAGCGCTGGCGCGCAAAGCTGCGTCAGACAATCGGTAAGTATGCCCCTTTTTTTGCCATCAAGATGGCAAAGCTTTGCCACCGCATTGGCAAGACTTTGCCATCGGCTTGGCAAGGTCTTGCCATTTCGATGGCAAGAAATCAATCTTAGCACATCACTTACATGAAAATCACAAGATCCCTATTCAGCCTGTTACTTACCTGTATATCCATTGCACAAGGGTATGCACTCATTCCTACCGACCACAAACAGCGGCTTACGCAGCATTGGGAGTTTATCCGCCAAGACGTGGGAAGCATCTGGGAAGTGATGCGCCCCGTGCCCGGCTCTGGAAAGCCCGAAGCCGTACCCCTTTGGCGAGCAGTCCACCTGCCTCATTGTTTCAATGCCGAAGATGCCGTAGACCCGGACGTGAACTATTACCAAGGTCCCGGTTGGTATCGTACCTCGCTCCTCATAGACAATCCTTACCAGGACGGACGCACTTACCTTGAATTTGAAGGTGCGGGGCAAAAGACCGAAGTATATGTCTACACCACAAAAATAACCTCCCACGTCGGGGGCTACGACGAATGGAAAGCTGATATTACAGATGCCGTAGCACAATTCCGTTCAAATCCCGCTCTTGTGAAACGTTTCGGCGGCAAGATACCTATTGCCATTCGTTGCGACAATAGTCGTGACACCGAGATGATACCTTCGGATATGTCGGACTTCAATCTGTATGGAGGCCTTTATCGTTATGTCAATCTGGTATATGTACCTGCCACACACTTCTCTTCTATACAGATCCATACTGACACGGATGAAAAGGGCAAACTGGGAACGGTAAATATCCAACTGTCAATTACTTCTCCGTCGACAACAGCAACATCGGACTCTAAAGAAGAGTTTGAACTAAAGATACGGATACTCGCCCCCAATGGCAAAGAAATCGAGTTGAATGAAGAACGAAAAATGAAGAATGAAGAGTTGCCATGCGGAGTAAATGCGCAGCCTAATTCTTCATTCTTCATTCTCAATTCTTCATTCAAACCCCTGCTTTGGTCGCCTGCCTCTCCTAACCTGTACACTTGTATAGCCGAACTTATCTGCAAAGGAGACACGGTACGCACTACCGAGCACTTCGGTTTCCGTCACTTCCGCTTTGAAGAAAACGGGCCTTTCTATCTGAACGGTAAGCGTCTGTTGCTTCGCGGCACTCACCGCCACGAAGATCATGCCGGCGTAGCTGCCGCCCTCACCGAGGAGATGATGCGCACGGAAATGGAACAGATCAAAGCCATGGGTGCCAACTTTATCCGCTTGGGACATTACCAGCAATCGAGCATTATCCTGCGTCTTTGCGATGAATTGGGACTGCTTGTTTGGGAAGAAATACCTTGGTGTCGCGGAGGTTTGGGTGGTGAAACCTATCAATTGCAGGCCCGCCGTATGCTTACCAATATGATCAGTCAGCACCGCAACCATCCTTCGATTATTCTTTGGGGACTAGGCAATGAGAACGACTGGCCGGGTGACTTCGATACTTTCAACCAAGATAGTATACGAAACTTCATGAGCGAATTGAACACTCTTGCCCATCAACTCGATCCCTCCCGCTCCACCGTTATCCGCCGTTGCGATTTCTGCAAAGACATCGTAGATGTCTATTCCCCTACCATCTGGGCAGGCTGGTATAGTCGCCGCTTTCGGAACTACCGTGAAATGGAAACAGCCGGAATGAACAGCACTCCCCGTTTCCTGCATGCCGAATGGGGAGGTGACAGCCACGCCGGACGCCATGCAGAGAATGAAGAACCTTCTTCTTTCGACATCGAAACCGCCGACCGCAACGGAGACTGGAGTGAGAGTTACATCGTCCGCCTCTTCGACTGGCATCTGAAGGAACAGGAAACCATGCCCCGGCTTACGGGAAGTCTGTTCTGGACTTTCAAGGATTTCTCCACGCCATTACGCCCGGAGAACCCCATTCCATACGTCAATCAGAAAGGAGTAGTGCAACGCGACGGCACTCCGAAAGAAAGTTATTATGTCTTTCAATCTTACTGGAGTGATGTGCCCATGATTCACATCTACGGACACTCATGGCCCGTCCGCTGGGGCAAGCCGGACGAATTAAAGGAAGTCCTTGTTTACTCCAACTGCCCTGAAGTAGAGCTTTTCGTCAACGGTACCTCGCTAGGACGAAAGAAACGGAATAGTCAAGACTTCCCGGCAGCCGGCTTACATTGGGAGGTAGTACTAAAAGAGGGAAACAATCAGATTGAAGCCATCGGTTATAACGGCAAATTCCGCCTCAGCGACAAGATTGAACAAAAGTATCAAATACAATCCTGGAGCACTCCGGCAGAAATCAGGTTGACACAGACCATCCTTGACCCCAATACAGTACTCGTACAAGCCGAATTGGTAGATAAGAATGGGGTGCGTTGCCTGGATGCCAAAGATTTTATAGAATTCGGCAGTACAGACAACAAAGCATTGCTACAAAATCAGGGAACTGCCCGGGGTTCACGTCGCATACAAGCCGCCAACGGGTTGGCAAGTATCTGCATAAAGCGGGAATATGCACCGGTAACCATCAGTGCCTGCGACAGCAAACGGACATTAAAGACTGCATTTATTTCTGTTATCCAATAGCAAAAATCATATTAGGTAACTTTTATACGCATTTAGATAAAGTCTACCACAGATTATTCCGTACTTTTGCAGAGTTGATTAATAAGACACAGAGTAATTAATAAAAAGAATTTATCATGAAGAACTTATTCGACATTAAGGGGAAAGTAATCGTCCTCACCGGCGGTTGCGGTATCTTAGGAAAAAGCATTGCTCACTATCTGGCAGAACAAGGTGCAAAAATCGTAATCCTTGCCCGCAATGAAGAGCAGGGAAAACAACTGGAAGCAGAACTGAATGAGAAATCAGAAGCACTCTTCCTGGTTAGCGACGTACTGAACAAAGAAGTACTTGAAGAAAACAAGAAAGCCATCCTTGAACGCTTCGGCACCATCGATGTGTTGCTCAATGCTGCCGGAGGAAATATGCCGGGAGCTACCATCGCTCCGGACAAAACGATACTCGATCTGGATATAGATGCTTTTAAACAAGTAGTCGACCTTAATCTTTTGGGCACCGTATTACCCACCATGGTTTTTGTAGATGTAATGGCTAAGAACAAAAAAGGTGCTATCGTAAACTTCTGTTCCGAATCAGGACTTCGCCCGCTGACCCGCGTCATTGGTTACAGCTCTGCCAAAGCAGCTATTGCCAACTATACCCGCTATATGGCTACAGAACTTGCTACCAAGTTCAGCCCCGAACTGCGCGTCAATGCCATCGTACCCGGCTTTTTGCTGACGAACCAGAACCGTGCGCTGCTCACCAATGAAGACGGTTCTTATACCGAACGCGCAAAGAGCATCATTGCTCATACTCCCTGCGGACGTTTCGCCGAACCGGAAGAACTGTTCGGTACTATCCATTATCTGATAAGCGACGCCTCCACCTTCGTGACCGGAGCCTTATCCGTAGTAGATGGCGGATTTGATGCGTTCTCCATCTAAAATACTATCTTATTCCCCTCCTCCTGGGAGGAGGGGTGCCCAAAGGGCGGGGTGGTAGGTAAATACACAAAGTACATTATTCCTTCAAGGAAACTTTTTTCCTACCACCTCCCCCTACGGGTACTCCTCCTCCCAAGAGGAGGAGAATTAAAATACTCCTATTACTATCTTTAAAACTAATTAGATTATGATATTATGTGAACAAACCTGGCGTTGGTACGGTCCCAACGACCCCGTAAGCCTCTGGGACATCAAACAAGCCGGAGCTACCGGCATTGTCAACGCCCTGCACCACATCCCCAACGGCGAAGTGTGGACAGTAGAAGAAATCATGAAACGCAAAGAGATGATCGAAGCGGTCGGTCTGCGCTGGTCTGTAGTAGAAAGTGTCCCCGTACACGAACATATCAAGACGCAAACCGGAGACTTCCAAAAGTACATCGACCACTATAAAGAAAGCCTGCGCAACCTCGGCAAATGCGGTGTAAACATCGTCACCTACAACTTCATGCCCGTACTGGACTGGACGCGTACCGACCTTGCCTACGAACTACCCGACGGTAGCCGTGCCCTGCGCTTCGAACGTGCCGCTTTCATCGCTTTCGACCTCTTTCTCCTGAAACGCCCGCGTGCAGAAAACGATTATACCGAAGAAGAAAAGGCAAAAGCCAAAGCCCGTTTAGACCAGATGACCGAAGCCGACAAGCAACTCCTCATCCGCAACATGATCGCCGGTCTGCCAGGTTCTGAAGAGAGCTTCACTCTTGAACAGTTCCAACAAGAACTGGATCGCTACAAGACCATCACCCCCGAGAAGCTTCGTGCCAACCTGATCTATTTCCTTCAAGAGATTGCTCCCGTTGCCGACGAAGCAGGCGTAGAATTGGTTATTCATCCGGATGACCCTCCCCGCTCCATCCTCGGCTTGCCCCGCATCATGAGCTGTGCCGAAGACTTCCAAGCCATCATCGATGCCGTTCCCAATAAGAGCAACGGTCTGTGCCTCTGCACCGGTTCCTTCGGCGTAAGCAGTGCCAATGATTGTGCCGCCATGATGACCCGCTTCGCCGACCGTATCAACTTCGTTCACCTCCGTAGTACCCAACGCGATGCCGAAGGTAACTTCTACGAAGCCAATCATCTTGAAGGGGATGTCGATATGTACCACGTCATGAAAGCCTTCCTCGAACTGCAACAACGCCGTGGCATCTCCATCCCGATGCGTCCCGATCACGGTCATCAGATGGTAGATGACTTGAAAAAGAAGACTAATCCGGGTTACTCCTGCATAGGTCGCCTCCGTGGACTGGCAGAACTAAGAGGATTGGAAATGGGTATTGCAAAGTCTATGGAGTATCTGAAGTAGTAGGCTCAAGTAGTGGAATTATATATCTATATTCATTACAAGTAATTAGAAAAATATCTATCTTTGTAGCACCTTCTCCTTAAAGTAGGAGAAGGTGCGTTTTATTTCGGAGAAATTCATTTCATTATTCGTCAACATTAAATTCTGGTAAAATTTCATAAGCGCGAATAATAGGTGAGAGTCTCCACGCTATAGTTGCATATAACTTTGTTATATACATCTTGGCGTGGAGCTATTGCTTGTTATTATTTGCTTAATGGTTTACCAGAGCCTTATGTTGGAATAATAATATCGACAATAGTTTCCACGCCATTTTCATTGGTACATGGGAACCTAATATTAACTTAAAGTTCAAAACCATGGAATCCAATCATCCTCACTGTCCCGACTGCACCTGTGATTTATTGCGTAAATTAGAAGAATCTACCGACCCATTTGCATTCATAGAAGAAAATATCCCTATAAATATTGTATTGGATAACTTACACGAAGCTTCAAAAAACACAATGGAATGTACATGCTGTTTATTCGGAAATATTCTTTGGAACATGCAATGTGACCGCTATCATTCCCCACGCCTAAAAAGAACATTTACAGACATCAAGATATGCTTATGGGCTATTCGGACATATCCGTTAAAAACATACTTTGGATTATTACCCCTAAGCCTACTCATTAAGGACTTTATTAAGAAGGTATTCAAGAAAAGGAAATAGTAGATTATTGCACAAACATTTGCTAATCCCAAATGTTATAGCGTAATTTGTGTAGCACAAAAAGTGCTACACAAATTACGCTATAAATAAATCACTGCTTATGAATAGAATAGCTAATCCTTTTTTAGTTTATGGGTATATCTCACCTGAGTATTTTTGTGACCGACTGGAAGAAACGCAGAAGCTGATTTCCGCTTTAAAAAACGGGCGGCACATAACCCTTATGAGCCCTCGCCGTATGGGCAAAACAGGCTTAATAAAAAATGCCTTCTACCATATCCAGCAACAAGAGGCTGAGGCTGCATGCTTTTATATGGATATTTTCTCCACCACTAATCTGAATGATTTTATCATCCTGTTCGGGCAAACTGTTATCGGAAAACTTGATACTCTCCCACAAAAGGCGTTGACCACACTTACCGGCTTTTTCAAAAGTTGCCGCCTTATCTATTCCAATGATCCGTTGAATGGAACACCACAAGTCACGCTTGACTTTCAACCAGCTCAAGCACAGGCCACTCTTAAAGAAATCTTTGATTATCTGGAGCATTCGGGTAAAGAGTGCTATATTGCCATTGACGAGTTTCAACAAATCACCGAATATCCTGAAAAAGGGGTAGAGGGATTATTACGCTCTTACATCCAATTCCTTCCTCATGTACATTTCATCTTCTCAGGTAGCAAGCAGCATATTATGAATGATATCTTCTCCTCTGCTAAACGTCCCTTCTATCGAAGTACAGAAAAAATGAGCCTTCAGCCCATACCTGCACAATATTATTTCCCCTTTGCCCATGATTGGATGAAGCAAGGAGGAAAACAATTAGATGAATCTCTATTTATGCAAATATATGAACGATATGAAGGACATACATGGTATGTACAATACATTTTAAACCGTCTTTATGAGCAAAGCAACTCATTGATTGATGAGGAAACAGTGGAAACATGCCTAAAAGACATCATCCTGTCAGAAGTAGACTCTTATCAGCAACTTTACGGTATGTTGACTGAAAATCAGTCTTCCCTATTGCGTGCCATTGCGAGAGAAAGGATAGTTACAAGTATCAATAGCGGCGCATTTATCAGCAAATACAAACTTAAAGGCAGCAGTAGCATTAATGCAGCTCTCAAAGTTCTGATAAATAAAGAATATGTGTATAAGTCCGATAAAGGATACCAAGTGTACGACCGCTTTATGGAGCTTTGGTTACAGATATTGCCCTATCCGAGTCTATAAAAATGTTATAGCCCCGGATAGGTAAATATTAATTTAAAAGTATTATTTCAGCCCTCTATTCTCCAGCAATGGTTCAATGCCCGGCTTCTTGCCACGGAAGTTAACATACATATCCATTGCATCGTCAATACCGCCCGGAGTAAGGACGAATTTACGGAACTTATCGGCATACTCTTGACTAAAGAGGTCGCCACTTTCTACAAATGCCTGGAAAGCATCGGAATCGAGAACCTCTGCCCAAATATAGCTATAATAACCGGCAGTATATCCGCCCCCCATTGTATGATTAAAGTAGGTAGTACGGTAGCGTGAAGGTATCTGCTTCAAAGCACCACGCTTGCCCAAAGCATCAGCCTCGAACTTCATAACATCCATAGTTTCGGGTACTTCTTTTAGCACATGGTAGTCCATATCGAGCAGAGAAGCGGCGGTATATTCGGCTGTGGCAAATCCTTGACCGTATTTTCCGCTCTTATCAAGTTTCTCTATCAATTCGGCAGGAATAACTTCACCAGTCTGATAATGCTTGGCATATACCTTCAGCACCTCGGGTTCGAAAACCCAATGTTCCATGATTTGAGAAGGTAACTCCACGAAATCGCGTGGCACACCAGCAACACCATAATAGTGTACATCCTTAAACAGGTTATGCAGAGCATGACCGAATTCGTGGAAGAAAGTATTAGCTTCATCAGCACTCAGCAAGGCAGGTTGTCCTTCGGAGGGCTTGGTAAAGTTGCAAACAATGGTAACTACAGGAGCAACCTTCTTACCATCCTTATACGTCTGCGAACGGTAAGTACCACACCATGCTCCACCACGCTTGCTGGCACGAGGGAAGAAGTCCATATAAAGTACACCCAAGTGAGTACCGTCCTTATCTTTACACTCAAACGCCTGTGCTTCAGGGTGAGGAAGAGGAACATTAGTCAACGGTGAGAAACTGATGCCATAGAGTTTCTGACATACATAGAAAATACCGTCACGCACATTGTCAAGTTTCAAGTAAGGACGAATCTGGTTCTCATCGAGGTCGAACTTCGCCTTACGGGCACGGTCGGCATAGTAGCGCCAGTCCCAACCTTCGGCGGTAAAGTTCTTGCCATCCTTCTTTATTTCAGCATTGATATCTGCCAATTCCTCTTTGGCTTTAGTCAAAGTCGGAGCCCAAATCTGATCGAGCAGATCGTATACTGCAGCCGAGTTTTTCGACATACGTTCTTCGAGAACAAAGGAAGCATAATCTTCGTAGCCCATCAATTTTGCTTTTTCAAGGCGAGCTTTAACAAGTTTACGAACTACCTCTTTGTTATCGTTGGCATTTCCATTGTTACCACGGTTGATATAGCCCTTGAATATCTTTTCACGCAATTCTCGGTTATCGGCATATTGTAAGAAAGGCATTACACTGGGGTTTTGAAGGGTAAATACCCACTTACCTTCCAAACTGTCTTTCAGAGCTTGCTCGGCAGCTGCGGCAATCAAGGCCTCAGGCAGTCCTGCCAGGTCTTCTTTCTTATCAATAACCAGTCTGAAAGCATTGGTTTCCTTCAACATATTCTGCCCGAAAGTGAGTTGCAACATAGCTATTTCGCTGTTCAATTCACGAAGTTTCTTCTGACCTTCAGCATCCAGATTGGCGCCACCACGCACAAAATCCTTATATGTCTCTTCGAGCAATTTCTTCTGCTCTTTATCAAGATTGAACTTGTCCTGATTATCATAGACTTCCTTCACACGGGCAAAGAGCTTCGGATTCAGGTTTATGTCATCACTGTGTTTGGATTGCAACGGCGAGAGTTCTTTACTCAACGCTTGCATTTCATCGTTGGTATTGGCACTGTTCAATCCGCCAAAAACAGTTCGAACCTTACGGTACAGTTCCCCACTTTGGTCTAAAGCCACAATCGTGTTCTCAAAATTGGGTGCCTCAGGATTATTGACGATTGCTTCAATCTCTTTCATCTCCTCCTCCATACCTTTCAGGAAAGCAGGCTTGTAATGTTCTACCTTGATCTGGTCGAAAGGAGGGACCTGATACGGGGTTGTGTACTCACTCAAAAGAGGATTACCGGATGCATCTCCACTCTTCTGTTGCGATGCACATCCTCCCAAAATAGCGGCGATGGCTACTGTCATCATAATTTTCTTCATAAATGTCTATCTATTTTATGTTGTAAATAGGTATGGTTACAAAGATAATGGGTTTTTCTTCGTCTGCTAAATATATTTTCAACTTTATTATTTACAAGGATGTTATCTTACACAACACAAGATGGCATCCTATACTATATAAGATGCCATCTTTTACAAAGGAATAATGAAAATAAGATTACTTTACCGTAATATTTTCAGGCATTTGATACATGTTTGGTAAGTTCTTGCTGAAATAAGTAAGTTCACTTCCATGGAACTTGACAAAGTCTGCTTCGGAGATATGTCCCTTGAATACAGAGAAATAATGCATATCGGAGTCGTTACCACCTACAAACTTATTGCGCCACATCACAATCATACTCACATTACGACCTGTTGCCGGAGAAAGTATCTGCTTCGACCAGTAGTCTTTTTCGGTAAACCCTTCGACACCGGTTTCAGTCACTCCACAAGGTTTCTTCTTTTTCTTCGACAAGTCCGAAATAGCTTTGAGATTAGAAGAGAACGTTGCAGGATTCAGACCGTGATAGCAGTCCATACCGATAAAATCGACATATTCATCGCCCGGCCAACGGAACAGGAAGTCTTCTTCACGTTTCACAGTATCCATCTGCGGTGAAATGGCATAGATAAACTGATGTACACCTTTCGTATCACGCAAATAATTGACAGTGAACTTCCAAAGGTTAATAAACTCAGCTTCGGTAGTACAACTTTTGCCCCACCAAGACCAAGTCTGAGTGTGCTCATGGAAAGGGCGAAAGATAATCGGTATCGGTTTGCCTTGATCGTCTTTCAATTCTCCTGCAAAGGCAGCCAAACGGTCGAGCCAAGTCTTGAATTTCGTTTGAACAGCACTTCCGTTCTCCAGTATTCCACGCACAACGGCAGCACTGGAGTTGTCCCAGGAGTCACCACCTGTCAACGGATTGTTAAGGTGACAACACGCTATGATTACCTCTCCCCTGCGACGTGCTTCAAGGATGCAACGCTTGCGGACGTCGTTGGCTTCATTTCCTTCGAAACGGTCATCCATAATCTCGGCAAAGTCCACACTGAATACAGCGGGGTAATCACCACACACATCTTTGGTATCAGAATTACCCTGTACATTATACCATTTGCGACCATAGAACAAGTCGTCATGATGTCCGAACATGAAACCTTTCTGTTGGATATCCCATAAATTTGCATACAAAGCTTTCGTTTCGGCGGTGACGTTTTTATCGACAATACTTAGCTCCACTATCTCGGGCACGGGTGGTTGTGGAGGCTCAGGGGTAGTATCATCTTCTCCCTTGGAGCAAGATAAGCATCCCATCAAAGCTAGTAAAACTGCAATATAGAATCTATTCATAACTGGTTTATAAGTGGATATTGGTTAATAACTGGAATGTCTGAGCTTTCAAAGTCGTTTCGTATGTTCCCTTCAGCTTCATATCTGATTGTTGAGGAACGGGGAAGCCCTCGGCATCTTTGGGTTGGCAGTTTTCCTCGTACACATAGAGTGAAACATTCTCTATCGGTTGAGGGAGTGAAAGGCTGACTTTTTTGTCTTTATCTCCCACATTTACCATCGCTACTGTTGTTTTGCCCTGATACGTACCAGCCACGACATAGATATCCTTATCTTGTGTAGCCACAGTAGTATGCAATATATCCGTTCCGGCAGGGAAGTAACGGCACATCAGCGACCAGGTATAAAACCAGGGGCGAATCTGTTCTTCTTCAGGTTTATTGAAAACTTCTTCGCCCAAGGTATTCCACATACCCCATATCTTGATGTCTTCTGTCTTACCTGAGTCTCCATTGCTGTGCATGGCATCGTCCAGCATCCACACAGCCATGCCCGAATATCCCCCATTCATCACTTCCATAGCCAGCAGAGGCATATCTAGTCCATAAAAATAGTCATAACAAAGCATATTGCAATCGCTTCCTTTGGTAAAAGGATGTTTTTCCAGACGACGATTATATTCTGCCATCAACAATGAATCGGCTTTGCGCCAGTACTTATAGCCCGCCTCGCCTAAGACAATCTTTTTTTCGCGAGGAATATGACGTTTGTATCGGGAAAGGATTTCGGGATATTGACCACTTCGAACTTCATTCTGCCCCGGATAGGCATGTATATCATACAATCCGATGATAGAATCTGCGTCGAGTACCGTTTGCTTCACCCAGCCTTCAGCATCATAAGCGGAAGCCTTGTTTTTGTAGTCTGCTACAACATCCGGACCGGCAAGTTGCACTTTCTCCGTCAAACCCGGATATTCTTTCATCTTTTTATGGAAACGGTAAAGCATTTGTTTCCACATTTCATAATCGCCGTTGGTAGAAGCCCAGTTACCGTCAGGCTCATTGAAGATAACAAAGTATTTGATACAAGAGAAACCAAGATCGTTTACCAGATAATTCAGGTAATCGACGGACATATCGACCCATTTCTGATCCTGTTTCATATCCCATGTGGGGGGATTGTATTCGCCATACATAACGGTTATCTCCCGTTCGGTACAGTATTGCAACAGATGGGAAATGGAGGCGATATTCCTTGTTTTATCATAGCTGCCTGTAGCGGCATCATAATAACGGTATGGGCTGTTTATCATACAACGTACATACTGTGGTTTCATGAAGTCAAGTCGCTTGCGAAGTGTCTCCCAGTCTTTGTCGGACACACTTGCACCCCAAGCCTCAGCCTCATCATAAGGGTCCCACTCGGCTCCGTTACCAATGTAACCGGCATTGGTTACTTCGGGCAATACGGTTATCTTCACTATATCTTGTGTGGTACAAGCCGATACTGTCCACATCAGCAAGCAACTTAAAATAAAAGTCATCTTCATTATATATTGGGATATTTTGTGTTTACGATTAATAATCAAAGTTAGTATATACCACTAACGATTCTCCGGACATAGTTAATGCTTCACCTTTCTTCAATTGTAGTGTGAAGTCTTTACGAAGGGGTAATAGTTTGCAATCACCCTCTTTCAGTAATTTGCCTTCGCCATACAAATACTGCTTCATCCCTTTCAAAGTAGAAAGAGAAGTACTTTTAAGTAACACCGGCTTCTCTTCTTTGGAAACATTGACCAAGGCAAACATATATTTCCCGTCTTTCTCCACGGCTATCGCTTTAAGAGCGGGATCACCGGTCACATCTACTTTAAAAGCACGCGAACCGGCTGGCATATAACGGGTTAATAAAGACCACGCATAATACCAAGGACGAACCTCCTCTTCTGCCGCACCAAACAGTTCTTCGCCAAAGATATTCCAAAAGCCCCATACTTTCAGCTTGTCGGGTGATTCTTTTGCATGCATCGCATCATCGAGCATCCAGACTACTGAACCGGAATATCCTGCATTGACTGTTTGGAACAAGGCATCTGCCATATCCGTGCCGTACATATAGTCATAAACAAACATCTGCGAATCGTCTATCGAAGCATGAGGTTTTGCCTTTGCCCGACGAAAATTTTCCTTCAAATAAAGAGAATCGGCAGGTTCTACAAACTTAAAGCCAATCTCACCCATCACTATTTTCTTATCCTGAGGGACGAATTGCTTATAGGCACGGATAATATCGGTATATACACCGCTATTAACCGTAACTTTGGAAGGATAAGTATGGATATCATAAAGACCTATTTCTTTACCAAGATGTGTTGCACAACTATCCACCCACCATGCTTCGTTGGCCGACCAAATAGCAGCATCGGGACCTACTATCGAAAGCCTGTCGGCCAATTTATTGCGCTGTAGCTCTCCGTAGAAATAACGGATAGCACGTGCCCAAAGAGAGTACTTCCCGTCAGTCGACGACCAATAACCATTCGGTTCATTTACCAGATTATAGTATTTGATACAGGAATATCCTTTGTCATCAATCAAAAAACGGATGTACCGTGCAGCGGCAGAAAGATTCTTTTCATGAATAATCTCTTTACGGGAGTCTACCATTCCCCCACCCCAATCGCCGAACATAACAGTTACGCCGCGAGTCTGGCAATAGTCAAGAATATGAGCTAAATGATCCAATCCGCGTTCCGGTTGAAGTTCTCCGTCCTTCATTACCGATGTGGCATTCGTCATGACACGGATAAACTGTGGACGCATAAAATCCAAACGGTCATACATCTTCTTCCAGTCGGCTTCGGAGATTTCCATACGCCCTTTGCCATAGTCCAATTGGTAAGGATCCCATTGAGCACCATTACCAATATAACCTTCGCTGACAATCTGTTTTGTGTCGATAGAAACAACCGTCTGTGAAGCGGTATAACCGCTCCACAGAAAGAATATTGTAAGTAGAATTGTAATTTTCATAAACCTATCAGCGTTTGGAAACTGAAATCCAATAACGACGAACTTTCTTCACAAACTTATCGTAATCACTGTAGATATTCGTCCAGTCGTCCGTGCCACTTAAGTTGAAAGCGAAAGCATTCTGTTCAATCTTCATGCTTTGCCCGTTTCCTAAGTCTTCTGTTCCGGCAGGTACTAGTGCACCCGTTGTTTTTTTACCGTCCTTGTCGATAAAGGTAATTGTATTTGCCGCATAATCGCGTACCCATGTACTCTCACCTACAGGAATCTGACGGTAGAACTTCTTCAGATCAACATCTACACCAGGGTTTTCCTTATTGCCGCTGCCTAAGAAGATGAAATCTGCGTACTTACCATCGGCTCCGGCATCATTTATACAAATACCGCTTGTATTGCCTTCGTCCGTAACACCTGTCATCGTAAACGTAAGCGTATTATCACACTCAGTTTGCGGACCATAAGTCCCCGACCAACACCAAGGTTTGGCTGCCAGTTGCATGACTGCTGCTCCACCGTATTCGGCACCCGTACCTCCATAAATAGTTAACGTCTTTACATCCCAAGTTCCAACAAGGGTCTCGCTAAACTCGGAAACAGTAATTTTATACTCGCGAGTCTCTCCGGTAGTTGAGGTTATCGTGATAGAAGCACTTTTCGAAGCGTTCTCAAAGTTCAAAGCTTCTCCTACTTTTAAAGAAGATTTTGCCTGATAAGAGAGTTCCAGCTTCTTCAACTTTATATTAGTCAAATCGGGTACAGCATCAATATTTATCGCCAGACTTATCTCTCCTGTAGTAGCATCCACTGTTTCAATTACAGGTTTGCCCATCTGATTTTCAAATTGGATATCGATCACCGTGCGCTCATGATTCCAGCCACCATCGTTGATGTCATCCTGCAAATCCTTCACACATGCCTGTTGGGTCAACATCACACAGGCAAGCAGTATATATTTTGACCCAAC